>WNGJ01001029.1_pt1 | contig 26791 bp, 25 predicted proteins | sample 5400611 | NCBI WGS metagenome assembly WNGJ01 (sample SAMN13153375, study PRJNA577476) | soil metagenome | isolation source: 40 cm soil or saprolite under Garry oak tree replicate 1 | place: USA:California | collected 2016-06-15
ATCGGCTCGATCACTTTCGGAATCTCCTTCAACGGTGTGGAAAGGTCGGCGTCGAAAAACAATCCGATTGGTTTGGTCGCCGCAAGCAGTCCGGTTCGCACCGCTGCGCCTTTTCCGCGATTAGGAAAATTCTCAAGCAATCGAGTTTGGATTTTTGCACCCGCTAACGCGTCTCGAACGATCGTCGATGTTGCATCGGTCGAACCGTCGTTGACTACGATCAATTCGGCGTCCGGACTTTCCGAGGATAAATAATCAAGCGTCGAGCGGACGGTGTCACCGATTCGCGCCCCTTCGTTAAAGCAGGGAATAGCGACGGAGAAGGGCGGTAGCATGGAAAGTCGAGATTCGTGAATCGAGACTCGTGATTCGGCAACGATTTAACGATGTAACGAATTACGAGTCACGACTTCAGCGATAAATCTCGGTGATGAACTTGCCGTTTGGATCGACATATCCCCGATACATTCCCGAGGTGTTGAACGGTAGCGCGATTTTGCCGCTTTTATCGATTGCGATCATGCCGCCGGTCCCACCAAGTTTTGCAATTTTATCGATGACCGCGACACTCGCTTCCTCGACGGTTTTACGCCGATATTCCATCAACGCCGAGACGTCGTGCGCGGCCGTGGCCATGATGAAATACTCGCCATCTCCAGTGCCCGACACGGCGCAAGTCGCATTGTTCGCGTAGGTACCTCCGCCAATGATCGGCGTATCGCCGATCCGCCCACTCAGTTTGTTTGTTTTGCCCCCGGTCGAAGTTGCTGCGGCCAAATTTCCATTTCGATCCAGTGCGACCGCGCCAACCGTTCCATGCAAGTCCTGGTCGGTGATTATGAACTTCTTGTCACCGTTGGCGCCCGCCTTTTCGGCGGCTTTTGTTTTCTGGAGTGCGTCCCAGCGTTCCTGAGTGAAAAAATATTTTTGATCGACGAGCTCGACGCCGTGTTCTTTAGCAAAGGTTTCCGCGCCCTCGCCGCTCATCAAAACGTGCGGCGATTTCTCCATCACGAGCCGCGCAAGACTGATCGGGTTTTTGATATGTCGCACGTCGGCCACGGCGCCAGCTTTGAGCGTTTTCCCGTCCATGATCGCAGCGTCCATTTCGTTGGTGCCGGCGGCCGAGAAGACCGACCCTTTGCCGGCGTTGAAAAGTGGATCGTCTTCGAACGTGCGCACCGCCGCTTCAGTCGCGTCCAAACTCGACCCGCCGTGTTGCAGTATTTCCCAGCCGGCCCGAAGCGCATTTTCAATTCCCGCACGATACTCGCGCTCGTGTTCCGGCGTCATCTTGCCGCGCTCCATCGTTCCGGCGCCGCCGTGAACAACCAATCCAATTTTATTTTCCTTCATTGAACTCATCCTGCCGAACTGCTGTGCATCAGCTAATGCCGCGACCACGACTAGTCCGCAAATTAGAAAACATCGCGCCGACATAAATTTCTTGCGTTCGAACAGATAGACCGCGGTCCGGCAGCACGCCAGTGAGAAGAAATCGCTTTTTCGCCTCCGTGAACTGAGGCAGTTTCCCCTTCCAACATGGCTGAGCAAAAACAGGACTCGACTGAAGAAGGTTTAATCGCGGCACCGGCGATCGCGTTACAGGAAGTGGGCGAACTGTTTCGCAATTTCCTGCTCGAAGTGGGCAGCATGTTCTGGTTCATTGCGCACACGTTCGAGGAAACGATCGAGCGTTTGCGCGACGGACGAGCACCTTTTCGCGCTGTTAGTTTTTTCCGGCACGCAGAGCGCGCCGGGGTCGATTCCGTTCCGTTGGTCGCGCTGGTCTCATTTTTCCTCGGCCTGACGATGGCGTTACTGACCGGTTACCAATTGCAACGCTTTGGAACGGAGCGGCTGATTCCCGGTCTGGTGGCGATTAGCTTTACGCGCGAGCTTGGACCGTTGATGACCGGGATCATGCTCGCAGCGCGGATCGGCGCGTCCTTCACCGCCGAGCTCGGCACGATGCAGGTTTCCGAAGAAATCGAAGCTATCGAAGCGATGGGCATCGGGCCGCTCCGGTTCTTGGTCGCGCCGCGGATGCTCGCCTTGTTTTTCCTGATGCCTTGTCTCTCAACGGTCTCAAATATTTCCGCAATCTTCGCCAGCAGTCTGATCTCGAAAGCTTATTTCAGCATTGCATTCCCTTATTTTCTCGATCTGGTCCGCGACTCGCTCTTGATTCGCGACCTCATCACCGGCGTGTTCAAAAGTTTCATGTTCGGCTTGCTGATCGCGGCGATCGCCTGTTATCGCGGTCTGAACGTAAAAGGCGGCGCGGCGGGGGTCGGAATCGCCACGACTTCCAGCGTCGTCACCGCAATCACGGTCGTGATCGGCGTCGATACGCTCTACAACATCATTTACGTCAATTTTTTCCCGACATGAGCGTGAAGAACTCGCACATGGTCGAATTGCGGGACGTGGACATGCAGTTCGAAGAAAAAAAAGTGCTCGATGGTTGCTCACTTTCAGTCGAGCCCGAGGAGCGCCTTGTGATCATGGGCCAAAGCGGCAGCGGCAAGAGCACAATTCTCCGGCTGATTCTGGGAATATTGAAACCTATTGACGGTTCGATTTTCTTCAAGCAATTCGAAATCACGCGTTTGAAACGGCGCAAATTACAGCAGGTGCGGCGGCAGATCGGGATGGTTTACCAATACTCGGCGCTGCTTAGTTCGCGCAACGTCCGCGACAACGTCGCGCTTCCGCTCGAGGAATTAACCGACCAGTCACGCAGGGAGATCGACAAGATTGTGGACGAAAAACTGGATCTGGTCGGAATGAAAGACGCGAAACATCTGCTGCCGTCGGAATTAAGCGGCGGGATGAAAAAACGCGTGAGTCTGGCGCGGGCCCTTGTCCTCGAGCCGGAATTGATCCTTTTCGACGAACCGGTGGCCGGTCTCGACCCGGTGATTGCGTCGGTCATCGACGAATTGATCATCAGCCTGACCGAGAAATCCAAAGTCACCTCAATTATCGTAACCCATGAAATGGACAGCGCCTTTCGCATCGGCACGCGAATGGCTATGTTGTACCAAGGAAAAATCATCGAAGACGCTGAACCTGAAAAATTCAAGCAATCCACAAATCCAGTCGTCGCTCAGTTCTTGAGCGGCAGCACCGAAGGTCCCATTCTGGAAGGAAGCCAAGATGCAATTGCAAAAAAATGAAATCATGACCGGCCTGCTGGTGGTCGGGACCGTGGCTGTGCTCGTCTTTGTTTTGGTCTTGCTGGGCGCGCCCGGACTTTTTCGCCCGCTCGTTACTTACAAAATTTACGTCGACAACGCCGCCGGCATCAAACAAGGCGCAGTCGTGATGCTCGCCGGACGCAAGATTGGTCAGGTCCAAAAATTATTTTCGCCCGTGTCGCGCGAAGAAGAACGTCGCGCTGAAGAAGGAGCCGCCGCCTTCGCTCCGCCGCAAACAAGTCCAACGCCGAGTCCGGAGCCAGGGAAACCAAAATACGAAGCGCGCATTGACGTTCAGGTTGACCGCAATGCCCTTGTCTATCGCGATGCGCGGACGCGCCTGATGCAGCTCGGATTGCTCGGCGACATGGCGATCGATATCACGCAGGGAACCGAATCGTCGGGACGCGCGCGGGATGGTGAAATGTTCGCCGGCGAACGCAACCCGGACATCGGCGAAGCTGCCGCCAAAATGCTGGAAGTGATCAAGCCCGTCGCCGCCGAAGCGACCAACACGATGAAAGACCTTCAGCAGACCGCGCAAAATCTTAATCACATCACCGATGAGAACTCGGAGCTGAACCAGGCACTCAGTCAGGTGAAATTGTTCGGCGAACACATCGCCGACATGACCGCGCCCGACAGTGCGCTTTCTCATTCCCTCAACAACATCGAGAAAATCAGCACCAGTCTGACCGAGAACAACAACATCGAAATCACGCTCCAAAATCTGCGGAGCTCGTCAGAAAAATTGAAAGTGACGATCAACGATCTCGGACCCACCGGCCAGAACATCAAGGAATTTAGCGACACAATAAAAAGCCAGCCTTGGCGCTTGATCTGGCCCTCCACAAAAAAATCTCCCGAGAAATCGGCCACGCCCGCTCCGAGTGAAGCAACGATCACTGTCCGCAAAAGTGCCAAACCAAAAGCAAGCGCGACTCCACGCGGCGGCGGTCGCTGACGCGATTAGGCGGCTTTTTTCGTTAAGCGCGATTTCAAGAACTTAAGGATGGCGGCTTCGCTCGAGCGAGGATCGACATCTTCCTTTTCGAGCGCGTCTTCCGTGGTTTGCTTCAATCCGTCGATTGATTTTTGATCGAGATAATTCTCGAGCACAGCCGGATGGACATAGCATTTCCGGCAAATCGCCGGCGTGTTACCAAGAATTTTGGCGACCGCCTTGATCGCCGTATTGATGTTCGACTTCGCCTGTTTTGGGGTCTCGAACTGCTCCTGCGCGTTGAGCGCGATCGCGGTCAGAACTGTTCCCGCCCAGGTCCGAAAATCTTTTGCGCTGAAATCTTCGCCGGTAATTTCGCGGAGGTATTCATTCACGTCCTGTGAAGTGATGTCCCGCACTTTGCCCTCATGGTCGACGTATTGAAACAAGTCCTGGCCGGGGAGGTCCTGGAGCTTGGAAATAATGTTCGCGATGCGCCCGTCGGTCACATCGACCTCATGCTCGCGCCCGCTCTTGCCGCGAAAACGAAAACGCAATTTCGCGCCTTTGATCTCGACATGTCGATCTTTCATCGTCGTGAGCCCAAACGATTTGTTTTCGCGCGCGTACTCCTCATTACCGATGCGGATGAAAGTGCGCTCAAGCAATTGCACGACCGTCGCCAGGACTTTGTTTCGCGGCAATCCGGGCAACTTCAAATCTCGCGCGATTCGCCGGCGGATCTTTGGGAGGGTTTTGCCGAAACTGATTATGCGATCGTATTTGTTTTCGTCGCGAACTTCGCGCCAGCGGTCGTGGTAAACGTATTGCTTGCGACCGCGCGCGTCGCGACCGGTCGCCTGGATGTGACCGTTCGCCAGAGGAGAAACCCAAACCTCAGTCCACGCCGGCGGAATCGCGAGCCGCTTGATTCGTAGAAGCCGCTGCTCATCGCGAATCGGCTCTCCATCCGCGTCCAGCCAATCGAAATCCTCGCCCTTCGCTTTGCGCGTGTAACCAGGCCGATCGTCGCTGACATAACGGAGTCCCGCCTCCTCGGCTGCGTCGATCGCATCGGCAACGATCTTTGCGCCATTCCCGTTTCCATTTCTCGCCCTGGTGCGCACGTAGTTCAATTCCCAGACCGACAATGTAGCGGCGGTCTTTGACCTTCGACGACGCTGGCAACGCGTCTCTTCAATTCACGAGCCGTAACTCTTGGTGAACTTTTTCTTCGACTCGGATTCGGTTGCTGGCGCAATTGGCGGTTGCTCCGGCGTCTTGGTCGACTTGTCCGCCGTAGGCTCGGTGAAGGAGGATGTTTCTGCCTTTGGCTCGGTCGCAGGTCGTTCCGGCTGCGCTGCACCTTTCGGGGCCTGCTGGGCAACTTCGACATAGACCATCTGCAAATTCGAGAGCGTATTGCGGAGCACGGTCGATTCGTCGTTCGTCAAATTACCCCGCGTTTTTTCCTGAATCATCGCCAGTTGATCGATAAACATTTTCGCGAGCTCGAGATTCACTTCGCCCTCGCCGGTTTTCGGGTTCGGAATCTGCCCGAGAAACAGCGCCGCGTTCTGCGCGTGCATCATAACGAACTCAATGAAGCGCTGCGAAAGTTCCCCGCTTTGCACGCTAGTTTGGGTTTCGCCAGCCATATCTACTTTTATTTCGCAACTGGAGAGCTCTCCGGCGGTCGGACCGTTGCCAAAACATACGGCTGGTCGCGAAAATATTTCGCCGCAACTCGTTTGATCTCGTCCATGGAGACCGCTTCCACATCATGCTCAAGTTTTTTGTAATAATCGAAGCCGAGCCCATAAAGCTCGTCGAGCGCGCATTGATAGCCGAACGAATCATTGCTTTGCATTGCGATTTGATGCTGCCCGATCAATTTCTTTTTCGCGCGCGTTAACTCCTCCTGAGTGAGGCCTTCGCTCGCCAGTTTCCGGATCTCGTCGAGCAACGCCGTTTTCACCGGCTCGATTTTTTGCGGATCGGTCCCGAGATAAAATGCGAACAGACCGGGGACGAGTCCCTGCATCTGGCTGGCGCCGACGTAATATGCCAGTCCCATTTGCTCGCGAATACGAATGAAAAAGCGCGAGCCGAGGTCGCTGCTCGCTTCGTCGATCAACTCGAGTGCGTATCGATCTTTGTCGAACATATCGACGCCGCGATAGCCGACCATGATCACACCCTGCGCTTTTTCCTTATTGCTTTCGACAATCTCCGTTTTGGTGATCGGCGCCGGCGGCCGTGCATCGGTCAGCGCGAGTGAGCCGGGCTTCATCGTGCCAAGCGCCCGCTCGACCAACTGCTTCACTTCGGCCGCATTCACATTCCCGAAAACTGAAATCACCTCATTTTTCGCGACTAGATACTTGTCACGGAATTGGAGCAAATCTTTCTGGGTAAGATGCTGCAGCGATTCGGGCGAGCCATTCGAGCGCAAGGCATAGGGATGATCGGTGAAGAGGGCCTGGCGCAGAATGTTCCGCGCGACGGTCGTCAATTGCTCCTCTTCTTGTTTAACACCGGCGATTTGAACTTCTTTTTCGCGCGCGACTGCTTTTTCAGGAAAATTCGCGTTGAGCAAAACATCGGCCAGTAAATCGACGCCGGTTTTCAGGTCCGGTTTCATCAGGTGAACCAAGACGCTCATGCTGTTGTTGCCGGCGTCGCTCGAGATCGATCCGCCGATGGCTTCGATCTGATTGGCGATTTGCTCGGCAGTGCGCGTCTTTGTGCCTTTGAGCAAAACCCGAGCGGTCAAGCGCGTGATTCCATTTATCTCCGGAGTTTCAGCAAGCAATCCGCTCCGGAAAACGGCGCTCACCGAAACCAGCGGCAAGCGCGGATCTTCCCGCACCAGCAAACGCAGACCGTTGGACAGCTCGAATTTTTGAATTTCCGTGACCGCGGCCGGCTTTGAGACCTCCTGTTTCGCGCCAAGCGACCCTTTTGGATTGAGCGACGCGACCGTCAGGTTTTGATCGACCAGATATCTCGCTGCGACGCGGCGGATATCGTCCAAGGTTACTTTTTGGACGGCGGTCAAATAGTCGCGACTGAAGCTCAAATTTCGGGTGAGCAACCAATTAGATCCGAGATCGGACGCCTGACCGCGCATGGTGGTGAGGGCATCGAGGTGATGACTGAGCGACATTTTTTTCGCTTTCATCAGTTCATCGGCGGTCACGCCGGCCTGTTTCACTTCGGCAATGATCTGCAAGATCAACTTCTCAGCATCGTCGCGTTTCTTTGGATCGATCGTGGCATCCACTCCGAGCAGACCAGGGTCACCCGGGGTGTAGGAGAACGCTGATACGCTAAAGGCGAGGCCCGCTTGTTCACGCACGTGCCGATACAAACGCGAGCTCCGCCCCTCACCCAAAATCGTCGAAAGCAAGTCGAGCGCGGGAACATCCGGATTCGTGATCTCGGGAATGTGCCAAGCGAGCGAAAGCCGTGTCAGCTCGGTCGCGAATTCGTGATGCACTTCGCGACGGCCGAGTTGCGGCGGTTCTTCCGGAACAAAAACCGGCTTGAGCGATTTCTCCGGGTAACTTTTGAAAAAGTCCGCCAGTTGCTGGTGCACTTTTTCGCCATCGACATCTCCCACTACGATGAAGGTGAGATTGTTCGGCACGTAACGCGATTTGTAATACTGCATCACCTGCTCCTGCGTGAGCTGGTTGTAAATTTCTATCTCTCCGATCACCGGGAGCCGATAGGGATGGCGCTGATACGCGGTCGCGAAGAGGAGCAAGCCCGCCTGACGATCAGGGTCGTCAAGGCCCATTGCGAACTCGCGGCGAATGACCTCCTGCTCTTTTGCGTATTCTTCCGGCGGGAGAGTCGAATTCATCATCGCGTCGGACAAAACCGCGAGCGCGGTCTGGACTCCATCCTTCGGCACGTCGATCCAAAAAACTGTCCGATCGAAAGACGTGTAAGCGTTGATGTAACCGCCCACATCCTGGATTTTTTGCGCGATCGCGTTGCTAGATTGCGTTTTGGTTCCCTTAAACAGCATGTGTTCGAGGATGTGCGAGAGACCGGCGCCCAATTTCTCGTCCTCGTAAATGCTGCCGGTGCCGCACCACGCTTGCACGCTTGCCACCGGTGCGCTTCGGTCTTCCTGGACGATCAGCGTCAGGCCGTCGGGCAGGACCCATTTTTGCGCCGTACTCGGCGGAAAAGTGATGACGGCGGAGTCATCCACAGCGGCAGCTTTCAAGTTCACCATGCTAAATACAATCGCACAAATTAGGGCCACCCGCGGGGCTGCGCCCGTCATACAATTTTCGGCGCCGGTAAACTTTTCGGGACTTCGACTTTCTTTTCCGGGGCGTACGGCTTCACGAACGCGTCCTGAAAATCGTAAACTGCCTTGAAATCCTCGATCGAATCTTGGTCTGTCTTTCCAAAAATACCGGCGCCGATGAGATTGAAAACCATGTGACCGATATCTTCACAGGAACGGATCCCCCAATTCTCGAACACCGTCACCACCATCGGTCCAAATTCTTTGAGCGCATATTGCCGGACGCCTTCGAGCAACTCCGGTCCGGAAACATGCCTGACCGTTGTCCCTTTTGCTTTCTTTTGCTGCTTGGTCGTGAAATCGAGCGCGTCGCGCAAAAAAATGTAGGCCTCGCGTTGATAACGCGGGTCGCTCGCCACAATCGAATCGAGGGCTTCGGCAAATCCAATCTTCTGCATCAAGAAAAACGCGCGGCTTAACCCGCGGCAACTACCTTAATGAGAAACGCTCGAATGAGCAACTACTCGAAGTTCGATCCGCCGCCGGACGTCGCCGTGGCGAGCAATCCTAGAACTGCGTCTCCATCGCGTCGAGATAAGCGGAGAACGAGTCCTTTCGATGCCCCCGGGAAGGAGTCTCCAGGCTTGAAGGGTTGAGGCAATCCTCAAAGAGACCGCTTCGGGTTGACAATTGCGTCGCCTCGAACCAGTTGAGGTAATCGTCGATTTCGGTCATTCGCGAGGACAGTTTTGCGCGCAAAGTTTTCAAGTCGGCCAGCCGTGCCGCCAGGCCACGAATTTTTCCGAGCGCCAGCTGCGCAGAAACTTGCTGATAATCCTGGACGACTGAGCGAAGCGCTGGGTTGGCCTGCGCAGCCAACAACAATAATTCCTGACTAAATTTTTGGAGCGCCAGCCGCTGCGCCGGAGCCGGCTTCTTTTGGCAAAGATCTTCGAAGGATAGAGATTTATCGCGCCCGCCGGTCCCCACAAATTTCGTCTGTAAAAGGCTGGAAAGCTTTTCCTCCGTCTGCGAAAAAGTCAGAAGATCAGCGCGCCCTGAACTCTTAATGTCTACAATCTTCGATTTCCAAATTTTTTGATCGTTTCCGGCAAGTTGCGGAAACACTGCCTGCAAATCGGCCAACGGATCGTTTGAAGTGAATGAGAGATTGTCGATGTAACGACCGAGGTGCGCGTGGCCGTCCGCGCTTTCGATCAGCAACTGAACGAGCGCGAACGAGTAGGCGCGATAAAGAAGCCGCCCGGCGGAATCGAGCAATTCGGGCCGCTCCCACAAAACCTCATCGAGCGGTGTGATTCGTTCCGGCACGGCCAGCGCGTTGGTCAGCGATGTGCGATCGCAATTCGGCGCCAAAGCGAGCAAGCCTTCAATCAGCCAGTTTGGCGGCTCAACATAGGTCGCACCCGAAGCAATCCCGGGTTGATTCCGATAAATCATTTCGAGCAGAATCGCCCGCAACAGTTCACGCTCTATTGCTCCGAAATCCATTTTGCGCGAAATCGTGAGGTCGAGTTGCAATTTCAGGCCAGATCCGGTTTGACTGAAGCGCAAAGCTGTCGCCGGTATTTCCGGCAGATTCGCCGCGGGCGATTGCAAATTAACAACGATCGCGGCGCCCCATTGATCGCGTCGTTGCAAGACAGCGAGCAGATTGGCTTTGGTGCGCTCGGCCAGCGCGGAGACCGCACCACGCCACGCCGCATCGCCTCCGTAAATGACGAATTGCCCGGATGGACTGGCGCTGCGTTCAATCGGGGTCGCTCCAAGCAATTCGAAAATCGGACAACCGAGGAGGAGCGCTCCTGCGAAAATCGTGCGAATTTTCATCTTCACAAACAGCTGGGAGCAGAATAGTTGCGCTCAGCGTCCAGTGGCGAGCACGATTGCGAATTTTTCTGCAAAAAAAGTGAAACTCTCGCCTGTTTCTCACGTCTAATTTCTAGAATCAAAAACAGGCTTATGAACACAAAACGCATCCTATTAAGCGTGGTTACAGGGTTGATCTTGACCGGGTCGCTGGCGACGGCTGCCCCAGGGAATGACCGGGCTCGCTCGAAGGCAAAAGTGCGAGCGGCAAAACAGACCACGACAATGACAACTGGCGGAAAGGCCGCGGTCCGAACACGGAGTTTCGCAACTGGCGGTAATAGAGCCGCGATCCGAACACGGAGTTTCGCAACTGGTGGAAATACAGCCGCCATTGGAACTCGTACCGTTCGTGATCGAAGCAGAGTTTTCGTAGGCAGCCGCACCTATGGATACAGCTACCCGTACGGCTCATATGGCTACGGGTATGGCTATCCGTATTACTCTTACGGCCCCTCCGTTTCATTCGGGTTCGGTTACCCGTATTACTCCTACGGTTACCCGTACGGTTATTACGGCTCTTATCCGTACAACTACAGCTACGGATATTACGGTTATAACCGTCCCGGTTACGACACTTACGCAAATGGATCTATCGTGATCCAAGTTCAATCGCGATTGGCCCGAGCCGGTTACTATCGCGGCGCGATCGACGGAGTCATGGGACCGCGCACCCATTACGCTATTCAGGCGTATGAGCGCGACCATGGTCTCCGCGTGGACGGCGCGATCAGTGGATCGCTCCTGCGGAACATGGGTCTCCGTTACTAGCGAAAACTAAAACAGATTGATTGATTGGTTGGTTGGCCGGCGAGTCCGATGGAGAAATGGCGGGCTCCCGGCCACTTCCATTTTAACGAGTTGGCGCGGTTATTGTAACGCTGCCGTCGTGAAAGTTCACTGCTCCCATTTTTCCGATCAATTTACGCTCGCGCTCGAGCACCGACCATAAATCGGCGAAAATGATATCGCCGAATTGCATGATCGCGGGATGAATCGGCAGCCGCCCGATCCAGCCGCCAACATTTGTGGCAGCAATTTTTCCCGCGCTCGTATCGACGCGATGAGATGTGCGGCTGAAAATTGAATAACCAAAGAGCGAACGCTCCACGCCAATGGTGCAAGCACCTTCGCGGAAAGAAGCAGTCGCGCGCACGAATGTCAGGAACGGGTAAGTCAGCGCCTTTTTTTTGCTGATCAACCGATAAGTCAGATAAGCGTTAATCTGGTCTTGCGAATATTCCAGCGGGCTGGGCCTCAGATGTGCATTTTCCAAATCGAGATCGATTTGTGGTGACACAATCTTTGTCGGCGCTGGAAGTTCCGGTGGCAGGGCCATCTCGACCAGGGCGGCCGCAGCGACCGCAGCCAAAACTAATTTGCTCACAGCAAAGAAATCGTGACGGACCCTGCTCGGCGGTTCCAACATCTTCTGCAAACGCCGATGTGTCTCTGTCGGATCCACCATCGGCTTTCGCGCAGCCGCCGCGGAACGGTCCAGGCGTTCACCGCAATTGTGGCAGTAGATCCGCTCGGCTTCGTTTTCGTGCCGGCACTCCCCACAAACTAATTTCGTCATTGTTGTCGTCGTCGTCATGCTGCCGATCCCTTCTTCGGTTTAGTCGGTGGGGCTGAGGTCGATGTTTTTGGCGGGGGCGTTTTAGATTCTTTGCCGGACGAAGATTTTTCGCCGGCGGTAGGCGCTTCTTTCTTGGCCGCTTCCTGATACGCTTTGCTCCGATAGTCGGTGCTATAAAAGCCGGAGCCTTTGAAAATAATCCCGGCGCCGGTGCCGAGAAGCCGTTTTACCCTGCCATGGCCCCATTTTGGGAGCCGGCAGAGACCCTTGGGACATTCTCGGAGCGGTTCGTCGCGCATTGATTGAAACATCTCAAAATTTTGGTCGCACTTCCGGCAGTGATACTCGTAAGTCGGCATGCTGGAAACGCTGCCTCGAAGAAAGCACAATTCAAGCCGCGGAAAGGGCCGAAATTCGCCAGCGCTGCATCTCTTGACTTTGGATACTCCTCCGGTAAAGGGTTCGACCGAAAAGTTTTTATGCGTTCTTCATTTTATCGGCTGTTTCTTTTGTCATTTCTCACAACGTTGAGTTTAATCGCCACCAGCTGCGAGGAAGACGTCCGTTACTCGGGCCAAACCCAATATCTCGGCGGCGTTCATGGTAATGCTCCAACTGCCGGCGCACCCACCGATACCGTTTCTTACTGGGACGGCGATCACATCGGCGGCAAGCCTTCTGTCAAAATCAACCTGAAAGAACAGCGCGCTTATTTTTACAAAAGCGGAATGCTGGTCGGAATTTCGCAGCTATCTACCGGACGCGAGGGGTTGATTACGCCTACCGGTCATTTCTCGATCATCCAAAAGGACATTAACCACGTCTCAACCAAATATGGCGATTTCGTTGACGACTCCGGTAGCGTCGTGATGCCCAACGTCTCGGTGGACGACAAGAAACCGCCGGGCAGCCATTTCAAAGGCGCCCCCATGCCTTATTTTATGCGCATCGTCGACGGTGTCGGCATGCACGCCGGATATCTCCCTGGCTACCCCGCATCCCACGGTTGTATTCGGATGCCGCAATTCATGGCCGAGGATTTCTTCAAATCGGTTTCAACCGGCACTCCAGTTACGATCACGAATTAAATTCCACGCGAGGGCGGATCGAGCCGTCCCTTGCTCGATGTTAAAAATGGCGGCGAAGCCGCATTAATTAGCATCGCCCGCGGAGCGGCCGATCGACCTTTTTGAAGCTTCGCCACTTTCGGCGAAAGTTCGCCGTGGAAAAATCGATATCCGGCGAATTGCTCGAGCGCGTCGCGCAAAGTGCTCCGATTGCGCGCAAGCTCGAACAGATCGAGACCCAACGGGCGCCGGCAAAATTTTCGCACATCATCGCGCCGGGACAGGCTTTTCTGGCCGCCGTTATCGCGCGGCGGATGCCGAAAACGGTGTGGATTGTTTGCCCGAGCGTGCGTGCACAGGATTCGCTTTACGAAACAATCCTGAATTGGCTTCCAGCTACGCAATTTCTGCCCGAAGCCGAATTCGCCGCGGTCGAAAATGTTTTGCCCGATCCTGAAATCGCGGCTGAGCGATTGGCGCTCCTGGCGAAAATCGATAGCGAACCGGGACCGCACGTGATCGTCACCACTCGCGCGAGTCTCGAGCAACCGGCGCCGAAACGCGGCGCTGTGTCAGCCGCGACTCTGAAAATCAAACCGGGCGCTACGTCAACCATGGAGCAATTGCTCGAAAAGTTGAGCGGCTCCGGTTACGAACGCGTCGCCCAGGTCACCACTCGCGGCCAATTCGCTGTTCGCGGTGGCATCGTCGATCTTTATTCGTGGCAGGCGCCGCTGCCGGTGCGGCTCGAGTTCTTTGGCGATAACGTCGAATCGCTGCGTGAATTCGATATCGATACCCAAACTTCCGTGCGCGACCTGCGTAAGATCGACATCTTGCTCGGCGGCGCGGGCGACCAAAGCGGTTTTGTCCGCGACTACATCGGCAAAGAGGACCTCATCATCGAGATCGAGCCGGAGGAAGCCACGGAAAACTTGACGGCTTTAAGCCGTCAAGTTGTTCAAATCAGCGAGGGCTGGATCGAAAGCGGTCCCGAAGATTTCAGCGGCGCGTTTCAGGATTGCGACATCGGCGAGTTCGCGGTCGGCGACTTTCTGCTCGCGGAAGCGAAGCGCGATCAATTCATCAAGCGACTGACCGAGTGGCGTAAAAATAAAGCGCGGATCTTGGTTTATTTTCAGACCGAGGGCGAGATCGAGCGTTTCCGCGAATTGATCAGCGCCGATGTGTTGCAAGATGTTGATCTTGTTCTCGGCACGCTCGCGCGCGGCTTTTGTTTTCCGCCGGCAGATCTGGTCGTTTTGTCAGCCGCTGAATTGTTCGGCCGTTTCGCGCCGCATGCGCGCCGGCGGCTTTACCACGCCGAACGTCACCGTGCCCAAATCGATTTCAGCGAGCTGAACGAGGACGATCTCGTCGTTCATCTCGAACACGGCGTGGCTCGGTTCGCGGGCCTCACGCGCATTCCAACAACGACAAACGGCGAACAGGAAGTGCTCGCGCTCGAATTCGCGGACGAAGCGAAGCTCTACGTGCCGCTGGAGCAGGCCTATCTCGTCTCGCGTTATGTCGGCGTCGGCAAACGATCACCGCAGCTCAGTTCGCTCGCCGATTCAAAATGGGCGCGTGCCAAAAAGAACGCGGCCTCATCCATTTTCGATTACGCCGGCAAAATGCTCGCGGTCCAGGCCGAGCGCGAAACCGTCCCCGGCCACGCGTTTGGGCCGGACACAAAGTGGCAACGCGAGTTCGAGCATTCCTTTCCGTTTCGCGAAACGCCCGACCAGATGAAGGCGATCATCGACGCGAAGATCGACATGGAGCAACCGCGGCCGATGGACCGGTTGATCTGCGGCGACGTCGGCTTCGGTAAAACCGAGGTTGCGATTCGCGCTGCCTTCAAAGCAGTCATGGACGGAAGGCAAGTCGCCGTGCTCGCGCCCACGACCGTCCTCGCGCAACAACACTTCGAGGTTTTTCGCCAACGTATGCTCGATTACCCGGTGCGGATTGAAATGCTCAGCCGGTTTCGATCGCAAGGTGAGCAGCGCAAAATCCTCGAGCTTCTTCGCCAGGGCGGCGTCGACATCGTCATCGGCACGCATCGCCTCATTTCCGGCGACGTCGTATTCAAGGATCTTGGCCTGGTCGTGATCGACGAAGAACAGCGCTTCGGCGTTTTGCACAAAGAAAAATTCAAGGAACTCTTCAACCTGGTCGACGTGTTGACGCTTTCGGCCACGCCGATTCCGCGCACGCTTTATCTTTCGCTCGTCGGCGTGAAAGACATGTCCACCATCGAAACGCCGCCGCTCAACCGTTTGCCGGTGGAAACGATTGTCTGCGGTTACGACGAGCGCATTATTCGCGATGCGATCAATCGAGAGCTCGAACGGCAGGGCCAGGTTTATTTTTTGCACAACCGCGTTCAAACAATCGACCGAGTTCGGGAAAGAATTGTCGATCTTGTCCCGCAAGCACGCGTCGAAATTGGACACGGGCAAATGGATTCGGACGAGCTCGAGGAAGTGATGGCGCGTTTTGTTGCGGGAAAAATCGACGTGCTCGTTTGCACTACCATCATCGAAAGCGGTCTCGATATTCCGAACGCGAACACGATCGTCATCGACCGGGCCGACCGTTTCGGCTTGGCGGATCTCTACCAACTTCGCGGCCGCGTCGGTCGCGCTGAACACAAGGCTTACGCCTATTTGCTTTTGCCGCGCGAAATGATGACGATCGGCGCCGCGCGCAAACGGATTAACGCGATCAAGCAATACAGCTCGCTTGGCGCCGGTTTTCGTATTGCCATGCGCGATCTCGAGATTCGCGGCGCCGGCAGCATTCTCGGCACCGCCCAAAGCGGCCATATCATGGCGATCGGTTTCGATCTTTATTGCCAGTTGCTCAAGCAAGCGGTCGCACAACTAAAAGGGCGAAAATTTCAGCCGCGCCTCGAGGTCGATCTTCGAATTGATTTTGTGGCCACCAATGAAGCCGAATTCGCGCAGCTCGGCCCCGAACGGCGCATTCCGGCGTTCGTTCCGGCCAATTACGTCAGCGACACTGGATTGCGGATCAAAGCTTACCGCGAGATCGCCGAGACCAGCACCCGCGATCAGTTCGACCGCGTTCAGCGCGAATGGCGCGACCGGTTCGGGAAGTTCCCGGAAGCGGTTGACAATCTGTTTCTCCTCGCGGAAATCAAGCTCGCCGCCGCCAAAGCCGGTATCAGTCGCGTGGAAGTGCGCGAGCGAAAGTTGATGCTGACCCGGCGGGGCGAGTTTATACTTGTCGACGGCAAATTCCCCCGTTTAGTTGCGAAACCAACGCATCTCGGGGAAGTTTTGGAGTTAACGAAAAAATTTACATGATGCGGCAAATTCTTATCGCGCTGATCTCGGCCTGCCTGCTGAATTTTTCGCCGATTTGTCGCGCCGCATATGCCGCGGGGGACCCGGAAGTCGTCGATGGCGTCGCGGCGGTCGTGAATGGCGACGTGATCACTTTTTCGCAGGTCCGCGGTCTCGTCGCGCCGCGAGAAAAATTATTGCGCGCCCAATTCAATGGCGAGGAGCTCATTAAAAAGGTGAAGGAAGTGCGCCAGGCCGCGCTTCAGGATTTGATCGATCGCCAACTCATTATTCAGGCGTTCAAAAAAGAAAACTACCAGATTCCGGACCATTTCGTGGAGGACCGGATGCACGATATCATTCGCACCGATTTCGGCGGCGATCGGAACACCTTCATCAAAACGCTCGAGGCCCAGAATTTCACCATGGGCGAGTTCAAAAAGATGGAGACCGAGAAAATGATCGTCCAGGCGATGCGGAGTAAGAACGTCAAGCTCAACAGCATCGCTTCGCCCGCAAAAGTGGACGAATATTACAAGGCACATCGAGAAGAATTCACCAGCAAGGAGCAAGTCAAGCTGCGTCTGATCATGATTCCAAGTCACGCCAGTGACGGCAACGCCGCCGCCCAGAAGGCGATGGCCGATGAGATTTTCGGCAAGCTCGTCAACGGCGCCGAGTTCGAACGCATGGCGCAGCTTTATTCCGAAGACAGCACCCGCGAACATGGCGGTGACTGGGGCTGGATCGAGCGCAAGACGCTGGCCGGACCGCTCGAAAAAGTCGCCTTCAGCCTCGCGGCCGGCAAAATCAGCAACATCGTCGAGTTCAGCGGCAACTACTACATTCTCAAAATCGAAGACAAACACGGCGGTGACACCAAAAAACTGGCCGATGCGCGCGTCGAGATCGAAAAGAAATTGATCCAGCTGGAGGCGCAAAAGCTGCAGGAAAAGTGGCTCGCCAGTCTCAGGTCAAAGGCCTACATCAGAACTTTCTGAGTTGTTAATCGCGAGATTCGACGATCACTCTTCCGCTTCGTCTCCTCTCTTCTTGCTCCTGATCGCGCTCGTGCTCGATTGAGCAGGTTCGATTACGATCAAGAGGACGAGCATGAGCACGAAGAGACCGCGCATCGGGATCACGCTTGGTGATTGCGCCGGCATCGGACCGGAGATTGCCGATCTTGCCCTGAAATCGGGACGCGTTCCCGATTCAGTTGAATACGTCGTCATCGGCCGGCAGCCGGGTTGCAAGCCAGGCGCGCCGACGGTTAAAACTGCGCGCGCGGCCGCGGCCGCGCTTGAAGAAGCAGTTACCCGCGCGCGGCGCAGCGAACTGCACGGGATCGTGACCGGACCGGTTCACAAAGCACGGATGTACGAAGCGGGGTTCAAGTTTCCCGGACAAACCGAATTTTTTGCCGAGCGCTGCGCCGTGAAAAACTTCGCGATGTGTTTGACCGGCGGAAAAATCACGGTCGCCCTGGTCACTACGCATATTCCGCTGAGTGAAGTTCCGCGCGCCCTCAAACAGCCGGAAATTGTCCGCGTCGGTTTGTTGCTTCTCGATTTTCTGGGACGCCGCGGAATCAATTCGCCGCGAATCGCCGTCGCCGGATTAAATCCGCACGCCGGCGAGTCCGGAAAGATCGGCCGCGAAGAGATCGAAATCATCGCGCCGGCTGTTGCCAAGCTACAATCAGCAATCAGCAATCAGAAGTCAGCAATCTTCTCCGGTCCTCATTCGCCGGACACGGTTTTTCATCGCGCGGCCGAGGGCGAATTCGATGCCGTCCTTTGCATGTATCACGACCAAGGTTTGATCCCGCTGAAGCTTCACGCGTTTCACAACGGAGTGAACGTGACGCTCGGTCTGCCGTTTCCACGCACGAGCCCCGATCATGGAACGGCGTTTGAAATCGCCGGCAAAGGCATCGCGCGCGCCGACAGCATGATCGCGGCGATCAATCTGGCTGTTGAATTGGCGTAGGGCCGAAAATTATCCGCCAAACACGCGAAAGAGCGCTAAATAAAGGAGCAGTAATATTCTTCCGCAGTTTAGCGTCCTTTGGCGTTTTTGGCGGATCCTCTTTGTGACTACGATGACGATTACAGCATGAGCGCGAGCAGGATCGACAAGTACGTTTCCGTCTTCAACATCGGGCTCCAGAACACGTTTGTTTATCGTTGGAATTATTTTCTGCGCGCGGCGTTCGGATTGATCCCGCTCGCCGGCACGGTTTTTCTGTGGAGCGCGGTCTTCAAAGAGCGAGGCGGCGCTCTCCACGGCTACGACTACGGCTCGATGATCTACTACTATTTGCTCACGATCCTGGTCAGCAACCTGGTCACGCCAACCGAAGACGAATGGCAAATCGCCGCCGATATTCGCGAAGGTCAGATCAATGCGCTCCTGACTAAGCCGATGAGTTATCTCGCCTATCGGTTCAGTATTTTTTGCAGTGGCCGGCTCGTTTACACCTTCGTCACCCTCCCGCCGATCGCGCTGATCTTTCTCTATTTCCACAACTACGTTGCGCTCCCGCACGATCCGATGACTTACATTCTCGCGACGTTGTCGATGTTGATGGCGGCATTCATCCAGTTCTTCATCACTTACTCGCTCGCGATGATGGCGTTCTGGATCCTGGAAATCACCACCATCGTTTTCATTGTTTACTCGTTCGAATATTTCCTGGGCGGCCAGATGTTCCCGATCGACATCATGCCGGCCGGAATTCAGGCGGTGCTGAAATGGATGCCGTTTTATTACGAACTATTTTGCCCGGTCGCGATTTTTCTCGAACGCTTGAAAGGCGCGGAACTTTGGCAAGCGCTCGCCATCCAAACCGGCTGGCTCTTTCTCACCTGGGCCGTCGCCCGCACCATGTGGCACCGCGGCTTGCGCCATTACCAAGCCGTCGGCGGATGATTAGCTAGTGCTGCAAGGGATTGGTCTGCGGTATTTTCGCCCACTCGCCCCAGATTTCGTAATCAGCAGCCTTTCCGAAACGACGTTCAATCTCGGCGTCAGCGATTCTGTTATAACCACTGGCATATCCGCCAACGTTGTTGCTCGTCTTCGGATCAGCGCGCGGGTTTACGCGCTTCAAATTCACGTGATATTTTTCGCGTAGCCATTTCTCAAAAGCCGCATCGTCACTTCGCTCTGGATCATCGACGACGATAGCTAAACGCCCATCGCGCAAATCAGCCTCTGCTTCGGTACGACCAACATTTTCTCCATCGACGTAGGATTGCTTCCATCGTGCTTCTTCATCTTCAGCTGCCTTAACTACTGCTGGGCAGCGCTGCCTAATTTTTTTGATCATCACCTGGTTGTAACTTTTCGAGTGACCCAGAATCCATGTGTTTACCACGGACCCGGTGACATGATTAATTTCAATTCCGCATTCTTTAATCGCTTCGTCCGAAAAGTTAGGTGCCGATGGCGTGAACGTTCCGAAACCGTACGCCTCCAAAATTTGTCGACCTGTGTTTGCATCTTTTTGCGCATCGAACCAGCCACAGCCGTAAGCTATTGCGTAATAGGCTAGATCATGTGGGGTCAGGTCGACGAAGGCCGAATCTATACCGGGCTCCGCGCCAAGCTTTACACTTAGCTCACTTAACCCGCGCGACTGGACGCGACTCCAAAGCACATAAAATACATACCCGGCAGCAAGTGGTACAAGCACTCGTCGCCATGATCGACCCGGATGGATTAAGAGGACAATGGGCCAGAGAAACCAAAGCGTCGCAAAGATCATCCACGACCAATAAAGCGCTGTACCGACCTTCGAGTCGCTGCTAGTAGCGGGAAGAAACAAAAAAGAAATTAAGAGAAGAAGCGCGAGCGCGCTGTGAATCACGCAGCGCCAACCGAGAATGCGATGCGTCCTTACCGTTGGGGGGCAGCCGGCTTCACCAAGAAATGATAGCGATTATTTCGTTGTCGGTAAACCGGCGGCTTTCCAGGCTTTGAAACCGCCCGCCATGGAGCGGACGTTTTTGTAACCCATTTTCTGCAGACTTTCCGCCGCCAGCGCGGATCGCCCGCCGCCGCCGCAATGACAGATGATTGTCATGTCGCGATCGGGAAATTTGTCTTCGACCCCCAACTCGAGCATTCCGCGGCTCATATGAACTGCATCCGGAATATGTTCCTCGTCCCATTCGTCTTTCTCGCGAACATCGACAATCACCGCGTCGCTGCTTTTCGTTTTTGACGCAGCATCGGTCGGCGAAATCTCGGTGATTTTCTTTTTCGCGTCCGCGACCAAATCCTGGAAACCCTTGTGTTCAGCCATAAAGAATCTCTAACCACGGATGGACACGAATAAACATGAATCTCGTTTCATTCGTTCAATTGACCCGTCGCGCCGTAGTCTTGGCGAAGGCGGGTGTTCAGCCATATCCAAAATTTAGACAGAATTCACAGAATCAAACAGAATTTCTGCTGAACAGATTCCGTTAATTTTGTTAATTCTGTCTAGTTCTTCTTACTCGTAGCGCAATGCTTCGATCGGATCGAGCGCGGCCGCTTTGCGCGCCGGATAGAATCCAAAGAAGATTCCGACGGCGGCGCTGAACATGAAAGCCACGATGATCGAGCTGAGCGAAATCAGCGTCGGCCAGTGCGCGTAGCTCGACAAAATTTTCGAGGCTCCGATTCCGAAAATAATTCCAATCACGCCACCAACCGAGCTGAGTGTGACCGCTTCGATCAGAAATTGCATGAGGATGTCGCTCCCGTGCGCGCCCACGGCCATGCGCGTGCCGATCTCACGTGTCCGTTCAGTCACGCTCACGAGCATGATGTTCATGATCCCGATCCCCCCAACCACGAGCGAGACGCCGGCGATTGAGCCGAGCAAAACCGTCATCACCGCAGTCGTCGCCGTGGCCGCGTCCGCGATCTCCTGTTGATTGCGCACGGTGAAATCGTCATCCCGGCCGGGACGGATGTTATGGCGCTGTCGCAACAGCGAGATGATTTGCTGTTGGGCCGCCGCGATCTGCCGGCCGTCCCCGATTTGCACATTGATGTTACGCAACGTCGTCCCGCCGGCGACGCGCTTCATTGCGCTCGTAAACGGCATGATCACGATGTCGTCTTGATCGACGCCCTGCGTGCTCAAGCCTTTCGGCGTCAGGATGCCTGTGATCGTGAACGGTACATTTTTGATTCGGATAATTTGGCCGACCGGATCGTCGTTGCCGTAAATCTGCGAAGATGTTGTGCGCCCGATGACGCAAACCTTATTTGCGCTGCGCACGTCCTGCGCCGTGAACGGCGCGCCATCGGCCAGCGCCCATTGTCGGATATCGAGGTAATCGGCCGACTCGCCGTAGATTCGCGTAAACCAATTCTGATTTCCGGCCGCAACCTGCGTCGTCGAAACAACTTCTTCGCTCACGGCAACAACCCCCGGCACTTCGCGCCGGATCGCTTCCGCGTCCTCAATTTTCAACGTCCCGGCGCCTCCCCAACCGGTCCGAATCCCGCTCGAGGTTGTGCTGCCAGAGAAAATCAGAATCACATTTTGACCGAGACTGGCGATCTGCGCTTCCACCTGCGCCTTGGCGCCATTGCCGATCCCGACCATCGCGATCACCGCCGCGACGCCGATGATGATTCCGAGCGCGGTCAGCACTGAACGCATTTTGTTCCGGCGCAACGCGCGCAGGGCGATGTTCAAGGTCGATCCAATTCTCATACTTGAACCTGCGAATCGATCGGCGCGATTTTTGCCAGCTCGGTCGCGGCATCGAGGCACCGCGTTACGTTGAAATCGTTCAGGATTAATCCATCGCGCATCACCACGTTGCGGCGCGCGTAAGCGGCAATGTCCTGTTCGTGCGTTACCATGATGATGGTAATGCCGCGTTCGTTGAGCTGTTGAAAAATTCCCATGATTTCGACACTGGTCCGACTATCGAGATTCCCGGTCGGCTCGTCCGCGAGCACAACCTCCGGGTCGTTCACAAGCGCACGCGCGATCGCCACTCGCTGCTGCTGACCGCCGGAAAGTTGGCTGGGATGATGATCCTCGCGTCCGGCCAATCCAACTGACGCGAGCACTGCATCTGCTTTTTCACGGAGTTGCGCGTGCGTCAGGCGATGGGTGCCGTAAAGGAGCGGAAGCTCGACGTTTTCCCGCGCCGATGTACGCGGCAGCAAATTAAAACTTTGGAAAACAAAACCAAGTTTGTGATTGCGAATGTCCGCCAACCGATCGCGGTCGAGCGCCGAAACGTCCGCATCGTCCAAGAGGTAGCGCCCGGAAGTCGGCCGATCAAGACAACCGAGAATGTTCATTAGCGTCGATTTGCCCGAACCGCTCGCGCCCATCAATGCCACAAATTCGCCGCGTTGAATCTCGAGAGAGACGCCGCGGACGGCCTGCACCTCGACGTCGCCGGTGCGATAGGTTTTGTGCACGTCGGTCAGTTTGACCACTTCGCCGTTCTTCATGTCGATGTCGGTGGATCGGCCGCTCCGCGGGCGATGCTAAACATTTGCGGCTTCGCCGCGTGGCTTAACATCGAGGTCCGAGCCGGACGGGCCTGTACTGCTCGATCCACGTTGCGCCGTTTCGTATTCATCGGTTATGGAAATCTTCGCTGCTGGCCGCTGAATGGATTTGCCGGTGGCGACGATGATGCGGCTGGCGACGAAAGTTCTGCCGTCACGACACGATCACCTTCTTTTAAACCTTCGGTGACTTCGGTCATTATCCCGTCGCTAATTCCTGTTTTGATTTGGACGGGCTTCGGTCTGCCATAGGACAAAACATAAACCGTGCGGTCAGGCCGGCGTTCCCGCGCTCCAGTCGGACGCTGACCGCTCGGGGAAGATGTCGACTTCGGTTGCTCGGCTGTCGCCGCGTCCGGTGGACGATAACGCAACGCGGCGTTCTTGAGCTGAACCACGTTGTCCTTGTGCTCGATGATGATTGAAACATTCGCGGTCATTCCCGGTTTCAATTTCAAATCCGAGTTGTTGACCCCGATCACCGTGTCGTAGGTAACGACGTTTTGGACCGTGATCGGCGCGTTTCGAACTTGCACCACTTTTCCGTGAAACGTGCGCGTCGGAAAAGCGTCGACGGTAAAATCGACATCCTGGTCCACGCTCACCGCGCCGACGTCGGCCTCCGCCACGTTCGAATCGATCTGCATTTTGCTAAGATCGTTCGCAATCTGGAAGATGACCGGCGCCTGCAAACTCGCAGCCACGGTCTGGCCAACGTCGACATTGCGCGAGATCACCACGCCATCGATCGGCGACGTGATCGTGCAGTGGTCGAGATCGGCTTTCGCTTTATCGAGGGCGCCTTGCTTGATTTTCACGTTCGCCTCGGCCTGATGCAGGTTCGCGTTGGCCGTGTCGAGGTCCTGTTGCGAGGAATTCTTTTGGTTAAAGAGCTGTTGCGTGCGCGTAGCGTTCACCTTCGCCAGTTCCAACGCCGCCTGCGCGTTTGCCACGTCACCCTCAGCCTGAGTCACCGCCGCTTGGAAGAGCATTGGATCGATTTGAGCCACGGTCTGGCCGGCCTTCACCTGCGAGTTAAAATCGGCGAAGAGCTTGGCAATGTTACCCGAGACCTGGCTTCCCACCTGCACATTGACCACTGGATTGAGCGTGCCGGTCGCGGTTACAAGCTGCGTGATTGGCCCGCGGCTCACGGTCGCAGTTTGATATCCGCCGGCGCTACTTTGGGTGCATCGGCGGACAACGAAAAGAATTAAAAGAAGAGCGACGATAATGACGCCGAGAGGGAGAAAGCGCTTCATGAAGGTGAGATTTGACTTGGGGTCCAATTAAAATGACAGGCAAACGTGCTCCGGCGTTACATCGAGATTTACTCAATCATGCTGCGCAACTCGCTCATCCGCGAGATGAGCTTCAAAGCAAACTTCCTGCTTTGGATGCTGGTGGAGGTGCTTTGGTTCGTCGGTCAAATCGTTTTTTTCTCCATCATCTTCGGTAATGTCGACCGCATCGGGGATTGGACAAAATGGGAAGTGGTTTTGCTCATCGGCACCCATCAAATGATCGCGCAACTTTTCCAGGCTTTCTTTTTCGTCAACGTCGCCGCTATTCCTGAGCTGGTCCGTACCGGAAAACTGGACTCGCTCCTGGTCTTACCGGTCGACAGTCAATTTGCCGTCTCGACCAAACAATTCGGCCTCGACAGCGTCGTCAACGCCGCCCTCGGCGGTGTGGTCGTTGGCGTTGCCCTGGCGAAGCTCAGTGTCGTCCCAACTCCGATGTCGATCTTGCTTTACGCGATAGCGATCGGGTTCGGCATCGCGGTGCATTATTCGATCATGCTCAGCCTGGCCGCGGTCAGTTTCTGGATCGTGCGGGCGCAGGGTCTGGTTTACGGCTATTTCAACTTCCTCAACATCGCGCGTTATCCGGACGCGATTTTCCCGCGCCTCTTCAAAATCATTTTCGGCTGGATCGTCCCGGTAGTGATCGTCGCCAATATTCCCGCGCGATTGTTAATCAAGTCGTTCGGTCAGCCCGGCCCGCTCATGTTTCAGCTGGTGGTGGCCTCGACCGTGGTCTTTTGCCTCTCTCGCGCGTTCTGGGTATTCGCCCTGCGGCGATACTCCAGCGCCAGCTCCTAGGTTCAGTCGAATTAAACAGCCCGGAGATTCGTCAAATCTCCCCTTGCGCTGATTAGGAATTGTCCTTAATTAAGCCTCCGTTTTTTTCGGCGCCCGACTGCTGGGGCGCCTTTTGAATTATGGCCAAACAGAAAAAGAAAAAAAATTCAGCTAAGAAAGCTGCCCCCCGTAAAGCGAAGCCAGTCCGCAAGGTTTCTGCCAAAAAAGCCCGCGCCAGCGCGAATCCGCGCGAGACCTTGCTCGGACGCAATCATCACGAGCGCAAATTGAGCCCGTTTACTCGCAAGCAAAAGGAGAAGCTCCTGCAACTGCGCGATGCCATGGTCGATTCCATGGCCGGCGTGGCGCAAGACACACTCCGTTCCCGTGCTGAAGGCAGCGAAGCTTCCGCATTCGGCATGCATCAGGCCGACGCTGGCTCCGACGCGTACGATCGCGATTTCGCGCTCAGTCTGCTTTCGCAGGAACAGGACGCCCTTTACGAAATCGATCAGGCGCTGAAGCGGATCGAGCTCGGCACTTACGGAATCTGCGAAATGTCGGGCAAACCAATCCCGCACGCGCGTCTCGAAGCAATCCCGTTCGCGCGGTTCACCGTCGAATGTCAATCGCAGCTCGAGAAACAGAATAAAGCGTCGCGCGTCCGGCAATCAGTCACCTCGCTCTTTGGTCTGACCGATGACGAGGGCGGCGAAGGTGAAGAAGAAGAAGCGGCGCCGGCGGCCGAATCCAAGGAATAGCAGCGATGGCACAGGAAATCATCACCCTCGAATGCACCGAAGCGAAAGCGCTCGGCAAACCGGTTTCGCGTTACATGTCTTTTCGGAACAAGAAAAGTCCGCGGACACCGAACCGGCTTGAGAAAAAGAAATACAATCCGTTTTTGCGAAAGCACACGCTTCATCGCGAAACCAAGTAACTGTCGATGCAACCCAAGACCGCCAAACGCCGTTCCGCTTTTCGCCGCGCCAATCGCGCCATGCCCCGGCGCAGGATCGACATCTCGATCGAAGCGATCGATTACAAAAACCCCGATCTCCTGAAAAAATTCGTGACCGAGAGCGGCAAGATTCTCCCCCGCCGCGTCACCGGCATGCCGGCGCATCTCCACCGTAAAATCACCCGCGAAATCAAGCGCAGCCGCTCGGTGCTGCTAATGAAATAGCGCGCAATCCGCGCTATTCAAAATTTGTAGGGCAGGCGCATCGCCCGCCACTCGTGTAGCGGCGGTCTATGACCGTCGCATTTTATTTTCTGTCATCCCGAGAGCAGCGAAGGATCTCTCACAGGCTCGTTGATCACTCTGATTAGTTTGTGTGATCCAAGCTTCGATTGTGAGATTCCTCGCTCCGCTCGGAATGACCGTCTGAAATTATTTTCCGCGCAAAATACTTGCGAGCGCCAGCGCGTACACAAAGGCTCCAAAAAAAGTCCGAACCAAGCCATCCCTTTTTGAAACCGAACGTTTACTTCTTTTTCGCGCAGCCTTGCTGGATACAACCAGCGAAACGCAGGCGACATCGCGGCATTGTAGTTCCGTTCAGCCATTGGGCCCCAGATGATCGAAGCCATGAAAGCGAAAAATGATGCAAACCAAATCGTAACGAGAATGACCTGCACTTTGACGCTCATCTAAATTTGACTTGGAGTCGGTGCGTTTCTCTACGTCTTCCTCGTTTTCTCGCCTTGCTCGATCAGTTTCCAAAACTCTCGCGTTTTGCCGAGCGCTTGATCTTCCGACACCGGCAGTTTGCTGCGGAAAAGAAAATCTCGAAACGTGTTCTTGTGCAAAACGCGATAAATCTTGATCCCCTCCTGTGTCTTGGCGAAGTAAATCCGGTAATCTTTGGCGCGATAGCGGTATAACTTTTTTCCTTCGC
>WNGJ01001030.1_pt1 | contig 26788 bp, 22 predicted proteins | sample 5400611 | NCBI WGS metagenome assembly WNGJ01 (sample SAMN13153375, study PRJNA577476) | soil metagenome | isolation source: 40 cm soil or saprolite under Garry oak tree replicate 1 | place: USA:California | collected 2016-06-15
GGGCGGCGGGTGCCGTCTTCGCCGAAGCCGGCTACGCCGAGGCCAGCATCAGGGGCATCGCCCAGCGGGCCGGCGTCGACCCGGCCCTGGTCCATCACTACTTCGACGGGAAGGTCTCCCTGTTCATCGAGGCGATGGGACTGCCCGGCGGCATGCGCGAGGTGCCCGCCGAGCTGCGCGAGAAGCCGGCCAGCGGCGCCGTCATCGTGCGGGCGTTCCTCAGGCTCTGGGACGAGCACCAAAGCGCGGCCCAGCCGAGCCCGTTCCTGTCGCTGGTCCAGGCGGTCTCGTCCTCACCGCTGGCCGCGGAGAGCGTGCGGGAGTTCATCGCCGAACGGATCCGGCCGCCCGAAGCCGGCCAGCCGCTGAGCCACGAGTGGCAGGTCCGCCAGGCCCTCATCGGGTCGCAGCTGATGGGCCTGGCCTTCCAGCGGTACATCATGGGCGCCCAGCCGGTAGCCACGGCCGATCCGGACCAGCTGGCCGCGTGGGTCGGGCCGGTCATCGACCGGTACCTGCACGAGCCGCTGGAAGGTGATGGCTGAGATGGCCACGGCGGGAGGACTGTGGATCCGGTTCCTGTCCGGGCCTGACATCGACTCGCTCGGGCTCTCGAACGCCGAGATCATCGACGCCGTGGAGGACGCCGTGCGCGCGCACGGCGACGGGCGCGTGGTAGTGGAGCCGAGGGTGCACCTGGTCCCGGACAACGACGGCGCCGGTCACTTCAACGTGCTCCGCGGCCACCTGTCGGCCGGCGGCGGAAATGGGCCGGGCCGGGCCGGCGTGAGCGGCGTCAAGGTCGTCGGCGACTTCGTGGCCAACTACTCCGCCGGGCTGCCCAGCGAGCTCGGGCTGCTGACGCTGTACGACCCGGACACGGGCGTGCCGCGGGCGATCATGGACGCCACCTTGATCACCGCCTGCCGGACCGGCGCGATGACCGCCGTGGGCGCCCGCTACCTGGCCCGGCCCGACTCCCGGGTGCTCGGCCACGTAGGGGCGCGCGGAACCGCGTTCTGGAACGTCGTGTTGCTCGACGAGCTGTTCGACCTGGACGAGATCCGGGTCACCAGCCGCCGCCCGGAGTCCCGGGAGGCGTTCGCGCGGCAGCTCGCCGTGGTCACCCGGGCGCCCGTCCGGGTGACCGCCACCGCGGAGGAGGTCTTCGACGGCGCGGACATCCTGGTCGAGGCGTCGCGGCTGACCGAGCCCGCGCCGCTGCTGCGCACCGCCGCGGTCAAGCCCGGTGCCTTCGTCGTCCCCTACGGCACGGTCAGCGCGGTGGAACTCGACCTGCTCGACGTGATGGACAAGGTGGTCGTCGACGACTGGCGGGAGGCGCAGTCGGGCCGGTTCGGCGCGCTGCGCCGGCACGTGGATACCGGCCGGCTCTCGGCCGCGTCGCTGCACGCCGAGCTGAGCCAGGTCGTCACCGGCCGGCGTCCGGGCCGGGAGCGCGACGACGAGCGGATCCTGCTCTGGCACCGCGGGCTCGCCATCCTCGACATCGCCGTCGGCCTGGCCATCCTGCGCCGGGCCGAGGAGCAGGACGCCGGAACGATGCTCCGGTACCGCTAGCGATGCCCGCGCTGGTGATCACCCAGGTCGGCGACCCGGACCTCGGCCTGATCAGGGCCGTCGCCGACGGCCGCCCCGTCGCCGTCGCGCCCGGCCTGCTGGCGGCGGTGCGGCAGCGCTGCGAGCAGGCCCGGCGGGCGCTGCACGGGCAGCCGGTGTACGGCGTCAACACCGGCATGGGGGCGTTGTCCTCGGTCCGGCTGACCGAGGAACAGCAGCGTTCCCACCAGCGCAACCTGCTGCTGGCCCGGGCCGCCGGCGGCCCGCCGTGGCTGAGCAGGCCCGACGCCAGGGCGATCGTGGCGGTCCGGCTGCTGACCTTTCTCACCGGTGACGCCGCCGTGTCGGACGGGCTCTGCCAGCGGCTCGCCGATCTCCTCAACTACGACATCGTGCCGGCCGTGCCCGAGGCGGCCGCCGGGACCGCGGGCGAGATCACCCAGCTGGCGCACGCGTTCGGGCCGCTGGCCGGCATCGGCCGGGTGCTGGGGCCGGGCGGGACCACGCGGCCCGCGGGCGAGGCGCTGCGCGAGCACGGTATGGCCGAGTTCGGCCTGGGACCCAAGGAGGGCATCGCCCTGATCCAGGGGGTGCCCGGGGCCACCGGGCTGGCCGTGCGCCGCCTCGGCGAGGCCGCCGGGCTCGCCTCGCTGATGGAGGCGGCCGCGGCGCTGTCCATCGCGGTGATCCGGGCGCCGCGCGATCCCTACCTGGCCGCCTGCGGTCGCGGTGACGAGGTGCTGGCCGCGGTGCTGGCGCGGCTGCGCGCGGCGGCGGGCGACGAGCCGTCGCCGCGGTCCCTGCAGGCGCCCGTGTCGTTCCGGGTGGCCGGGCCGGTGCTCGCCCAGGTCCACCGGGCCGCCGCGCTGCTCGAGGCGGCCGTCCGCCGGGCCCTGATCGGGGTCACCGACTCCCCCGCCTATCTGGACGGGCGGTTCACCAGCACGGCCGGGTTCCACGGGATCGACCTGGCCGCGCACTGCGACCACCTCACGGCGGCGTTCTGTCACGCGGCGGAGGTGGCGGCGGCGCGGCTGCACCGGCTGATGGATCCCGCCGTCACCGGGCTGCCCGCGCAGCTGGCTCGCGACCCCGGCCCGCAGGCCGGCCTGACGCCGGTCCACAAGCGCGCCGCCGGCGAGGTGCACGCGATGCGGCGGCTGGCGACCGCGACCCCGGTCGGCCTGATCGAGACGTCCGGCGGCCAGGAGGACGTGCAGTCGTTCGCCTGGGAGGCCGCCGGGAAGCTCCGCGCCGCGCTGCGTCACGCCCGCGCGGTCACCGCGTGCGAGCTGCTGGCCGGCTTCCAGGCGGCGGCGCTGTCCGGGCAGCCGCCGCTCGCCGGGAGCCGGGTCCTGCTGGACTGGCTGGCCGGGATCGTCGATCCGATCGAGGAAGACCGGCCGTTCGGCGAGGACGTCGAGCGGCTCATCGGCGCGTCCTGGCCCCCGGCCTGACCGTAGGCCCAGCTAGTCAGGTGCCGAGCCCGCGCAGAACCGTCGATGACATGGCCGCCAGCCCGGGCTTCGCGGGCAGGAGCAGCGTGGTGATGCCCAGGGCCTCGTTCATGGCCGCCAGCTGATATTCATGACGCAGGTCGGGTCGGTTGCGCGCACCGCGGATGATCACATCGGCGCCATGCTGCCGGCAGAACGCGACGGTCAGCCCGGCCCACGCGGTGACCGAGACGTTGTCCCAGCCGGCGGGAAGTTCCCGGCGCAGCCGGATCGCCCGTTCCGATTCGGTGCTGGTCGGCTGCTTATCACCGTTGACAGCCACCAGCACGGTGACCCGCGCGAAAAGATGCCGGGCCCGCTCGATGATGTCGAGATGACCGGGTGTGACGGGGTCGAAGGTGCCGGGATAGACCGCATGCTCCCCCAGCCGGCTCCCGCCGGTCGCGAACGTCGTGACGCTCACCCAAGCAAACGTACTCTTCTGCTGGCCGGCTCTACCGGGCCGGTGGTGGAGCGAGGAACTCGATGCCGTGTTCGCGCATGCCTGCCAGCAACCGGTCCAGGTCGGGCTGCTGCGGCGGTGGGAGGGTGAGGGATCCGGCCGGTCGTCCGGTGGTGCGGAAGAAGGCTTCGCAGGTGCCGGGGATGAGCAGGGTGGCGAGTCGGGCGGTGTCCGACTCGACGCGGTGCGTGTGGGCCCGCCCGCGGGGTCCGAAGACGTAGCTGCCGGGTCCGGCGGCGTGCTGCTCGTCGTCGATGAAGAAGGTGACCTCACCATCGAGCACGATCCAGGCTTCGTCCTGGTGGGCGTGGCGGTGCACCGGTGGCGCCGAGCCCTTCGGGATCAGTTGTTCGGCGAGGCTGAAGGCGCCGCCGCTGGCTGCCGCTGGAATCTTGAACGTCCACAGCGTGTCGAGATGCCATAGGCCCTCACCGTGACCGGGTGGCAGCAGTAGCGCGTCGAGGGGATCTGCGTAACTCATGTAGCCATACTCGGCCATGCCTGGCGCCCGTGCCGTTACCGGTCGGTGCACCCTCGTTGCCGGTCTGTGCACAGGACGGCCGGCGTCGCCGAACGGGTCCGGAACTCGGCCGGCGGGACCCCGTATGCGTCGCGGAACGCGCGGCTGAAATGCGCCGCGCTCAGGAACCCCCAGTGCGTGCCGATCGCGGCGACCGGCCGGTCGCGCTGCGCGGGATCACGCAGGTCCTGACGACACCGCTCCAGCCGGCGCCTGCGAACCCAGCCGCCGACGGTCACCGGCTCGGCCTCGAACAGCTTGTGCAGGTAGCGCAGTGAGATGTGGTGCGCGGCGGCGATGCTGCGCGGCGAGAGCCCGGGGTCGGCGAGCTGCTGCTCGACGAAAGCGTAGATGCGGTGCAGCAGCGTGCGTTCCCGCGCCCCAGGCACCGCTGAGGTCCTGTCGAGGCGGCCGGCCAGCGCCACGGCCAGCACGTCTACGACCGCGGTGCCTAGCCGTGCCACCTCCGGTGCCGGCAGCTCATCGACGCTGCGGGCGAGCTGCCGGGTCAGCGCCGAGGCCAGCGCGCCCGCTCCCCGGTCGCCGGGAATGCGCACGCCGGTCAGCTCGCCGAGTTCGCGATCGCGCAACGGGATCATCGCCTTCGGGACGCTCACCCTGATGTTGCGCATAGCGGTGAAGGACTGCTCGAACGGCCGCGCCGGGTCGATGAACGACAGATCGCCGGGACGCAGGACGGCCTGCCGGCCGTCCTGCTCTACCCGCAACCCGCCCTCGACGAGCACCCCGACCAGGCACACGTCCGGATCCGAGCTGCGGATGAGGCGAGGCGTCCGGCCCGTCAGGAACGACGACCCAGGGCCGGTGACCGACTCGGTGAACCGAATCGGCCCGATCTCGGTGGTGCGCAACTCGGCAGGCGTCTTCGGGCCGATCTGACCGCGGAGGTCGAGCGGCATGAAGACGTTGCTGATGATCTCCCGCCAGTAGTCGACGCGCGACGTCGGCGGGAGCCCGTCGGCCCGGAACACGACACTCATGCATACCTACGCTAAGCCCGGGTGATCCCCGACCCAAAACGGTTTGGCGGGCCACCGAGCCGGGTGACCGCGGGGAGCCAGCGGGATGTTCTGTTAGATATTGACGGAATCTGAGTTAAGGGTCAGAGTGCGGTCATCGGCGGCAGCAAGGAGGTTCCCATGAAGCGATCGCTCGGCATCGTCGCCGCGGTGCTGCTGGCCCTGGGATTGCTGGTGCCGGCCGCGCTGGCGGCCCCGGGCGCGCCCGGCGGCGCCGGGCACGGCCTGGTGGTGCCGACCGACCGGGGCCTGGTTCAGGGCAAGTCCGCGGAGGGCACCGACCAGTGGCTCGGCATCCCCTATGCGGCGCCGCCGACGGGCACGCTGCGCTGGGCGGCGCCCCGGCCGGCACCGCGCTGGCCCGGGATCAGGCAGACCACCAGCTACGGCGGCCGGTGCGCGCAGCTGGCCAGCGGTAACGGCCCGCGGGTGGACAACGAGGACTGCCTGTACCTGAACGTCTATGCCCCGCCGGGGCACCATGGCCGGCTGCCGGTGCTGGTGATGATCCACGGCGGCGGCCTGACCACCGGAGCGGGCGACCAGCACGACGGGTCGCTGATCGTGAACACGGATCACATCATCGTCGTCTCGATCAACTACCGGCTCGGCCCGTTCGGCTTCCTGAACCTGCCCGGCCTCGGCACGTCGGCGCTGACCGGTAGCGGCAACTACGGCCTGCTGGACCAGGAAAGCGCGCTGCGCTGGGTGCAGCGCAACATCGCCGGGTTCGGCGGGGACCCGCGCGCGGTCGCCATCGACGGCGAGTCGGCCGGCGGCTGGTCGATGTGCGCGCTGATGACCTCCCCGCCTGCCCGCGGGCTGTTCCGGAGCGCGATCATGCAGAGCGGCAGTTGCGCCACCCAGACCCGGGCCGCCGCGCGGACCGCGAGCCTCGCGTTCGCCAAGCAGGCCGGCTGCCCGGACTCGGCCACCGTGGCGGCGTGCCTGCGCGGCCTGCCCGAGCAGGCGCTGCTCGACGCCAGCGCCAGCTACCAGCCCCTGTTCATCTCCGGTGGCCCGGAGCTGCCGGTGCCCGCCGCGCAGGCGGTCGCCTCCGGTAACTACACCCGGGTGCCGCTGCTGATCGGCACCAACCACAACGAGGGCCGCACGTTCGCCCAGGGGTTCACCGGGCTCACCCAGCAGCAGGCGGATGACCTCATCACCTCCGAGTTCGGGTCCAGGGCGCCGGCCATCCTGGCCCGGTACCCGTGGAGCTCCTACCCCAGCCCGTACACCGCCGCCTACATGATCGGGGACATCTGGACCGACAGCGGGTTCCTGGCCGGTATCGGCGGCTGCCCCGAGCAGAACCTGGCCGCGCAGTTCGCCGCGACCACCCCGACGTTCTTCTACCAGTTCGACGACCTGCACGCTCCCGGGCTTAACAACGACCATCCCGGCTACCAGTGGGGCGCCGGACACGCCATGGAGCTGGCCTACCTGTGGCCCAGCTTCAACAACGGCTTCTCCCTGTACGACCTGCTCACCCCGGCCCAGCTCGAGCTGTCCCGGCAGATGGTCAGGTACTGGGGCGCGTTCACCGCCCGCGGCGCGCCCGAGGCGTCCGGCCAGCCGCTGTGGCCGCGCTATTCGGGCGGCCAGCTGATGTCGCTGCGGCCCGGCGGCCAGACCCGCACCATCACGGCCGGCACGTTCGCGGCCGAGCACCAGTGCTCCTTCTGGAACGCCTGACTTCCATGATCGCGAACCGGGTGTGAGTGCAATTCGTGTCGTTCCAGCAGCACGAATTGCACTCACAACCAGTGGAGGGGCCTTACCCGGCTGCCCGGGCGGTCGTTACGTCGATCTGGCCGGTGACGGCGGCGGTGATCAGCGCCTGCCGTCGCTCGGCCAGAAGGGCGGAACGGCGCGCGAGCCTGGACCGGTAACCCGCGTTCTCTTCCTCCAGGGCATCGCAGTCACGTCCGATCTTCCGCTGCTCCGCCACCGAATCGGGCGCCGGGATTCTCAGTGACCGGACTAGATCCTGGCTGATGTTGGGCTGCCCGCCACCCGAGCCGAGCTGCACTATCTCGGTTCGGTGCGCGATGAACCAGTAAAACGCGTAGGTCACGTCCACGGGGCCGAGCGGGGTCAACGCGCAGCATGCCTGGTTCACGCAGGCTGGGGCGGCGTTGATGCCGGCGCGCCCGATCGTCGCTCCGTACATGGCGACCATGAGGGTGCCGGACGGGTAGACCCGCAAGGCCGGGTACTCCCGCAACGCGGCCGCCGACACGCTTTTCGCCGGATCGTGAACGAGGCCGTCACGCAGGTCTCCGGTATTGATCCACGGATACGGTCCGCCGAAGTATTTCGGCTCGCTCGAGCGAGGTGTCGTCCCGCTCCCCGTCTTGAAGGATCTGCCCACCTTGAACAGCTTCCAGTCGCCGGTCCCGGTGGTCCTGGCCGCCAGGGCGCCCAGACGCCTGCCGTCCAGGAGTTCGACCTGCCGGTCTGTCGCCGCCAGCAGTACGTCGATCCGGGCCGTCTCGGCGTCCAGGTAGCCGGCGATGCGGCGCTGCTCGTCGACGGGCGGGACGCGGAGGGTGACATCGCCGAGATCGTCCGCATTGAGATGCGGTTGCGCCGCCCTGTTCCTGGCCAGGTCCATCTGATCGAGCGCGACGGTGCTCAGCAGGCAGTACGCGATGTACGCCGGGTGCGCGCTCACCGGGCTCACCCGCAGGTCATACCCGGGCGCGCTGCCCGCCCAGGTGCTCGTCACCATGGCCGAGTCACCCGTGTAAGCCCCGCTTCTGACCACGAGGATCTCGCCCTCGAGCAACAGCGGGGCGCGGTCGAGCGGCAGGTCCTCGCGGGCCGCGAAGATCAGGCCGTCGGCGCTGAACTTTCCCCGCGTGATGTTCGTGGCCCGCAGGATCGGGATACCGGTCTCGCTCAGGGCCGGCGGCTGACCGAGACCGTAGCCGACCCGGGCCACGTGCTTCAGCCGCGTGGTCGTCCAGGTCATGCGGTCACGTCACCGAGCAGCGCCTGGATCTGGGCTTCGAGGTCGCGCAGCTCGGCGTCGATCTCGGCGAGTGGCCGCGGCGGGGTGTAGACGTAGAAATGGCGGGTGAAGGGGATTTCGTAGCCGATCTTCGTCTTGGCGTAGTCGATCCAGGCGTCCGGGACGTTCGGCCTGATCTCGCGCTCGAAGTACGCGTCGATGTCCTCGTCAAGGCAGACGTTCTCGTAGTCGCGCAGGTCGGGGTCTGGTAGCGGGTTGCCGTCCTGGTCCTGCTGGACCTCCCCCGCCGGGTCCGGGACAGCGACGGCGGCATAGACCGCCTTCCGGTGCGAGGCCGTGGACGGCCAGGGCGCGCCGGCCGACCGCGCTGCCGCCTGGAGCGCGTCCGACGCTTCCTTCTTCGTCCACCAGACCGAACCGGCCCGGGCCCGCAGGGCCCCGGTCAGCGCGTCGCGCCCATCCCACCCGGCGAGCGGCTTGGACACCGCCAGGGCCGCCAGGGTGTCATCGGTGACCTCGAAGCGGAGCCTGAGCGGGCGCTCGACCGTGATGCGGTGGTAACCGAAGTCGCGCGGGCCGAAGATCTTCACCTTGGCGTGGTCCGGATGGCCCGGGTCGGCCGCCACGGCGAGGGCGTTCACGTACAGGTTCGTGACGTGCCCGATCTGCGCTTCGCTGATCTCCTTGCGCTTGTCGCCGAGGGACTTGCGCATCTTCTCCCACTGGTCGCGGGCATCCAGCAGGATCACCGTGCCGTGAAGCGTCGGTGCCTTCCGGTTGGACAGGATCCAGAAGTACGTCGAGATCCCCGTGTTGTAGAACAGCTGGTCCGGAAGGGCGACGATGCCTTCCAGCCAGTCGTTCTCCAGGATCCACCGCCGGATCTCGGACTCGCCCGACCCGGCGCCGCCGGTGAACAGGGGCGAGCCGCTGAAGACGATCGCCAGCCGCGATCCTGAGTCCTCGGTCGGCCGCATCTTCGCGATCATGTGCTGCAGGAACAGGAACGAGCCGTCGTTGATCCGCGGCAGGCCAGCCCCGAACCGGCCCGCGTAGCCGAGCTCCGCCTCGGCCTCGACCTCGTCCCTGACCTTCTTCCACTCCACGCCGAACGGCGGATTGGCCAGCAGGTAGTCGAACTTCCGGCCGCAGTAGCCGTCCTGGCTGAGGGAATTGCTGAAGACAATGCTCCCGGGCTGGCCGCGCAGCAGCATCTCCGACGCGCACGTCGCCCACGACTCCGCGTTGAACTCCTGGCCGGAGAGAGATACCCGTGCGTTCGGATTGATGGATTTGATCTTTTCCCCGGCGGACGTCAGCATGCCGCCGGTCCCGCAGGCCGGGTCGAGGATGCTGACGACCCGGCCCTCGCCGGCGATCGTGTCCATGTCCGGGGCGATCAGCAGGTTCACCATCAGGTCGATGACCTCGCGCGGCGTGAAGTGGTCGCCGGCCTCGGCGGTCGCATCCTCGTAGAACTTGCGGATCAGGTGCTCGAAGACGTACCCCATGTCGTGGGTGGACAGCTTGTCCAGGTCGTTGATGGCGGCGAACCGGCCGACGACCCGGTACAGGAGCTTTGCCTCGGCGAGCCTGGTGATCTGGCTGTCGAGGCCGAAACGGTCGATGATCTCCCTGACGTTCGCCGGGAAGCCGCTGATGTAGTCGCGCAGGTTCGTCGCCACCGCGGACGCCTCCGACGCGATCGCGGCGAAGTCCAGGCTGGACGTGTTGCCGAAGGGGACCTCGGCGGCGGGTTCCGGCGGGCGCTGCCTGTCCTGGATGCTCAGCACCGCGTCGAGCCGGCGCAGCACCGTGAACGGCAGGATCACGTGACCGTATTCGCTGCGCCGGTAGTCGCCGCGGAGCAGGTCAGCCACCGACCAGATCTCGGCCGCCATCCTCTGGTGCGTCGGTCCCGCAGTCACCGTGTCCTCGTCTCTCGCCTGCCGACAGAATCCTGACGGTAGCGTGAGAGCCATGTGACAGGCGACCATGGTTTCCTGGGCTACAGGGGTCAACCGGGTGAGCGAAGCGAAGCGGCATCGATGAAACAGCAGGCCGTGCCACCGCGGCAGCACGAGCCGACACGCATCGGTGAATCCAGCGCGGAGGTGGTGGCGAGGGCCGAACGCGCCTCCCAGCGGCTTCGGCTCGCCGCTCCGCTGCGCCTGGGCCTGGACCCCGCTGCGGACGCCGCGGCGTTGCGGCTGCTGACCGTCACCATCAACCGGTTTTGGTCAGGCTGGCTCGGTCGCTGGGAAGGTCCACGATCCGTCGAGGACGTTGCCTGACGTGGCAACTAACAGGCCGCGCCGTCTTGTCAGATGCTGACCGGGGCTTTACCTTTTGTTTTAATAGCCGACCTCAGTTGGTGTCGTCCAGACCCCGCGAGCCGATTGAGAAGCGATGGATACTGATGAGCTTACGGTCAAGACCGTTCGCGATGGAGCGGTCTGCACGCTCATCCTGGTTGGTGAGCTGGACTTCTTCACGGCTGGCGAGTTCCTGCAATATGCGGCACGGGTACTCGACGACCGGATCGAGCGGTTTGTCCTGGACCTGGCCGGGCTGACGTTCCTCGACTGCGCCGGAGTACGGGCGCTGGCGATCGCGACATGCTTTGCGCCCAGCGGCTGCCCGGTCATCATCCGCTCGCTCAGTCCTCCAGCGCGCCGGATCATCGCGGTGCTGGGCATTGATGACATAGAGAACCTGCGGAGACTCACCGCGGGCCTGGAACCCCGAGGCGGACTACGGGATGGGGTCACCGGTGAGCGGGGACTTGTCCCGGTGAAGTGGGGCGACCTGGACGTTGACGCGTGAGCGTCATCCACCAGCTCCGTCACTACTACGCCAACGGTAATTTCAGCAGCTCAGGACTACCGCACGTCCAGGCCGGTGACGGCGCGGCCGATGATCATGCGCTGGATCTCCGAGGTGCCCTCGAAGATCGTGAAGATCTTGGCGTCCCGGTGCCACCGCTCGACCGGGTAGTCGCGGGTGTACCCGTTGCCGCCCAGGATCTGGATGGCCTGTTCGGTCACCCGGACCGCGGTCTCCCCCGCGACCAGCTTGGACATCGATCCCTCGGCGCTGGCGAGCGGCTTGCCCTGCCGGGCCATCCAGGCGGCGCGCCAGGTCAGCAGGCGGGCCGCGTCGACCGCGGCGCGCATGTCCGCGAGCATGAAGGCCACCGCCTGGTTCTGCCCCACCGGACGGCCGAACTGCACCCGGGTCCGCGCGTACTCGGTCGCGTACTCCACCGCCGCGCGGGCCACGCCGACCGCCATCGCCGCCACCCCGGGCCGCGACGCCTCGAAGGTCTTCATGGCCGCCTGCTCGCCGCTGCGGCCGCCCTCGCGGACCCGGGCCAGCCGCTCGTCGAGCCGCTCCCGGCCGCCGACCACGCACCGGCCGGGCACCCGGACGTCGGACAGCACGACCTCCGCGGTGTGCGAGGCCCTGATCCCGTGCTTGCGGAACTTCTGCCCCATGGACAGGCCGGGCGTGCCCGGCGGCACGATGAAGCTGGCCTGCCCCCGCGACCCGAGTTCCGGGTCCACCGACGCCACGACCACGTGCACGTTCGCGATGCCGCCGTTGGTGACCCAGGTCTTCACCCCGTTGAGCACCCACTCATCGCGTGCGGCATCGTAGACCGCGCGGGTCTTGATCGCACTGACGTCGCTGCCCGCTTCGGGTTCGGAGGAGCAGAACGCACCCAGCTTCACGTCCCCCGGGCCGCCGAACATCTGCGGACACCACTCCCCGGCCTGCTCCGGCGTCCCGTTGGCGACCACCGCGACCGCCGCCAGCGAACTGCCGGCCAGCGACAGCCCGATCCCCGCGTCCCCCCAGAACAGCTCCTCGAACGCGATCGGGATGCCCAGCCCGGACCCCTCCATGTACTGCCGCGCATAGAAGTCGAGCGAGTACACCCCGATCTTGGCCGCCTCCTCCAGGACCGGCCACGGGGTTTCCTCCCGCTCGTCCCACTCCGCCGCGGCCGACCTGATCACCGACTCCGCGAACCCATGCAGCCACTCCCGCATCTCCACCAGGTCATCGCCGAGTTCAAGCGAGAACGCCGCGGGATTCTCATCGCTCAATGCCGCCTCCGGTACGTAGTTACCCGAGAGTAACATCGTGGTGCAGGCCGCGGGAAGCCGACCGTTCGGCGGTCATAGTTTTTTAATCCCGAACGGACGGGCTACCCGCACCCGCGCCGGTACCAGCTACGGCAGGCAGGCCGTCAGGACGGGTAGAAGTTGCGCTCCCAGCGGTGCCTGGCCACGATGGCCTGCTGCCCGGCGCTCAGCCCGCGGCCGTCGCCCACCGCGGCGTTCCGCTCGACGTTCCGGACGGTCCGCATGCCCGCGATCACGGTGGAGACGGCCTCCTGGCTGAGCACGTAGCGCAGCGCGACCTCGGCGATCTGGTCCGCTTCGATGCCGAGGTCGGCGAGCAGCGCATCGACGTGCTGCTTGACCTGCGCCTTCCGGTCACCGCCGAAGAAGCTGTTGCGGAAGTCGCCGTCGGGAAACGTGGTGTCGGGGGTGATCCGGCCGGTGAGGCCGCCCTCGTCCAGGCCGACCCGGACGATGACGCCGACGCCGTGCTCGGCGCAGGCGGGAAGCAGGTGCTCCTCCGGCGCCTGGTGGAACGCGTTGTAGATGACCTGGACGGCATCGGCGTGGCCGCTGCGCACCAGGTCCAGGGCGTTGTCCGGCTGGTAGTCGTTGATCGACACGCCGAAGAACCTGATCTTCCCCTCGCGCTTGAGGTCCTCGATGGTCTCCAGCCAGTCGCCGCGGCCCATCCACTCGTCGCTCCAGACGTGGAACTGGAGCAGGTCGAACGTTTCCAGGCCGGACGCGCGCAGGCTCGTCTCCAGGCTGGCCCGGATGTGGTCGCCGGGGTAGGTCTCGGCCGGGTCGACGCCGCCCGGCGCGGGCCAGATCCGGTTCTTCGGCGGGACCTTGGTCGCCACGTAGAGCGGATCGCCGTGGTGCTCGCGCACGACCTTGCCGACGATGCGCTCGCTCTCCCCGTAGCCGCGGGCGGTGTCGATGAAGTTCACGCCGAGTTCGATCGCCCGGTGCAGCGCGCGGACGGACTCGTCCTCCTGCGCGCCGATCCACCCCGAACCGCCGATGCCCCACGACCCGTAGCCGATCTCAGAGACCGACAGGCCCGTCTTGCCGAACGGACGATAATGCACGCTTCCTCCTGTGAACCGATATGTGCCTATAACCCTATTATTACAGGCTGGCCATGGACGGCGCCGCGCCGGGGGCCGCCGGTCACGGCGGGTTCCCCGGGTCCCAGTCGTCCCACAGCCCGCCGAGCGCGTCGTGGACGGCGCAGAAGTTCCTGAAAACCTCCTCGTAGACAGCGGCCGCTTCCGGTGCCGGGGTCCAGGTGGCAGCCGGGCGGATCACCTGCTCGGCTCCGGTGGCCGCGTCGGGGTACCAGCCCGCCCCGACCCCGGCCAGGATGGCCGCGCCGAGGATGCCGCCCTCGGTCTGGGCCAGCGTCTGCACCGGGTGACCGAAGATATCGGCCCTGATCTGGTTCCACACCGCGCTGTCCGCGCCCCCGCCGGTGCACCGGATGGGCTGGCCGGTGCCCTGCGGGCAGAGGCAGCGCAGAGCCCGGCGGTCTTCGAGCGCGATGCCTTCGAGCACGGCCCGGATGAAGTGCGGCCGGCGGTGACCGAGCGTGGCGCCGACGAACGAGGCCCGGGACCTGGCGTGCCCCAGCGTCCGCTCGCCCAGCAGGTAGGGAAAGAACAGCAATCCGCCCGCGCCCGGCTCGACCCCGGCGGCGGCCGCGGTGAGCTCGCCGAACGGCGCGGGGCCGCCGCCTGGCGCGGGACACAGCTGGTCCGCGAACCAGCGGAACGCCGTGCCCGCGGCGTCGCTGATGCCGAAGTGGACCCACCGACCGCTGGCGGAGCGGAGGTTCATCAGCCGCGCATCGGGCGTCGCGCTGGCCGCGGCCACGGCCATGATGGAGGCGGTCCCCGCCACCAGGGCGACCTGGCCGGCCCGGGTGATACCCGACCCGAGCAGCTGGCACATCATGTCACCGCTGCCCGCCACCACGGGTGTCCCGGCGGGCAGTCCGGTACGGTCGGCGACCTCCGCGCGCACCGCGCCGATGACGGCCGACGAATCGGCGACCTCAGGCAGCTTGGCCCGGTCCACGCCGAGCGCCGCCAGCAGGGTCCCGGACCACTGTCCGCTGTACGCGTCGTACAGGAACGACCCGGACGCTTCGGCCGGGTCGGTGGCCGCCTGCCCGCACAGCCGCAGGTTGACGAAATCCTTGGCCACCAGCAGGCAGGACGCCTGGTCGTAGGCGGCTGGCATGTGCTCCCGCAGCCAGGCCATCTTGAACCCGGCCCAGGCCGGGACCGGCCGATTGCCCGCCAGACGGCTGAGTTCCGCGGCGTCCGGCCGGGCGAGCAGCGCCCGTACCTGATCCAGGCAGCGCTTGTCGCTCCAGATGGCCGACCGGGGAGTGAGCGTCGCGCCCGAGGCGTCCACCGCCACCAGGCTGTGCATCTGGGCGCCCGCCCCGACGGCCTGCACCCGGGCCCCGGGATTGCGGGCCATCACGGCCGCGAGGTTGGCCACGGTGGTTTCCCACCACTGCTCGGGATCTTGCTCGGCCCAGCCGGGCTGCGGCGCGTCCAGTCCGATCGGCGAGGAGGCGATGTCATGGATCCGGCCGCGGATGTCGACCAGGGCCGCCCGGGTGCTCTGGGTGCCGATGTCGATGGCCGCCACGCAGTCCACGGTCAGCGGTATCCCATCTCCAGCCGGACGTTCTTGGTCCGCAGGTACTCGGCCAGGCCAGCCCGGCCGAGCTCGACCCCGAGCCCGCTGTGCTTCCAGCCCGAGTAGGGGAAGCTCACGTCCCCTCCGCCCACATTGTTCACGTTGACCGTGCCGAACTCCAGGCGCTCCGCGCTTTCGATGCTCGTCCGCAGATCGCGGGTGTACAGGTAGCAGACCAGCCCGTAGTCCAGGGCGTTGGCCCGGCTGATCGCCTCGTCCAGGTCCTCGACCACCAGGATCGGGGCGACAGGCCCGAAGGTCTCCTCGCGGAGCATGACCAGGTCCGGCCCGCCGAGGACGACGGTGGGCAGGTAGTAGAAGCCGTCCCGGAGCCGCTCATCGGGCGGGCGGGCCCCTCCGGTGAGCACCTCCGCCCCGTGATCGCGGGCGTCGGCCACGTGCCGCTCCACCCGCTCGAGGGCACCGGCGCTGGACAGCGGCCCCAGGTCGGGCTCGGGATCGCCCAGGCCGGGACCCACCACGAGCTTGGCGGCCTGCGCCGCGAACCTGGTCACGAACTCGTCGGCGACGGACCGGACCACGAAGATCCGGTTGACCGAGTTGCACAGCTGGCCGGCGTTGCGGAACGACCTTTTCACCCCGTCGGCCACGGCCAGCTCCATCGGGGCGTCCGCGCAGACGATCATCGGCGAGTGGCCGCCCAGTTCCAGCGTCACGCTCTTGATGTCCCTGGCGGCCAGTTCGAGCAGCCGCCTGCCGGTCTGGGTCCCGCCAGTGAAGCTGATCTTCGCCACCCCGGGATGCCCGGCCAGCAGCCGGCCGGCTCCGGCCCCGTCTCCGTTCAGCGAGTTGAGCACCCCGGGCGGCAGGCCCGCCGCCGCCACCGCGCCCGAGATCGCGTCGAGTACGGTGAGCGGGGTCTGCTCGGCGGGCTTGGCCACGACGGTGCACCCGGCCGCCAGCGCCGGGGCGATCTTCCAGGCCATCAGGCCGAGCGGGTAGTTCCAGGTGGTAATGGCCGCGACCACGCCGAACGGCTGGCGGATGACCAGGCTGCGCAGCGTGGCGGATTCGGTCGGGATGATCTCGCCGTTCACCCGCACGGCCTCGGCGGCGTAGAAGTCGAAGGCCCGGGCGGCCGTTTCCACCTCGGACGCGGCCTCGCTGAGTGGCTTGCCCTGTTCCAGGGTGAGGCTGTGGGCTAGGTGCCGCTCGCTGGACCTGATCCAGGCCGCGATGGCCTCCAGATGGGCCGCCCGCTGCGCGGCGGGCCGCGCCGACCAGCGGCGGAAGGCCTCGGTCGCGCTGGTGACCGCCGCGTCGACCAGCCCGGCGCCGGCCACGGGAGCGTACCCGATCACCGTCTGATCGGCGGGATTGATGACCGCGGTCTGCTCGCCGTGGCCGTCGGCGGCCACGGCCTCGCACCCGACGACCAGCTGAGCCCGGTGCGCGGCGGGTGTCATCCTGCCGTCCCGCCCGGGCCGCCCTGGCTGGAGGCCTCGGGCCGCAGCTCCGCGCCGGCCTGGCCGCGATGTACCCGCCGGGAGAAGCCGGACCGCTCCACCGACGCGTAGTCGTGACCGGCGTCGCCGGAGTAGACGGCCAGGAAGGCCAGCGGCGTGCCGCCGGTGTTGACGGTCCGGTGCGCCCAGCCCGGGGGCACGTACACCACGGCCGAGGGCAGCAGCCTCTCGGCCGCGAACTTCCCGTCCCGCGACTCCATGAGCATGACCCCCATTCCCGACATGCCCAGGTAGAACTCGGCCGAGTCGCGGACGTGATGATGCCCCTTGGTCATGAAGAACTCCGACCCGATCGTTCCCGGGTTGATGATCGTGGTCCGGAACAGCAGGTGCCCGGGCTCCTCGGGCACGTCGCCGTCGTATCCGAGGTAGATGACCGGGTCGTCTCCGCCGGCCAGGATCGCGCGGGCGGCGGCCCCGTCCTGATAGGCGCCGGCCATCTCGGAGAGCCGCCTGACGAACGTCGCGCGATGCGGCGTCAGGGAGCCGCTGTCGAAGCCGAGCATCGCCGCGAACGGCCCGACGAGGCCAGGCGTTCGGGAACCAGGCACCGGCATCACCTCACCAGCGGCCGGCCGGCGAGCCGGTCGACCACCACGGGGACGCCCTCGGCCAGGGCCTTGTTCGCGGCCGCGCCGAGCAGGACCGAGGCCGCGCCGTCGAGATGCGAAGCGGCCCGGCCCCAGCGGTCGGGCGGCGGGCTGGGGGCGAACAGCTGCTCGAGCATCAGCCCGTCCCCTCCGTGCGGTCCCGATTCCGTCTCGATCTCGATGTCGACTCCGGAGCGGAACATGGGGAACAGCCGGATCCGCCGCGCCCTTCCCTCACCGGCGCCGCCTGCCCCGGTCGGGGTCTGTTCGATCACGTGCGCCCCGTGGCCCTCGTCCAGTTCCACCCGGCCCTTGTCGCCGGTGATGGCCACCCGCAGCCCTTCCCACGGCGAATAGGCGACGAGCGAGTAGCTGAGCAGCGCCCCGCTGCGGTACCTGGCGCAGACCGCCATGGTGTCCTCGATGGAGATCTCCTCGCCGAACACGTTCCGGTCCCTCAGGTATCCGGACTGCTCCTCGGCCTCCAGGTACAGGCCGCGCAGCATCGGGCTGCGCTCGAGGTCGAGGGCGAACGGGTCGTCGCGGGCCCCGCGGCCGGTGTAGCGGCTGTAGCCGTAGCTCTCGCCCCGCCCGGCGGCCGCGTCCTGGCCGTAGAAGGAGAGCGAGCCCAGCGCGTAGACCGTCTCGGGCCAGGAGCCGATCCACCAGTTGACCAGGTCGAAATGGTGCGAAGCCTTGTGCACGAGGAGCCCGCCGGACATCGGCTTCTCACGGTGCCAGCGGCGGAAGTAGTCCGCCCCGTGGCTGGTGTCCAGCATCCAGGAGAAGTCAACGAGGTGCGGGGTGCCGATCGCGCCCTCGGCGATGAGCTGGCGGAGCCGCGTGTACGCCGCCGAGTACCGGTAGTTGAACGTCACCACCAGGCGGCGGCCGGTCCGCTCGGCCGCCGACAGGATCTGCGACACCTTGGCCGCGTCGGTGGTCATCGGCTTCTCCGTTATCGCGTCGCAGCCGTGCTCCATCGCCGCCACGATGTAGCGGTGATGGTAGGCGTCCACGGTGGTGACGATGACCACATCCGGACGCTCCCGCGCGAGCATCTGCGCGAAGTCCGCGGCGGCGTAGGCGGGGACCTCCGCGCGGCGGTACCGGTCGGCCAGCCGCCGGTTGTGATAGGAGATCCGGACCGGGCTGGTGTCGCAGAGGGCGACGAGGTCACAGTGCCCGGAGTAGGTTCCGCAGAGGGCGTCGATGTACATGGTCGCGCGGCTGCCGGTGCCCACGATGGCGTAGCGGGTCCTGGCCGGTTCCTGCCTGGTCATATCTCCTCGAAGCGTCTAGGTTTACGGCGACGTGACCTCCAGCTCGAACTTGAAGGTGTCGCCCCGGTAGATGGCCACGTAGTACTCGAAGAGCACCCCCTCGGCCGAGCGCGTGATGCTCTCGATCCGCAGTGCGGGCTGGCCGGCCGGAGCCCGCAAGTGATGTGCGTCCTCACTGCTCAGCGCGGTGGCGTCGATCGCGCGATGACCGGAGGCCGGCCGGATGCCGTACTCGGACGCCAGGACCTGATACAAGGACTTGTCGGTCATGTCCATGTCGGCCAGGCCGGGAAACAGCCGGGCGGGCAGGACGGTGCGGACGACCTGGACCGGGCGGTCGTCGACGCTGCGGACGCGGTCGAAGAGAACGACCTCGTCGCCCACTCCGATCTCGATCAGCTTGGCCATGCTGACCCCGCAGTGCTCGGTACGCAGCGCGAGCGTCTTCGATCGCACGACGTGGCCGGCCTTCTGCATCGACTCGTAGAAACCGAGTGAATGCTGGACGAAGCTCGTATTGAGCTTCCGTCCGGTCACATAAGTGCCCTTGCCCTTGACCTTGAGGACAAGTCCCTCGTTTTCCAGATCGCCCAGGGCCTGGCGGACAACGGTCCGGCTGACGGCGTAGGTGCGGCACATCTCCGATTCGGAGGGCAGCAGATCACCCTCGGCGCGATTGGCCTCAATGTCCCTGATCAGAATTCGCTTGAGCTGCTCGTAATAGGGCTCGAACGAGCGAACGTCAATTCCCGTAGCATTAGTCATGACAGGATTATAGGTTTCCGCAGTTGCTCCGGCGCCGATGCCTCCGGCGCGTGCCTGCCTGCCCGCTCACCGCCGGGCCGCCCCGGGGATAGCCACACCAGCCCATCTGCCCACACCCCTCACAGCTCACAGCCGCCCGGCCCGGGCCCGAGCGCGCCGCCTGGCCCGTCCGTCATGTCGGCTCCCGATCAAGCATCCTACCATCTTGACATCCTGTCATGACAGGCGTAGCTTAACGCTGCGTTAACAAATCGGGCAAGGCCAGTCGGAGGAGGCGATCGCCGTCCGCAGTTCAGGGACTGCGCGGCGGACGCACCCGTGAGGACGCGGAGGCTAGGCGATGGGAGCGGGTTCCAGGTCAGCTGACCACGCGGGCAGACGTTTCCGGCGCTACCCCAAGGACTGGGACACCGAGGGCATCTTCTACAACAAGACCTACTTCGCCGCGCATCATATCCAGATCCCGGCCAACCTGACCTGGAACCCGGTCAACGGCGGGAGCTTCCTCGCGCTGGCCAGGCAAGCCACCTTCGACAACCCGGCCGGCATCGCCGCGCTCCAGTCGCTCATGAACCTGTCGCTCAAGGACCACGTGGCTCCCCCGGCCAGCGAGTACGGCTCCAACGGCGCGGCCAGCACCAACCAGGACGTCGCCCTGTTCACCGCGGGCAAGGTGGCCATGGACGTGGAGGGCGACTGGTTCACCCAGACCATCGACACGCAGGCGAAGTTCTCCTTCGGCGTGCTGCCCATCCCGACCGGTCCCGACGGCCGGTGGAGCTTCACCAACGGCCTCATCGACGCGATCAACGTGCACTCGCCCAACCAGACCGCGGCCTGGGAACTCGAGCAGTGGCTCGGCTCGCCGGCCTCGGAGAAGATCATGGGCTCGGGCGGCTACGTGTGGCCCGGCATCGCCTCGATCGACAGCACCTTCCTCGACTACTGGAAGGCCAAGGACATCGACGTCAGCCCGTTCCTGGCCGAGGCGGAGAACTCCAGCAACGTGGAGACCCTGCCGGTCGCCCCGCAGGCGGGCCAGGTAATCGTCTCGCTGGCTTCGGATCTCGGGCCCGCCTGGCTGGGCGACGAGCCGGCGGCCAAGGCGGTGGCGACGGCCGCCAAGGATGCCAACCAGGAGCTCCAGCACCCCTCGCCGTAACCAAGGGAGCGCTCGTGACCAGGACGGCAACGCAGCCGGGAACTCCCGGGTCAGCCCGTTGCTGCCCAGGCCCGCGAACGCCCAGAAATCCGATGTACCGCGCGTTTCCATCGCATTATAGAGCCGTTTTGCCCGGATACAAGGCATTGACACCACCCATACATCCGATCTATTTTCCTTGCACGCGAACCTCTGGAATTCCGCCGCGGCCCGGGCCGGCGCGCCGCGACTACAGACGCCCACGAGGACGTCGCGGGAGGTTTCGCCGGGGCTGCCATAGCACAGGTCGCAGCAACTGAGGGAGCGCTCGTGACCAAGCTGGAACTGACGGCGGGGTCCCCGCGGCCGGCCAAGCCGGCCCGGGGCAAGCGTCAGCGAGGCGCCGGGGGCCGGACCGGCGGGGGGCGTCCGGGCCGTTCCCGCCTTCGCGCGTTCCTGACCGCCCTGCCCTTCATCACGCCCAGCTTCTTCGGCGTGATCGCGTTCCTGGTCGTACCGGTCGTGGTGCTGTTCGTCCTCAGCTTCGAGAACTGGAACCTGATCAGTCCGGCCAGCCTGGCCGGGTTCAACAACTACATCAACATCTTCCGGTTCGACGGCGCGGCCCACTCGCTGACCGTCACGCTCTACTACGTCCTGCTGAACATTCCGCTGCAGACGGTCCTCGCCCTGGCCATGGCCGTGATGCTCAACCGCAAGCTGCCGGGGATGGGGCTGTACCGCGTCCTGTTCGTCGCCCCGTACTTGTCCACCCCGGTGGCGATGGCCGTGATCTGGTACTGGGTGTTCGACCCCAAGCTCGGCGCGGTCAATGCCCTGCTGGCCCACGTGGGTATCACCGGGCCGCAGTGGCTCTCCTCGACCTCGCTGGCCATGCCGGTCGTCGCGCTGGTCAACATCTGGCAGTACGTGGGCTACAACATGCTGTTCTTCCTGGCCGGCCTGCAGGCGATACCCAAGCAGCTGTACGAGGCGGCCGAGATCGACGGGGCCGGGCCGTTCAAGCAGTTCTTCCGCATCAGCCTCCCGCTGATCAACTCGACGATGCTCTTCGTCCTGGTGACCGACGTCATCGGCTCCTTCCAGGTCTTCGACACGCTCTACGTGCTCACCCAGGGCGGTCCCGGCAACACCACAGAGGTGCTGAACTTGAAGATCTACCAGGTAGCGTTCACCGACTTCAGGCTCGGTGAGGCGGCAGCCATGTCGGTGCTGCTGTTCGCCGTGATCCTCGCCTTCACCATCGGCCAGTTCCTGTTCTTCAAGAACAGGACCACGTACGAGTACTCGGCCTGAGATGAGCGTGTCAGAGGGTCTCAAGGCCGCCCGCGGGGCCGCGTCGCGAGGTTTCCTGGCCACCAGGGCGGCCAAACTGACCGTCTTCTACCTGCTGCTGACCGCGATGGCGCTGGTCTTCCTCGGCCCGTACATCCTCACCCTGTTCGCCGCGTTCAAGCCGATCGGCAAGATCTTCAGCGAGCCGGCCTGGACGCCGCCGCGCTCGCTGGACTTCGCGAACTTCAAGCACGACTTCGTCTCCGCGGGGTTCTACCGCTACCTGGCCAACACCGCCCTGGTCACCGGGGTGCTGACCCTGGGCCAGGTGTTCTTCAGCACCCTGGGGGCCTACGCCTTCGCCCGGATGCGCTTCCCCGGCCGCGACGTGATCTTCTGGATCTACCTGCTCACCCTGATGGTGCCGAACGCGGTCACGATCATCCCGCTGTACGCCATCATGCGCGAGGCGCACCTGCTCAACACCTACTGGGCCATCTTCCTGCCCTACGTCTTCGGCGCGCCGTACACGATCTTCCTGATGCGGCAGTTCTTCCGCAACATCCCGCAGGAGGTGATCGACGCGGCCCGCGTGGACGGCAGTTCCGAACTGCGGATCCTGGCCCGGATCGTGCTCCCGCTGTCCAAGCCGGTCATCGTCACCGCCACGCTCATCGCGTTCGTCTTCGGCTGGAACAACTTCCTCTGGCCGCTGATCGTCACCAACTCCCAGAGCCTCTACGTACTCACGATAGGCCTGGCCAATTTCCAGTCCAACATGAACTCGCAGTGGAATTACTCACTCGCCGGCTCGGTCATCACGCTATTTCCCATGGCGCTGGTCTTTGCCATCTTCCAGCGGCACATCATCCGGTCGATATCCATTACCCAGATCCGGTGATAATCCAGGAAGGCCGAAATTATGCGCACTCCAAGACCCGTGACCCGGTCGTTGGCCGCACTGGCCGCGCTCGGGCTCCTGACGGGCGGCCTGGCCGCCTGCTCGTCCAGCGGAACCTCAGCGTCGTCAGGGAAAGTGCACCTGACCTACGCGCTCTGGGACACCAACGAGGAGGTCGGCTACAAGCAGTCGATCGCGGTGTTCGAGAAGGCTCACCCGAATATCACGGTGAGCGTCGTCCAGATCCCCTACCCGAATTACCAGCAGAAGCTCCAGGCGGAATTCACCTCGGGCACGGGCCCCGACATCTTCTGGGTAAACACTCCCTGGCTGTCGACCTGGATCAAAGACGGGCTGATGACCAACCTGGCACCGGATATCGCCAAGGCGCATATCAACATGTCCCAGTACATCCCGTCGCTGGTATCACTGCACACCTACAAGGGCGCGATCTACGGGCTGCCGAAGGACTGGGACACCATCGCCGTCTACTACAACGTCGACTACTTCGCCAAGCATCACATCGCGGTGCCCACCAGCTGGTCCTGGAACACGACCGACGGCGGCTCGTTCCTGAAGACGCTGCAAGAGGCCACGATCGACAAGAACGGCAACAACGCGCTGTCACCGAAGTTCAACCCGGGTGAGATCGCCACGTACGGCGCGGAGATTGACAACGCCATGCAGACCGGCTGGGGAAACTTCCTGGCCGAGGACGGCATCTTCACCATCCCCCAGGCGTTCGCGTCCAGCACGTCCTTCAACACCCCGGAAGCGAATAAGGTCTTCCAGTTCATCCGCGACCTGATGTACAAGGACCACGTCATGGTGCCCGGCTCCGAGCTCGGGTCCAACGCCACCGACCCGTCGAGCCAGAACAACGAGCTGTTCGCGGCGGGCAAGATCGCGATGCAGATCGGCGGCGACTGGGAGACCACCGGCACCTACGCGGACGTCGGCGGCAAGTTCAAGATCGGGGTCATCCCGCTGCCGGCCGGCCCGCGCGGCACGTGGAGCGTGTTCAACGGCCTCATCGACGCCATCAACGCGCACACGCCCAATTTCCAGGCGGCCTGGCAGCTCGAGCAGTGGCTCGGGTCGGCGGCCTCGCAGAAGATCATGGGAGAGGGCGGGTACGTATGGCCCGCGATCCCCGGCCTGGATCCGCTGTTTGCCGACTACTGGACCAAGAAGGGGGTCAGCATGTCCGGCTTCCTCAGTGAGTCCAAGGGCAACCTCACCGACTGGCCGAACACGCCGGGCATGAACCAGGGCCTGATGGACATGCAGCGCGACATGGGCCCGATCTGGCTCGCCCCGGGAACCCTGGCCCAGACGTCGGCGAACGTCAAGGCGGCCGCGGCCGACGCGGACCACGACCTGTCCGCCGCCGGCGGCTGAACCCGGCTAGCACGCGGAGGAGTACCCGTTGGCGGGCATCTGGCACGACCAAGCCCCGGGCAGATGGCTGCTCGAGATGCGCTCGACCTGCTACGCGTTCGGCCTGGCCGAGGACGGAACGGCGCTGCGCCATCTTTACTGGGGGCCCACGCTGCCGCGGGCCGCCCTGGCCGGCCTCGAGGCCGACGGCGGGGCGTGGCCGTGGCGACGGCGGATCGGGGCGGGACGGGAGCATCCCGACGAGTACGTGCCGTGGGGCGGCCCGCGCTACGACGAGCCGTCACTCAAGGCCGACTTCCCCGACGGCACCCGGGGAATCGAGTGGCGGGTCACGACTCACCGCGCCGGGCGCGACGGAGCCGCCGCGACCCTGGAAGTCGATCTCGCCGACACCACCTATCCGCTGCAGGCCACCCTGCATTACCGCGTCTACGACGAGTTCGACGTGCTCGAGCGCTGGGTCACGCTGCGGCACCGGGCCGAAGACCCGGGCCAGCCCGCCATCGTGGTCCGCCAGGCGCACGCGGCGAACTGGTGGCTGCCTGACCGGGACGGCTGGCGGCTGCGCTACCTGCACGGCGGCTGGGGGTCGGAAACCCAGCTGGCGCAGGCCGCGCTGACTCCGGGCAAGCTCGTCCTGGAAAGCCGGCGCGGCGTCACCAGCCACCAGCTCCAGCCGTGGTTCACCCTGGACCCCGGCGCGACCACCGAGGAAGCGGGCGAGGTCTGGAGCGGAGCGCTCGCCTGGAGCGGCTCGTGGAAGCTCGTCTTCGAGACGACCCCGGCCGGGCGAGTGCACGCCTGCGGCGGCTGGAACGACTTCGACTGGGCTTACCACCTGCCACCCGGCGGGGAGCTCGTGCTGCCCCGGTTCGCGGCGCTGTACACGGCCGGCGGGTTCGGCGCGGCCAGCCGGGAATGGCACGGGTGGCAGCGCGCCCACGTCCTGGGCCGCGGCGAAGGGACCGGTGCCGCCGTATCCGTTTCAGCGGCGTCGGCCGCGGCCGCGGCCGATCCTGCCGCCGGGCCGCCGCTGCGGCCGGTGCTGTACAACTCCTGGGAGGCCACGTCCTTCAACGTGACCGAGGATGGCCAGGTGCGGCTGGCCGAGCTGGCCGCCCGGCTCGGCGTGGAGTGCTTCGTGGTCGACGACGGGTGGTTCACCGGCCGCGACGACGACCGGGCCGGGCTCGGCGACTGGACCGTGGACCGGTCGAAGTTCCCGCGTGGCTTCGGCCCGCTCATCGACCGGGTGAACGGCCTGGGCATGCGGTTCGGGCTCTGGGTCGAGCCGGAGATGGTAAACCCGGACAGCGACCTCTACCGCGCCCACCCGGACTGGGTCTATCACTTCGCGAACCGGTCCAGGTCGGAGCACCGCAACCAGCTGGTGCTGAACCTGGCCCGGCCGGACGTGGCGGAGTGGGTGTTCGGCACGCTCGACAAGCTCCTGGGCGAGAACCACATCCAGTTCGTGAAGTGGGACATGAACCGGCCGTTCTCCGAGCCCGGCTGGCCGGCCGAAGCGGGCAATAATCCCGAACGGATCTGGGTCGAGCACGTCCGCAACCTGTACGCCATCCTGGACGGATTGCGGACCGCCCATCCCGGGGTCGACTTCGAATCCTGCTGCGGCGGCGGCGGGCGCGTCGACCTGGGCATCCTGCGCCGCGTCGATCAGGTCTGGACCTCCGATAACACCGACGCCTGGGACCGCGTCCTCATCCAGGAGGGGTTCACCCAGGCCTATGCCCCGCAGGTGATGATGGCGTGGGTGACCGACAGCCCGAACTTCCTGACCGGCAGGCAGCTGCCGCTCAGCTTCCGGTTCCGCGTGGCCATGGCGGGGGCTCTCGGGATCGGCGGCAACCTGCTGCGGTGGAGCGAGGCGGACTTGGCCGAGGCCGCGGAACTCGTCGCGGCCTACCAGGACATCCGCCCCGTCGTGCAGCGGGGCCGCCTCTACCGGATCGCCTCGGTGCTCAGCCGGCCCCTCGCCGCCAGCCAGTACGTAGCCCTCGACGGCGCCCGGATCGTGGTGCTCGGCTGGTGGGGTCCGCACCAGGCCGGCGTCAGGCCGCCCCAGCTGCGGCTGCGTGGCCTGGACCCCGACGCCCGCTACCAAGACGAGAGCACCGGCCAGGAGCATCTCGGCGCCGCGCTCATGCAGGCCGGGCTGGCGCTGCCGGACGGGGCCGGTTCCGACTACGGCAGCACGCTTATCCGGTTCACCCGTCTCCCCTGACATAGACAGGCGTCACGCGGGTAGCAGAGCGGCAGCTACGAGCGGAGAGGACGGGATCATGGGCTTGTTCAGGAGGGCGAAGCACACCGCGCGTACCAGCAGGAAGCCGACGTGGCGCGAGCGCCGGGCCGCCGAGCGGACGGCACGGGCCGAGGCCAGCCTGGTCGAGACCGAGCAGAAGATCCACGAGATCGCGGACGAGGTCCGCGGCGACCTGAAGGGTAATTGAGTCTCCGCCCTAGTCGCGCTCGTCCCGGGCGTGCTGGTCGAGGAATTCGTAGATATCGGCGTCGTCCACGCCGGGGAAGCTGCCGGCCGGCAGCGCGGACAGGATGTGCGAGTGCGCCCGGGCTGAGGGCCAGGCCTGCCCCTCCCACCGCTCGGCCAGCGCGACCGGCGGCCGGCTGCAGCACTCGCCGTCCGGGCAGGCCGAACGCGTCCTCTTGGTGGCTTCGCGGCCACGGAACCAGCGGGAATGCTCGAACGGCACGCCGAGCGTGATGGCGAAGCCGCGGTCGGCCCGCGGATCGACCTGGGCCACGCAGAAGTAGGTGCCCGACGGGGTGTCGGAGTACTGGCAGTACGGGGAGAACCGGTCGGCGGCCCCGAACACCTGCCGCCCGGACCACTGCCGGCACAGCCGCTGCCCCTCGATCGCACCCGACGGGTCCGCCGGGAAGACCACGCCGTCGTTCTCGTAGGCCTTGTAGATGATGCCGCTCGCGTCGTTCTTCACGAAGTGGCAGGGCAG
>WNGJ01002886.1_pt1 | contig 26784 bp, 23 predicted proteins | sample 5400611 | NCBI WGS metagenome assembly WNGJ01 (sample SAMN13153375, study PRJNA577476) | soil metagenome | isolation source: 40 cm soil or saprolite under Garry oak tree replicate 1 | place: USA:California | collected 2016-06-15
TTGACCCACATCTAGGGGCTGTGGCATTGACCCTGCTGCAGATGCCACACCCTGCTGCAGCAGAGACCGTGCTCACGCTGCTCACCAACGACGTGGCAAGCCATGGGCGTGATGGAGGAGATTTAGCCCTCGTCCTGGATGACTACCACGTGATTGATGCCAAACCGATTGACCATGCCCTCGCCTTTCTGCTCGAGCATCTGCCACCACACATGCACCTGGTCATCGCCACCCGTGAGGATCCACCGCTCCCTCTAGCCCGCTTACGTGCCCGGGGTCAATTGACCGAACTGCGTGCCACCGACTTACGTTTTACGCCTTCCGAAGCCGCCGGATTTCTCAACCAGGGAATGGGCCTCAACCTCTCGGCGGAAGACATCGCGCGACTTTCAACCCGCACCGAAGGCTGGATTGCCGGCCTGCAATTGGCTGCAATTTCCCTGCAGGGACAGCAAGACGCCGCCGGCTTCATCAGATCTTTCACCGGCAGCCACCATTTCGTGCTGGACTATCTGGTGGAAGAAGTCCTCGGGCAGCAGGACGCTCGCCTCCAGACGTTCTTGCTGCGTACATCTATCCTCGACCGAATGACGGGCCCGCTTTGTGATGCCGTTCTGCTGGATCCCTCTGTTTCCGGACAAGAAACCCTCGAGTATATCGAACACGCCAACCTGTTCCTCGTTCCCCTGGACAACGAGCGGCGTTGGTACCGCTATCACCATCTCTTCGCTGATTTGCTGCGACAGCGACTGCAGCAGAGCGCTGCCTCGTCTATGAGGGATGAAAGGAAGGGCGTGGCCGAATTACACATACGTGCCAGCCAATGGTATGAGGACCATGGCCTCTCGATTGAAGCTTTTCACCATGCTGTTGCCGCCAATGATGTCGCGCGCGCCGAGCGCCTCATTGAAGGAGAAGGGGTGCCCCTGCACTTTCGTGGCGCGGGTGCCCCGGTACGAAACTGGCTGGAGTCGCTGCCGGCGGCAGTGCTGAATGCCAGACCCTCGTTGTGGGTGACGTATGCCTCGGCATTAATGACGACTGGCCAAACGACCGCCGTCGAACAGAGACTACAAGCTGCTGAAACCGCCCTGCAAGGCACCGAACCAGACGACAGGCCCCAAGACCTTGTAGGACGTATTGCCTCCATGCGGGCCACGTTGGCTGTCATTCAGCACGATGGAGAAACCATCGTTGCCCAGTCGCGCCGCGCACTGGAGTATCTGCATCCCAACAACCTGCCTCTCCGCACTGCCGCTCACTGGACGCTGGGATATGCCTATCAGCTCCAGGGAGACCGTGCCGCGGCCAGCCGGGCCTATGCCGAAGTCATAGCTATCAGTAAGTCGTTTGGGGATTCCATCTACACCATAGCGGCTACAATAAATCTTGGTCAATTACAGGAAGCAGACAACCAGCTCTATCCGGCGGCCGAGACCTACCGGCGCGTCCTCCTTTTGGCAGGTGATCCGCCGCAGCGGATTGCATGCGAAGCGCATCTTGGCCTGGCCCGTATATACTACCAATGGAACGACCTGGATGCTGCCCAACAGCACGGGCAACAATGCGTCCAACTGACGCGACAGATAGACAGCGTCGACACCGTCGCTGCCTGCGCGATGTTGCTCGCCCGGCTGAAACTTGTCCAGGGAGATGTGGCCAGCGCAACCGCTCTGCTAGCGAAGGCCGAGCAGTTCGTGCGCCAGCATAACTTCGTGTTTCGGATGCCTGATGTTACTGCCGCACAGGTGCTGACGTTGCTTCGCCAGGGCCATCTGGCGGCGGCCGCTCATCTGGCGCAGACGCACGACCTCCCCATCAGCCAGGCCCGGGTACACCTGGCTCAGGGAGACCCATCCACAGCACTGGTGAGGCTTTTGCCATGGCGCCAGCAGGCAGAGGCTAAGGGTTGGGAGGATGAACGGCTCAAGGTGATGGTTCTCCAGGCGGTCGCTCACCATGTGCATGGTGAAAAAAGCAAGACTGTGCAACTGCTGGGTGACGCGCTGGCGCTGGCAGAGCCGGGCGGCTTCATCCGTCTCTTTGTCGACGAAGGTCCCCCGATGGCGCACCTCTTGTCCGAAGCAGCGGCTCTTGGGATGATGCCGGACTATACATGGAAATTGCTGGCTGCATGTGCAGCTGAGGAGCAGAAGCGCGAAAACACATCTTCTCTGCCCCCACCTGCCCAGCCCCTGATCGAGCCACTCAGCCCACGCGAGTTGGAAGTCCTCCACCTCATGGCTGCCGGACTCTCGAATCAGGAGATGTGCGAGCGGCTGTTCCTCGCCTTGAGTACGGTGAAAGGGCACAATCGGACTATCTTTGGCAAGCTCCAGGTCCAACGGCGCACCGAAGCGGTCGCACGTGCCCGCGAGTTGGGTCTGTTGTAGTCTTGCCCGCAAACCTGGTATTTCAACTTCTCAGTCCTCCCACAACAATACCCCAAACACTCCTTTAGTATCTCTCTGTTCCTACCATAGAGAAGATATACTCCTTGATAGAAGATACACGACTTGTACATGAAGCAAGTGGCACAGACGGAGATGACCGGCCACAAGAGGGAGAGGATCATGTCAAACGAAATCAACTCGGAAAGTGATCCAGGTCAACCCACGGTCTATCAGATCAGAATCAAGGGCCATCTGGGTCGCGAGTGGACAGACTGGTTTTGGGGCCTGACCATCACACTGGAAGACAACGGCGAGACGCTGTTAACCGGCCCGGTGGTCGATCAGGCCGCGTTGCATGGAGTGCTCAGAAAAGTGCGTGATGTAGGCATGCCATTGCTCTCGGTCATTCGCGTGAAACCCGGCCAGGCCGAGGCGGCAGATGTCAATGAAACTCATCACTATCGTTCAAAAAAAGGAGGAGACACACATGAAAGCTATTGTTTTAGCAAAACCTAACAACCTTGGAGGAACACTTATGAAAGCAATTGTCTACACACACTACGGACCACCCGATGTTCTGAAACTTGAAGAGATCCAGAAGCCAACCCCAGGCGACGATGAAATCTTGGTGGAAGTTCATGCGGCATCCGTGACTTATTCTAACCTGATGCTCGTGAGAGGAGAACCGTTCGTGGTCCGCCTGTACTTTGGGCTTCTCAAACCAAAACACAAGATACCCGGAAGTGACATAGCGGGGCGGGTTGAAGCGGTTGGCAGAAACGTAACCCGGTTTCAGCCAGGTGATGAGGTATTCGGGGACTTATCCAACTGTGGTAGGGGCGGTTATGCCGGGTATGTGTGTGCACCTGAAAATGTATTGGCGATGAAACCGGCCAAAATATCGTTTGAGGAAGCAGCGGCAGTACCTGAAGCGGCACTCGTCGCACTGCAGGCTCTTCGCGACAAAGGACAGATTAAGGCGGGGCAAAGTGACAGAATGCGCGTCGCGCGCGTTAGCGGCTAAGCCCGGAATGCAAGGCCCGCGTCAATGACCTTATATGAAAGGATCGCATCATGCCAACAGTGAATAGCAGTATGCAAGGGAAGATCTGCATGGTGACCGGCGCTAATTCAGGTATCGGGAAAGCAACCGCGCTGGAGCTGGCACAGATGGGTGCAACCGTCGTGATGGTCTGCCGGGACCGTGCCAGAGGCGAGGAAGCCAGGCGCGAGATCACCACGAAAAGCAGGAGTAACGCGGTTGATCTCCTGCAAGCAGACCTGTCATCGCAACAGTCCATACGACAACTCGTCGAGAACGTTCAGCACCACTATACGCACCTGCATGTGCTGATCAATAATGCGGGAGCGGCTTTCCCTGGGCGACGGCGAGAAACCGTGGATGGATTGGAGATGACGTTTGCCGTGAACTATCTGGCGCCTTTCCTGCTGACACATTTGCTGCTCGATATGCTCAAAGCCAGCGCGCCAGCACGGATTGTCAATGTCAGTTCTGCTGCACATACATCAGGCTCCATTCAGCTGGATGATTTGCAAGCAGAGAAACTCTATAGGCCCATGCGCACTTACCCACAAGCGAAGCTGGCCGTGGTGCTGTTCACCTATGAACTGGCACGCAGGCTGCAGGGAACGGGCGTGACGGCCAACTGCCTGCATCCTGGCTTCGTGGCGACGAATTTCGCGCAAAGTGATGGAGGGCCCGCCGTTCGCCTGCTCGTGAAGGTGCTCGGGAGCTTTGGCACGAGCCCGCAAGAGGGGGCGAAAACATCGATCTACCTGGCCTCCTCACCCGAGGTGGAAGGCGTCACCGGCCAATACTTTGTGAAGAGCATTCCCAGGCGGTCAGCTGCCATCTCCTATGATGAGTCGCTCCAGCGACAATTGTGGGAGCAGAGCGCAAAGCTGGTGAACGTGTAGCTTCCCCTGCTCATCTTCAGGGCTGCAGTGGATCAGTTTGCTTGCTGGGCTACGATGTGGCGCGGACCGGCCGGTCCTGAGGGGAGGTAATCCGTAAATTTGGGAATGAAACGGGCGAAAACAGTGCAAATCTGTGGGTGACTGGTGCCTCAAAAAGAGAGCCGACCACTCAGAGCATTATCAAGATTCCAACCATTTCATTCCCAAATTTACACCGATGATGGGCGCCTGGCGCTGATGGACTTTGGCATGGTCGGACGCTTTGACGCCGACCAAAAGGATAGGATCATTCTTCTGCTGCTCGCCTTTTCCCAACGCCTGGGTGAACGTGTCGCCGATACCTACCTGGAAATGATCGAGATCCCCGCAGATGTTCACCGCCGCTCATTTACCCAGGATGTCTGCGGGCTGGTGAGCCGTCTCGAAGAAGAACTGTTTTTCATCTTCGATGTCTGGCTCTTTCCAGAGAGAAATAGGCTGAGGAGCTTGAACCATCGTTTTCCTGGCTCCCCAGCCTTTTCTTGCTCAGCGTGCGTGTCCTTTGATGCCTGCTGCAACCAGGTATTCGCCACCCAGTTTCACCGGTCCATCTTGAGACAACACGCCATAGGTCTTGATGGCATCATCGCGGAGAGCCTGGCGCGCCTCTGTGGGGAGGGAAGCCATCAGCGGCACCAGCGGCCCGGCAACCTCACACAAGAGATCCCAGTACGCTGCCGGACTCTCAGCCTCCAGGACGCTTGTTTCAAAAGCAACCACTTCCACGTTGGTAAACCCAGCCGCCTCCAGGATAGCTGTCAGTATCTCTGGTGTAGGAAGGGCGAAGGGACCGGGAGCACCTGGATCAGGTGATGGGAGCTCGATGTGCCGCATCACGATCTGCATCGCAAGGCTAAAGAACGGGCAGCGTTCTGGAGGTCCCCAGGTACTGATAGCAACGCGACCTCCTGGTTTGAGCGCCTGGTATAATGTGCGCAGAGTGGCTACTGGCTCCGGCATATACATGAGACCATGCCGGCATGTAGCAGCGTCGAAGCTGGCATCGGGAACCCCTGGTTCCAGTTCATTTGAGACGACACGATATTCAACATTGGTCAGGCCATGCTCCTTCGCCCATGCCTGCGCACTGCGCACCATGGGCTCGGTAATGTCAAGACCAACCACATACCCGTGAGGGCCGACACGTTTTGCTATGGTAAAGGATGGATCGCCGTTGCCGCACGCTAGATCAAGCACGCGCTGTCCAGATGTGATGCCGGCCATTGCGAGCAATCGCTCGGTGATAGGAATGGTTGGTTGACTTACCTCGGCACGGCGCGTTTGCCAGCCCGGAGCGGCTGCGCTCCACTCTTCGCGCTGCTGATGACGAACCTGCTCAGCCAGTTCAGTCTGAATTGCCATAATGTTTGTCTTCCTTTCGCTTCTCTATTGGTTCTCGAAAAAGAGGAGAACCACTTCCAAGAGTGTAGCTTGCAGGACGTACAAAACACATCGGCTGAACAGCGCATTTCTCTTCGAGCTATTTTCAGTCTCTCCAGGCGATTTTTGAGCGTGCCTGGGCTAAATTACCTAGACGATGTATCTCTTTTTTCGTGTAAGAGAAGCAAGCGAAATATCATAGAGGCATTCTCAGGAGACGCAAGGCATCGCGTAGGGTTTTCAAGCCAGGTCGTGCTCGATGGCATAGCGCGTGGCGGCACTGCGCGACGTAATGCTGAGTTTGCTATAGATCGAGTTGAGGTGGGAATGGACGGTACGATGGCTAATCACCAGTTGTTCGGCCACCTGGATATCGGTCAACCCCTGCGCCACAGCACGCAGCACCTCGATCTCGCGTTCGGTTAGCCCACCAGACTTTTCAACCATTGCTCTACGTGACAGCAGCGGCTTTTCCGATGGGAGGGTTTGTAGTGCCGCCTGTACAAAATGTTCGCGCAGATAGGTCTGATCGATCGTTTCGGCCAGTTTAGCGATGATTTCCCTGGAGGCGCTGCACTCACGCTGCACCTGTTCCTCTCGCTTGAGCAGGTGGTAGACCTGCCCCAATGCGCCATGGACACGCCAGAGTACTGATAGAGCTTGACGCTGCTCTGCACCCAGTTTGGCATCCTCTAACACCCGGGCTGCTTCCTCCAGGCGTTTCAGCGCAATGAGGGCTTCGCCTTTCAATGCCAGCAGATGAGGAATAGGCTGCTGGTGCACATCGCCTGGCGCGGATACAATCAATTGCTCTGCAATGTGTAACGCCATAGTAGGCTCTCCCTGCGCCAGTGCGAGCTCGCCCCAGGTGCGGGCTACTTGTCGTTCACCCAAATTGCTCGGCTGATACTCTCGTGGCATGACGGCCTTGAGTACTTCCTCTGCGCGAGGGAACTCTTGCCTGAGGACATAGGCCAGTGCCAGGTATGACGTAAGATTCCTGATCCAATACGCAGAGCCAAGCGTCTGTGCCACCGCTAATCCAGCATCAAGCGCAGAAATCGCCAAAGCAGGTTCAAGCATCAAGAGATACAGTTGTCCCAGGGCACTGTAGCTGCCTACGATCCATTGCTGGTGCTCGATGGCTGTGGCGATGCGCAGTGCCTCTTGGCCATGTGCGAGTGCTCGACCGAATTCACCAAAGGAGAAGCATACCTGCGTGGTGACAAACTCTACAAAAGCCTGCCCTACCTGTGAATGCGTCTGACGTGCCAGGCGCAAAGCTTCTTCGGTGTCTTGCATGCACTCATTACGTGTTCTTAGAGCACTGAAGCTTGTCTCACTGTGCTCCGGAGCCGAGTCGATGGCTCGTGAAGCAAGGCTGGAGACCAGGCTTTGATTGTCGCCCAATATACGGAACAGTCCAATTGCTCGTCCAAAATGCTTCACCGCGTTGGCCGGGTCCCCTGAGAAACCATGGGCCACGCCCAGCAGATCAAGCGTTTCAGCCATGCCCTGTGTGTTCTGCTGAGTTTCAAACAGATGAAGCGCTTCCTGATGTGCCTCGAGTCCCTCCTGCGTTCGTCCTATATTCACCAGCCAGTTGCCGAGGCGATTAAGGCTGCGTGCCCGCAGCGTAGGATCAGCAAGATTCTCGGCCAGATCACTGGCACGGCGGAACCATCCTCCTGCCTGTTCGTAATCACGTCCGGTCCAGAGAAAACCAAGCACCATCATACCCTGCCATTCCCCCCGACGATCATGAGCAGCGTTGGCTGCCTCTAATGCGTGCTCATAATCGCTCAGCGCCCGTTCAAACTCGCCAAGTGTTTCGTACGCCTGTCCACGCAGGCAATAGATTGGTGAAGCGGGCACCCCGGAGAGGTGATGGAGAGCGGAGAGTGCATGGGTAAAATGGTCGATAGCCGCATGCTGTGCGTACAGTGCCAGTGCCCTTTCACCAGCACGTTGCTCATACTCCAATGCTTTCTCCCACACACCAGCTTCGTAATAGTGATAGGCCAGGTCCGCCAGGTGGGCATCCAGCGGAGATATCGTGGCGTAGAGTTGCTCAATGGCTTCCGCGAGCATGCGATGCAACGAACGGCGTTCGCGTGCCAGTAATCCTGCAAACACGGCCTGTTGTGTGAGCGCATGACGGAAGGCAAACTGGTCTGCCGATACTTCCACCACGAACTGGATCGCCAGTAATTCCTTGATCAGCAACAACAGCTGATCTTCGTCACAATGCATGACCTGATGGAGCACCGCAAAGTCGAAGCGCCTTCCCGCAACGGCAGCAAAGGTGACGACTCGCATGGCCTCCGCGCTCAAGTGTTGTGTCCGCTGGTACATAGTATCCTGCACGCTGCGTGGAACAGGCACCCGTTCGCTCCGGTGGTCTAGATGTGGCTTGTGCTGCCAGACCCCATTGTCAGACAAGAGTTCCCCACGTGAGACAAGTGAAGTGAGGACCTCCTCAACGAAGAACGGGTTGCCCTCGGTGAGCGGGTAGATGAGGTCCAGCAGGTTGGCCTGCTCAGTTTCAGGCAGACCGAACATGGCACCCAGCATGGCATCAACATCGCTGCGCGAGAGTGGCACCAGGTGGAGCTCCTGGGAGAGACGCGCACGATCCAATTGGGCAAGGCATCGTTGCAAGCTCGGTTGAACCTCATCACTTCGATAGGTCATCAGTAAAAGAAGAGGCTGAGCAGCACAGAAACGTGCAAGAGACTGGAGAAATTCCAGGCTGATATCGTCGCACCAATGCAGGTCTTCGATGACGAGCAGCACGGGACGTTGACTGGCTCGTTCTTTGAAAAAGCGTGTCAGAGCCGCGAAGAGGCGACGTTTCTCCTGCTCGGGGTCTGGTAAAGGTGCAGGGAGAGGACCAGCCAGGGATGGCGCCAATTCTGGCAGCAGCAAAGCAAATTCCAGGACGATTGGATCAGGGTCAGCCCCAAGTGGCGTTGACGCAGCTGACGCGCGCAACAGGTCGAGTAGTGGCGCATAGGGGTACGAGCTATCCATCTGGAAGCAGTTGCCCTGGAGCAGGAGAAAATCTTGAGCCTCGGCATAGGCTTTGGCTTCGGCAACCAGGCGTGATTTGCCAATGCCTGCCTCACCACACACAAGGGCAACTTGCCCCTGTCCGCTTCTGGTTCGATCAATGAGCCGAGAGAGTGCGTCCCGTTCAGGCACGCGGCCAATGAGTACCGGGCAAATGACTGGTGCTGAGAATGATCCCACGATGTGCGTTCACCACCTTTTGACAAAATACTCATGCCTGGCGATAGTCGGAGGACCCCGATGTGCCAGCGTGACCCGTGCGGGATCAAGGGTCTCCATACACCTATAGTCTCCTCTTTTCTTCTAAAATCATATCACCTGAGCGAGCGAAAACCTAGCAAAACATGTGGTTCTCTCGAATATTTCCCCAGCGGCGACGTACATGGCCGGGAATGCCTCGGCCTCCTTGCCGGCTCAAATGCAAGGAAGCGTCAGGACTCAGAAGGAGACTTGGCATCCGCGTTCTCTCTTGATGTCCAGCCTCTCCACAAGCGTGCAATCATCTGCTACGACCTCCTGTCAGATGGTGTTCGCGTCCTGCTCCCCCTCATCCAACAGATTAATGTATCCCCCCTTCAGGGCATACGGCGCAAGTGCATCTGAGCTCGCCTGCGCCCACTGCACATGCCTCTGGTCCTCTGCTGGCGACTGTGGCTCCCAGCCTGCAACGATTTCGACCATCAGATGATCCTGACGCGGCGCAAAGGCAGTCTCGGACGCGGACACGCGACTGGCGGCCCCATGAAAGTGATGGATCGAGATCCCAGAAAACGAGGAGGAAAACCGCCCCGCGCACTCGACGAGCGCCTCAATCGTCTCAGCACGTAGACCAGCAAGCGACCGGGTTTGGATGGTATAGTGGCGGCCTTTAGGGAACAGGGCATCTATCGTGTGAACGAGCGCGTTATACGTGATCGGTTGGATCTGATCAGTCAGAGGCCAGCCTGTGGCACGCAGTGGTGCAAGCACCCGCTCTCCTGCTTCGAGAGGACCACAATAGACGGGTGAGAGAAACAGGACCGGCATGCCATCTGGCATCTGGATGAAGCCGAACTGAATCGTCAGTGCATCGGGAGCAGTTGTGATGAACTCGTCATAAAAGCGTAACACTGCTCTGGCTTGATCGAGAGGATAGAGCAGCAAGCTAGCCAACACCGTTGTGAGAGGATGAAGGCGATACTCCAGGGAGACCACCACCCCAAAGTTGCCCCCACCACCGCGCAGTCCCCAAAAGAGGTCCGCGTGCTCCGTGGTGTTTGCCGTCACGAGCTGCACCTCGGCTGTCACCACTTGCGCAGACAGCAGGGTATCGGCCGATCTATCGGTTGTTTTCATGTTTGCAGACCTCCCCTTAGCTCCTGGGGAAGCAATCATGCGAGGCTGATAGTAGGAGTCACCGCCGAAGGAGCCAGAGCAGGAGCACCAGGAGCAGCCCTCCCAGGCCAAGCAGGAGGAGCGCGGTCAGGCGCCACCCATGCGACAAGAACACCACGCCGAGTGCGATGATGATAAGCAGTGACGCGAGAATCGGCAGGAGTGCTTCTCGTTGGAAGACCGGTCGAGCCTGATGCTGCTTTTGCAAGGATGCCGTTGCCCTCGGTGCAGCGTCTTGTTCAGCAAGCGGTCGAGAAGGAGCAAGGGACGTTGTCCTGGGGAGTTGCACCTGTGGGATACGAGCCGTCAACGCATGCCAGAACGCCTCGACCGTCTCAAATCGCTCTTCACTCCTCAGTGCCAGCGCGCGCACAAGCGCCTGGGCCACCGCCGGAGGGACGGCCGGTGCGAGTTGGTCTGCTGGCTTGAGTGGGTCACCCGCTGGGCTCCAACTCCTCGTAGCTCGCGTGATGGCGTCGGGGGGAATCGTCCCGGTCAACAAGGTGTAACACGTTGCTCCCAGGGCATAGATATCGGTGCGAGGCGTGGTTCCACTACTATACTGTTCAGGTGCCGCATAACCAGGTGCCCGGTGTCGAAGCGCAACCGTTTTGGCGTCTGGGTTGTATTCCTTGGCGGAGCCAAAATCAACCAGGACGGCCTCAGCGGCTCCTGTCGGCACGATGATATTCGCCGGTTTGATGTCGCGATGCACGATCGGCGGGTCCTGGCGATGCAGATAGATCAGCGCATCCACGACCGGGTCCAGCAGCGCCAGCGCTAAGGGCAGTGCAAAACGCTGGTCGGGTTGCTCTTGTCGTAAGGCTTCCAGGTCCCTGCCCTGAATGTAATCCATGAGGATATACACGCGCTTGAGTTGGTTCTGTTCGAACATATGATGTACGCGGGGCAGGGCGCGGTGGTCAAGCCGCTTGAGGACCTCGCCTTCAAAGACAAAGCGCTCCCGGTCTTGCTTGTTCGGACAAATCACCTCTTTGAGGGCAAACACCTTATCCTTGGCGCGTCCCTCGCTGACGAGATAGACAGCACCAGATCGCCCCTCGCCAAGCAGACGCTCGATCACATAGCGGTTTCCCAGGGGATCTCGTACGGTCACTCCCCTGGGAAGCTTGATCTGTCCTTGTTGCATACTCCACCTCATACGGAGGATAGCTGAGCCATTCCAAAAACCCCCCATAAATTATAGACAATCATCAATAGAGCTGAACTTCCTCATCGATAGAATAGTACTTTAGTACTACAATGAAGGACAAGATAGCAGGATAAGGACGTGCCGGAGTTATAAGAGAGCTTTGGTGCGTTATCCACTATGGTTGCGCGCTGGGAACGGTGGCTGTAAATAGCTCCTGATCACCAGTACAGGTGTCATTCCAGATGGGATGGACGAACGAGTTGTCTGCGGCAAGACCTTGATAATCTCCAATGAACTGCAGCCCGCTCTCGTCCACTGGTGCCCTGACTGCGGGGTCCCAACTCTGTGTGGTCACCAGGACATTTTTGAAAAACGAGGCTCCATGATTGATGGACTGGGCGAGGTAGACATCGATACGCCGATGCCGTGGATCTCGACGGGTATCGAAAAACGCGATGCTCACGACGCCGTCTGGTGCGATAGCCATCTGCGGTTGGAACTGGTTGGCAGCATCCTGCGGCGGATCATCGTTGACGCGCACGGGTTCTGACCAGGTCTGCCCATTGTCCCGGGAGGTTGAGAAGAGAATGTCGGCATCCCTCTTACCTTTGTTCGACCAGCTAATGTAGAGCTGGCCGGTTTTTGGATCACAGGCGAAAGCGGGTAGGGAAAGATTGCGATACTTTTCAGGAGGAAAGGTGCCGATGATGTCGTCAACGAATGAGATAAACACCGGCGCACTCCAGCTATTGCCACCATCGTGTGAGAAGACCGCCATCAGCCGCGTTGGAATGGACCCGCTCATGACGTCAATGTAGGGAGTAGCAACGACGATGGTCCCATCAGGCTGGATAATGGGAATAGCTCCTTGAGCACCATCACACCGGTTCGAGTTGGCCGGGTGACCTGGTGCGAGATTTGTGCAGAACGGTGCAGTCCCCTCGATCAAGCTGACCGGTGAGAAGGTTTTACCGCCATTGGTCGAGCGGGAGAAGGCCAGATTTTGGCTGCAAAAGTTGCCGTTGCCACAGGGACCGCCATGATCGTAGGACCAGACGACGTAGACGCTCCCGGAGTATTTTCCCCGTGTCTGGTCAACGACTATCCAGGGCTTGTCACTGAACACCTTTTGTGGTCTCGTCTGAAAGACGCTCACCGGGAGGCCGAAGGTCCTGCCAGTATCGGTCGATTTCAGGACGGAGATACCGCTCTGCCTGTCATTAATATGCAAGACCGCCGCGTAGACCTCGTGATGGGGACCGAAGGCGAAACTCGGGTCGGAGGTACTGGTGCCGGCATCAAAGCCGGGAAGGATTCCCCCATCGATCCAGGTGCAGCCACCATCGAGTGAGCTGACGTAACCAACCTGGAAGCGATAGTGGGCAATACTGGGGAAGAATTTGGCACCGCCGACAAGGTGTTGCGGGTTGTTTGGGTCCTCGGCCATCATGGTTTCACTGTGCGCCTGGTAGATGTCATGGCTGATGCGAATGTTGGCATACGGCGGCTGGGAAGGATGGCCGAGGGTAACGCATCTTCCCCCTCCTGGGAGAGTATACAGCGGCGTCGGCATGGGATGCAGAGGGCCGGTGACGGGATTGCATGAAGAAAGTACCATGATCAACAGGAGTAGCGCTGACGTGGCACCACGGGATCGCTTGAATGCATGGCATATGTTCAAGATTCTACCTCCTCTCCTTGTGTGAATGAAAAAGAGCGCAGACGTTTGAAATGCGCAGCAGGCCGTCCTGCGAGAGTATACCCGGCGAGAAGGCGAATACCCTCTGTTCCGCGTCCCATATATTCAAGCTGCTGCCACTGCTCCCAGAAGCCAGCTGCTTCCCCTCCGGTGATCAACTGATCTTGCGCATGGAGTTGCCAAATGGAACTCCGTTGGGTGTAATACGTACGTGCTCGTCTTTGCCTCACGATTCCATCCCCGCACGATGTCATGATCGCTCGACCGCACTAGGGGAGAGAGACATCCCCTGTTCTGGCTACCTTGTACATCCATCCTGAAGAAACTGTGAGCAGCAGGAGCAGAGAGATGTCAGAAGCAGAAATAAAGGGAGAAGCGAACTCATGTCCGCTTCCCCCCTAAAAACAGTCATGCTCCGTGCTTCGCCCTGGTTGTATTGAGCATGCCCATATCTACTTCCTACGACGCCTGAAGGAGCTAGAAGCCAGGAAGCCTAGCCCTCCTAGCCTGGGGGTGAGCCATTGATCCAGTCCATAATAGCGTCCGGCGGAGAGGAAGAGCAGCACGGCAAAGAGGATCGCGTAGGGAAAGGCGGTCCCTATATCCGTACTGACGCCGGCTATGTAGGGCCCTCCAAAACCTTCAGGGATGGCCCAGATGCCCAGTGACAGGAAAATGCCGGCGATATACGTCAAGTTGCTGAAGAGGCCAAGAATCAAGAAGGCCGCTACCACTGTCTCTGTCGAGGCCAGGATACGAGCAAAGAGCAACGGATTGACACTGACAGCGTTCGCCCAGAAGGAGATCCAGCCCTGAATGAGCGCGGGTTGACCACCCTTAGCTACTGCAACTTGTGCAACGAATGAGTTTTGAAACTGGGGGAGCCACTGCAATACAGCGGCAACGACCCAGACCAGACCGAAGATGATACGCGCGATGCCAACCCCTCGCTCTCGCCAGTTCAGCGGTCTGGGACGATGTGACGAGACAGGTGTCTGACGCAAAGGCGATGTTGTTGTGTTGTTGATCATGAAAATTATCCTTTAAATCTAAATCAAATTGGCGCGAATACTACATTTGCATATAGCTAAAGAGGACCTTCAACCACCGGCTTCATGCGATACTAAGGAGTCGTCATGATTTGACAGTCATTGGCGATTCCTATGTTCTCCGTTTCAGAGACAGAATCACCCACCTGGCTGCATCATCATGAGGATGTTGAGTAGCATAGTGCCGATTTGGCCATTCTTGATAGCCCGAGACCAGGGGCTTCAATTGAATGTTGCTGTGTAGAATTTTTCTTACACAAATAGATTCGGCGGAGGTTACACAATAATCGTTAGGGAAGACATTCATGATCACGTTCTCGGCGCGGCTTCTTGATAGCCCGTTGGAAACGCCACTGTTGCGGCTAGCCTGCGGCTCATCCAACGGCGAGGAGTGCGCTGTGCTCAGGCAAGACGTAAGGATTAGGTAATTCAGTCTAGAAGGTTCCCAGGGTAACGAGATGGAGGAATTACACGATTCTGACGATGTGCTCCTGCTTCCCTCCGAGGTATATCTAGTGTTGTAGTGAACGGCACAGAAGATTTCTCGAGCTATAAGCCCCTTCGCTTAGAGGAGGGTTGGTAGACACTAAGTAAAGAAAGAAAGAAGTGAAACACCTATGCTAGCTACTTTGCCTGAGCGGGATATCAGAGAAGTTCCCATAGATATACAGGAATTCCAAACATTCTATCAGCAGAATCTTGGCTCGATCTATCGTTATATGTATAGCAAAGTTGGCAACAGAGAAGTGGCCGAGGATCTGACGTCACAAGTTTTTCTCAAAGTAGTAAGCAGCATCGATTACCAGCGCAGCCGGCCAAGCATGCAACAATGGCTGTATCTCATTACGCGCACGACTCTCGCGGACCACTGGCGCACTCATTATCGTCTACCATCAAGTTCACTGGACGAATTAATAGACGCTGGCTGGGAGGGCCCGGCTGAAGAAGAGCTGACCGCAACAAGCAGCAGTACCGCAGAGCGGGTGCAGCACATCCTGCAAGCATTGCCTGAGAGGTATCGAGAGGTCTTGAAATGTCGCTTTCTCCTCAAACTCTCGATAAAAGCCACTGCTCAAAAGATGGGAGTGACCGTGGCAAACGTCAAAGTAATGCAGTTTCGTGCGCTCAAATGCGCTGCTGCTCTCGCACCAGTTGCCACAGAATAATAATGTTAAGCATTGTAGAAGTATCTCCTACCAAACTCCGCAAGCCCCGCTTTTAATCATCTCTTCCCATTACCTCCTGCTCGCTTAAAGGCTGGTACAGAGCAGACAGCTTATCGCATTTTCAAAATGTTGTCATCATTTGACCGCAGGGCTATGTAAAAGTTGAGCAAAGCGGGGATCCAAGGGGCGGCCGCCCCTTGGCGGGGTGAGGGGCAAGGAAGCCTGGGAGGCTTCCAGGGACCACCTTTTCCCCCTTTCCAGGGGTGGGGAGGGGAAGAAGAGGACTTTTAAACAACCCTGATTTGACCGAACCATGAGTTGAAATTCTGCCACCGGTAGCGTATAGTAAATGCAGCATTCGCTAGAGAGTATCAACGCCCCCTTGGGAGTAGCCTTCCGTTTGTCTAGTGAATTCATTTTGTATAGGTTCCTTGTTTCAGTAGTCAGTATGCTACCAGGAGGTGTGAGCTTGGCCGATCGAGTGGGGCAGCAGCTTGGTAACTATCGCCTCATCCATCTGCTTGGGAAAGGGAACTTCGCTGAAGTCTACCTGGGGGAGCATATTCACCTGAACACGCAGGCCGCCATTAAAGTACTGCATGGGCAATTGGTGAGGAATGACGTCGAAGGCTTTCTCACCGAGGCGCGCCTCATTGCTCACTTACGGCATCCACATATCATTCAAGTCCTGGACTTCGGTGTGGAGGATGATATCCCCTTTCTGGTTATGGACTATGCTCCCCATGGCAACCTCCGCCAGCGTCATCCTAGAGGTACGCGGCTCCCGCTAGACACGATCAACTCCTACGTCAAACAACTAGCCAGTGCCCTACAATATGCGCACGATAAGGGATTGATCCATCGCGACATCAAGCCGGAGAATATACTACTGGGGCACAACAACGAGGTCTTGCTCAGCGACTTTGGTATTGCCATCGTGAGCCAGAGTTCGCGCTCCCAGCATACGCACGAAACAGCAGGAACCATCGCCTACATGGCACCCGAGCAGCTTCAGGGCAAGCCGTGCCAGGCCAGTGATCAATATGCGTTAGGAGTCGATGTCTATGAGTGGTTATGCGGAGATCGCCCCTTTCACGGGACGTCCAGCGAGCTGTATAGCCGGCATCTGTTTACTCCTCCCCCGTCACTGCGTGAGAAGGTCCCGACCATCCCAGCTATGGTGGAGTACGTGGTATTGAAGGCACTGGCTAAAGACCCGCAGAAACGTTTTGCCAGTATACAGACCTTTGCCACAGCCTTTTCCAGGGCCTGCGAAGCAGAATCATCCGGGCGGATGCTCTCTGCGCTTGCTCCCCATTCCTCCAGGGAAAACCCCGCCAAAACTGAACGCATGCTGGACCAAAGGAACGCACGGTTGCACAACCTGCCTGCACAACTCACCCCGGTGATTGGACGCGAACATGAGCTTCAGGCAGTGTGTACACTCCTGCGTCGACCAGAGGTGCGCCTCGTGACCCTCACGGGCCCGGGCGGCGTCGGTAAAACACGCCTGGGCTTGCAGGTAGCGACTGACCTGCTCGATGACTTTGGTGGCGGTGTCTACTTTATCCAATTGGCCCCCGTCAGTGATCCCACGCTGGTCATCGCCACTATCGCCCGGACGCTCGAGGTCAAAGAAACAGGAGAGCGACCATTTCTCGACCTGCTTATATCTTACATACGCGACAAGCACCTGCTACTGCTGCTGGACAACTTTGAGCAGGTGATGCCGGCGGCACCAGGGCTTTCGGACCTCTTGGCCGATTGCCCTCAACTGAAGATACTGGTAACGAGTCGTGCTGTGCTACACTTACGTGGTGAACACGAGTTTCCCGTACCGCCACTGGAGTTGCCAGACCTCACTGATCTTCCAGAGAGCGCAATCCTCTCAGAGTATGCGGCAGTGGCCCTTTTCCTGGAGCGAGCAAGGGCCGCCAAGCCAGACTTCCAGATGACTCCCGCCAACACCCGGGCTATCGCTGAGATCTGCGTTCGCCTGGACGGACTACCTCTCGCCATTGAACTAGCAGCAGCACGTATCAAACTGCTTCCCCCACAGGCGCTCCTGGCGCGTTTGGAACGTCGATTGGATGTATTGACGAGCGGGGCGCGGGATCTCCCTGCGCGGCAGCAGACACTCCGCAACACGATTGCCTGGAGTTATAATTTGCTGGATATCGAAGAGCAGCGGCTCTTCCGGCGCCTCTCCGTCTTTGTTGGCGGCTGCACACTGGAGGCGGTGGAGGGTCTCTATAAAGCTCTCGGTGATGTACCAGCATACGTGTTGGACGGGATGGCGTCGCTCATCGATAAGAGGGCTGGAGGCTCTGGCTGCCAGCGGGGAGATGGAAAGCACCCGGCAAGCCCATGCGCTCTACTACCTGCGACTTGCGCAGGATACGGAGGTGGAGGTTGGAGGCCCACGGCAAGCCGCCTGGTTGGAGCGCTTAGAGCGGGAGCATAACAACCTGCGAGCGGCATGGCAGTGGTCGTTAGAGCAAGCTGGGGATGAGGGGGCCATAGAGGGCGAGCGCGGCATGGAGACAGCCCTGAGGTTGGGGGGAGCGTTGGGAAGATTCTGGGTCGTACACGGGCACATCAGTGAAGGGCGTAACTTCCTGGAGCGCGCCCTGGCAGCAAGTAAGGGAATCGAGGCATCCGTGCAGGCGAAAGCGCTCATCGTTACGGCGAACCTGGCCTTCATCCAGAGCGACTATGATCGCGCAGAGCCCCTGTTTCAGGAGAGCCTGGCGCTGTACCGGGAACTCGAAGACCAACACGGCATAGCGTTTGCGCTCTCTATGTTGGGGAGTGTGGCCTGGACGAAAGGCAATATGGCTAAAGCACGCACCTTGACGGAGGAAGCCCTGGTGATCTCTAGGCAGGTGGACGATATGGAGCGTGCTGCCAACTCACTCTTTATTCTAGGGCTGCTGTCCAGCAGCCAGGGTGAGTACACAAGGGCGTGCGCACTGTACGAGGAGAACCTGGCAATCCACAGGGCAATGGGGAACAAGAGGGGTATCGCCCATGCGCTCTCCCAATTGGCACAGGTGCTCCTTGTTGCCCAGGTGGATCGGGCGAGGGTGAGCTCGCTGCTCGAGGAATGCCTCGCGGTCTCGCGGGAGGTGGGCTTCAAGGAGGGGATTGCGGCGTATTATGGCGTCTCGGGGCAGCTAGCGCTCAGCCAGGGCGACCTCGTCAAAGCACGCTCGCTTGCCGAGAAGAGTGTGGCGGTCTACAGAGAAATAGGGCACCGGCATGGCACTGCCAACTCGCTTGGCCTTTTAGGGAAGGTGACCGCTCTCGAAGGTGACTATGCAGCAGCACGCGCGCTCTACGAGCAGAGCCTGGCGATTTCGAGTGAGCTGGGCGAAAAATGGGTAGCCGCGGTGTTCCTGGTGGCCTTGGGGCAAGTCGTTGCGGCACAGCGACAGTTAGCGTGGGCGGCACAGTTGTGGGGGGCATCGGAAGCCTTACGCGACGCTAGTGGCACACCCATCCCTCTCTCCCAACTCGCTGACTATGAGCGCTCGGTCTCGGCCGCGCGTGTCCACCTGGGAGAAAGAGCGTTCGCTGCCGCGTGGGCCCAGGGACGATCCATGACACCGCTGCAAGCACTCGCCGCTCAGGGGCAAAAACCGACCCCAACGCCGGCTACGACGGTGACCCCACCATCAACCTATCCTGATGGGCTGACTGCACGGGAGGTGGAGGTGCTGCGCCTGGTAGCAAGAGGCCTTACCGACGCCAAGGTCGCCGAAGAGTTGGTGCTCAGTCCCCGTACTGTCCATGCGCACCTCAGTTCTATCTACAACAAGCTAGATATTACCTCGCGCAGCGCGGCAACGCGCTATGCCATCGAGCACAACCTCGCCTGAACTCTGGCTCGCTCTGCTACGCGTTCAGCTTTGTCCTCACCACCGCCGGCGACAGGATGCTTCCTCATTACAAGCTAGGTAATTCTGTCCAGAGGGCTCCCAGAGCATAAAGGGAGGGAATTACACGATTCTGTCGATGTACTCCTGCTCTCTAATAAGGTATATCTCTCAGTGGAGCCCTTGGCATAGGTTTCAAGTAGAAACGGGACCTCTGAGAAATCTATGCTATGAAAGCTCTAGAATTTGATACCAACAGACATGAAGGAGGCTTTTTATGGATAGCATTACTATTACGCTGCTTGTGATTGGTGTCATCGTTGTTATTCTTCTACTGTTACTCCTCTCTGCAATTCGTGTAGTACAGCAGTATGAGCGAGGTGTAATCTTCGTCCTGGGTCGTTTGATAGGTGCGAAAGGGCCGGGAATATTCCTTGTCCCACCCTTTATCACACGCATGACAAAAGTTGATCTGCGCATTGTGACGCTAACGGTGCCACCGCAAGAGGTAATCACAAGAGATAACGTGACGATTAAAGTCACAGCGGTGATCTACTTCTACGTGATGGACCCCGCTGCTGCTGTCGTGAACGTTGTGAATTACTTGCAGGCAACCACGCAGATTGGTCAAACGACGTTACGTAATGTGCTTGGCCAGTCGGAACTGGATGAATTGCTTGCCCAGCGCAATAAGATCGACCGGGAACTGCAAGCGATTATCGATGAACAAACTGAACGTTGGGGCGTGAAGGTAACGGCGGTGGAGATCAAGGACGTTGAGTTGCCTACCACAATGCAGCGTGCTATGGCAAAGCAGGCGGAAGCCGAACGCGAAAAGCGCGCCAAGATTATTCATGCTGAAGGCGAATTGCAGGCCTCCGCGCAACTTGCAGAGGCAGCGAAGATGATAGGTTCACAACCCGCCACACTACAACTGCGCTACCTGCAAACGCTCACGGAAATCGCTGTTGAGAAAAACTCGACCATCATCTTCCCTCTACCAATTGACCTGATCGAGCCGATGATAGATTTGATGCATCGAAACAATGGTACGGCCGCAAATGAGCGCCGTGATGGACCTGTACCTTCTTATCCACAACTCTAGAGAAGTGCAGGCAACCAGCCGGGGAAGTGTCAGGTCCTCAGATTACTTCCCCCTGTCGCTGGCCTCGCCGCTGCCGGATGAATGCTTCTTCATCACTACCAAATGCAAAGAGTCCTACACCCACAACAGTTAGGTAATTCTGTCTAGCGGGTTTCCAATGTAATGAAAGGAAGGAATTACACGATTCTGTCGATGTGTTTTTGCGCCCCGGTGAGGTATACCTTTTCTTGGAGCTCATAGCGCGGATATTTACCCTGGCTCCATTATGGACAAAGCCCTGTTTTAAGAAAAAATGCTCTGGTCCAGTTGTGGAAGGGGAATTACTTATGCAACACCTGTTTTCTGTGCCTGCTAGCAGGCACTCCAATAACCGCCGGCAGGCCTATGTGCTGCTCCTGCTTGGAGTCATCTTCCTCGCCGTTGCCTGGTCGGGCATGCTCAATACCTATTCTCTGGGTGTGCTGCTCTTCGGTCTTGGAATGTTGGGAACTGCGCATCTCAACCCCAGGCGCTTCCTCTCAGCAGGTTGGTTGATGACATCACTAGGAGTGGCAACCTTCCTCATGTTTCGACACTATATTCCAGACAGCCAGGTTCTTACCGCTCACATCCTTGCGATTGGGCTGGGGCTGCTAGGTATTGCATGGATGGCTCATCGCGGCTATATAGGCGCGGGAGCGTTGACACCAGGCCTTTTTGTTGTAGGATTTGGGGTCATCGAATATCTACAGTCGGCACATCTCATCCCCTCTACTTTTGTTCCTTTCGTGCTTTCCCTTTGGCTCCCTGGATCTGGCCTCTTTGCGCTTGGACTGATCTCTTTGGCGACAACCCATTGGCCTTCAACACAGGAAGATGTGAAAGAACGAGTGCAGAGTGGAATAACCGGCCGGGAATAGTTTGAAAATCACTGAAAGCGGCAAGTTTTCCGAAAGGAGTGTTGAATTATGGCAATAGTCAGTACTGTAAATGACAAGATACATAATTCATTACTTTGCGAAACGGATGATGTGGAAGACAGTAGCGAAACCGATACACTGAAGGCACTGCATGCTCGCTCACGACGTACTACCACTGCACGCCATACTACAGGCACCGAAGATGCCCTTAAGAGCTACCTGTGTGACATTCGTGGACTTAGTCTCCTTCTCACACCTGCTGAGGAGGTCGAGCTCGCGCAAAGAGCCGCTGCTGGCAATGAACTGGCGCGTCGCCAGCTGATCGAGTCAAATTTGCGCCTGGTTATTGCGATTGCGCGCCGGTATATTGCTACCGGCGTACCTCTCGTAGACCTCATCCAGGAGGGAAACCTGGGGCTGATGCGTGCCGCCGAGAAATTTGACTACCGGCGCGGCTGCCATTTCGGCACCTACGCCACCTGGTGGATTCGCCAGGCGGTCAGCCGTGCTGCTAGCGATCAGTCGCGCTTGATTCATGTGCCAGAGCATGTGGCGATGCGCTTACGCAAGGTAAAACGTGTCGCGGGACAACTCTCGCAAGAGTATGGATTGGATCCCCTGCCTGAACAAATAGCTGATGCATGCAATATGGACCTGAACGAGGTTATCAATTTACTCGACATAGTCGAGCAGCCAGTTTCTCTTGATACACCTATGGACGATGATATCCGCTCTTCGCTGGCTGACATGCTCGAAGATACAACGACTCCTGCTCTCGCCGAAGCTGCCTCACAACATCTCCTGGGTGAAGAACTGCAGCGAGCGCTCGCTGTGCTGACACCACGTGAACGTTCAGTTATCACTCTGCGCTATGGCATCGGCGATGGGCAAAGTCGCACATTGCTCGAAGTCGGCAAAGAACTGGGGATATCACGCGAACGTGTGCGCCAGCTCGAAGCGGTGGCGCTGAAGAAAATGCGTTCCTACTATGAATAACAATAATCTCATGGACATAAAGGAGATTTCTACATGTCTGGTCTATTAGATGCACGGGCTCAGATGGGCACATCGCTCGCTTTCCATATCATCTTTGCTTCCCTGGGAGTCGGCCTGCCACTGCTTCTGTGTATTGCCGAAGGACTTGCCCTCTGGCACAAAGATAGTGGCTGGATGACACTTACCCGCCGCTGGACGAAAGCCTTTGCCCTGCTCTTCGCCATCGGCGCGGTCTCCGGCACTATTCTCTCGTTTGAAATCGGCCTGCTCTGGCCGACCTTTACCAAGTTTTCCGGCTCGATCATCGGCTTACCGTTCGCCCTGGAGGGCTTTGCCTTCTTTATAGAGGCAATCTTCCTCGGCCTCTACCTGTATGGTTGGGAGCGCCTCTCGCCGCGTGCCCACTGGCTCTGCTCGTTTCCCCTCTGGATAAGTGGAGCCTTCTCGGCGTGGTTTATCGTCAGCGCTAACTCCTGGATGAATACGCCCGCCGGTTTCCAGATTAAGCACGGGCAGGTGACAGGTATCAATCCCTTACAGGCTATCTTGAATCCGAGCACTCCGTATGAGACGTCCCACATGCTCCTGGCAGCCTATGTGGCAACCGGCTTCGGCGTCGCTGCTGTCTACGCCATACAGATACTGCGCGGCAAACGCGAAACGTACTATCGCAAAGGACTCTTGCTGGCGATGGCGCTGGGCGCAATTGCTATCCCATTCCAGATTTTCGATGGTGACTTGAGTGCCCGTTCCCTTGCGGATCTCCAACCTGCAAAGTTAGCAGCGGTGGAGGGGGTTTTCCATACGGAGAAAGGTGCCCCAATCCAGATTGGGGGCATTGTTGACGATAAGACAGGGCAGATCCGGTTTGCCATTGAAATCCCTAATTTGTTAAGCATCCTGGCCAGGGGTGATCCACATGCAACCATTATAGGTCTCGATAAATTCGCGCCTCAAGATCAGCCCGATCCTTTCTTCGTGCATCCCTCGTTTGATGGCATGGTCGGCAGTGGCTTCTTCGCGCTGTTCATCGGGGGCTTATTCTGGCTGCTCTACTTCAGGCGCAAACGGGTTGTGCCAGAGAATCGCCTGTTGCTCTGGGGGATCGTCCTTTCCGGCCCGCTCTCCTTCGTTGCGATAGAACTTGGCTGGGTCGTAACCGAACTGGGACGCCAACCCTGGATCATCTACAACATCTTGCGCACAAGTGATGCGGTGACGACCGCTCCAGGACTGGGCGTCAGCTTTGCGATTTTCTCCGGCATCTACGTGGTGCTGGCGATCACGCTGACCGTGTTGTTGCTGCGCCTGGCGCGTTCACCGCTGCCCAAGCAGGAGTGGCCTGTACTTGCGAGTAGTAGTGATGAAGGGGTGGGGACGAAATGACATTAACCTACGCTATACTGATCATCCTGTGGCTTTCGCTGATCGCCTATGCGGTCCTTGGCGGGGCGGACTTTGGTGGCGGGATCTGGGATTTTTTCGCCTTTGGTAAAGAGGCAGAACGGCAACGCCGTTTGATCGGGCAGGCATTAGGGCCAGTCTGGGAGGCGAATCACGTCTGGCTGATCTTCCTGATCGTGGGACTTTTCACTGCCTTCCCACCCGCCTTTTCCATACTCTCAACGGCGCTCTTTGTACCTTTCACCCTGGCGGTGATAGGCATCGTGCTGCGCGGAGCGGCCTTCATCTTTCGTGCTAACTCGGAGGCCGTGACCTCGAAGGTCTGGGGCCGCGTGTTCAGTACAGCCAGCACCATAACGCCCTTCTTCTTCGGTACCGCGGCTGCAGCGGTGGCCAGCGGGCAGGTTCATGTCCAGGGAGGTCGTGTTCAGACCGATCTACTGGCAGGCTGGACAACACCTTTCGCACTCACTATTGGCGCGTTAGCGCTTTCACTCTGTGCCGTTCTCGCGGCTGTCAATCTTATAATTGAGGCTCAGCACAACAATGATGCTGAACTCGTAGAAGTATTTCGCCGCCGCGCCATGATCGCGGGCGCAATAACGTTGGTGCTCGATACAGCGGCTTTCATCCTGTCACCATTCCAGGCTCCACTTTTATGGCACGGCTTGCTCGATCACGCTCTTCCCCTTGCCATTGCTACAGCGTTGATCGGACTGGGAGCCGCCACCTCGTTGTTCCTGAGGCGCTATCGCCTGGCTCGTGTTCTGGCCTTTACCACAACGGCATTGATTTTTGCTTCCTGGGGCTTGTCGCAATTTCCTTACCTGGTCCCGGTTGCTGTGACGATAAACACTGCTGCCAGTCCACCTTCCACGCTCCTGGCGCTGCTGATTGGCACTAGTATTGGCATGGCACTGCTCTTGCCCTCGCTCTGGTTCCTTTTCCATGTCTTCAGGGGCAAGCATCCTGCACTGAACGTTCAGGAGAAAGCGGCAGAGCCAACATCCACACAACACTAAACTTTTTATGCGCGGTTTGTTTGCTTGTGGCGTGCACGCAGTTTTGAAAAGCACAGGCGGAGGTTCGATGAATCGAACGAAACGTTCACCAGTATACTTGATGGCGCTGACCATTTTTATTGACTTTATGGGCTTTGGCATCGTCCTCCCGCTGCTCCCATTCTGGGCGGAGCGACTGGGGGCCGGTCCTGTCGGAGTCGGGCTGCTGCTCACGGTCTATGCATTGGCGCAGTTCATCTTCACGCCAGTGCTGGGGGCTCTTTCTGACCGTTACGGTCGCCGGCCCATCATTCTCGCTTCGCTGTTGATCGAGGCGCTCTCACTGGCGCTCTCGGCAGTGGCCGGTTCACTTGCAATCTTAGTAGTTGCACGATTCCTTGGTGGCCTTGGTGCCGCGAATATCGGCTCAGCGCAGGCGGTTGTTGCTGATGTGACGCCTGTCGAGGGGCGAGCACGAGGCATGGGCCTTATCGGCGCAGCTATTGGATTGGGATTCGTCGTTGGGCCAGCCCTCGGGGGCTTAGTAGCGCCTCTTGGACCAGCCGTACCCTTCTGGGTCGCAATGAGCGTAGCGCTTGCCAATGCTCTGCTCGTGCTGCGCTTCCTACCGGAAACACGCTATGCCCGGACGGAAAGTCCCCCGGACTTTCTTGCCACAAGGGCCGTTCGTCGGAGGGCACACAGCACCGCTCCCGTCCCTACGGTTATTAGGGGTATGGGAGCAGCGTTTGCTGGATGGAGGCGGGTACTGCGGAATCCGGTGGTGGTACGATTGGTGGTCATTAACCTGCTCTTCACGGTCGCTTTTACCGCCATGGAGGCAGTCTTCCCCCTGTTTACACAGCATTCCTTTGGCTGGAAAGCCATCCAAAACGGCTACATCTTCACCTATGCAGGTATCGTTATTGTGCTCATGCAGGGTGGCCTGGTCGGGCAACTCGTCAAGCGTTGGGGTGAACGTAGCCTGTTGATCACTGGCTTAGTAATGCTTGCTGCCGGGCTAGCATTGCTCTCGTGGAGTACGAACCTGGCTCTGTTGTTGGTCGCCCTGGGCGTAGTAAGTATAAGCGATGGAGCCGTGACGCCGGTTGTATCGGCACTGCTCTCATTTGCTAGCCCCCCCACAACGCAGGGCGAAACGCTGGGTCTTGCACAAGGTGTTGCGGGGCTGGGACGAGTAATAGGTCCGCTTGCGGCAGGAAGTGCCTTCGCAATTGGAGGCCCTGGCGCACCTTTCTTCCTCGGTAGTGCGCTTGGAGTGCTGGCAGCGTTGATCGCGTTACCTGCACTTTCAAGCAAGAGCGAGGTCTCTCTGACGCATGCCACGCCTGAGGTTCAAACAGTCTCTACTGTGCAAGATCGTTCCTGAAGAAAGGTCCTGTCATGTTCTTCCATCTACAGCGGCGTGCTCAAAGATTGAGCTTTCACTTAACTCTTCCTTTCTTGCTCTGAAAGAAGATAGCCGCAATGCTGGAACCATCCCTGTGCATCATGTGCAGTGATAATGAGTAACGCCTGAGCAATGGCCTCCTCCAAGGCTTCTCGTGTTCTGGCTCCTGCTCGTCGCAAGACGGTTTTGAGCTTGGAGAACGCTTCTTCAATGGGGGAGAGGTCGGGTGAATACCCAGGCAAGAAGAGGAGCTGACAGCCTTTGGCCTCGATGGCCAGCCGGACCCGTGCGCTTTTGTGCGCCTGAAGGTTATCCATGATCACGATCTGCCCTGCCTGCAACGTGGGAGCCAGAACCTGTTCGACATACACCTCAAAGGCTGTGGTGTTCGTCGATCCTTCCAGGATCATGGCCGCTCCCATGCCTTCAAGGGAAAGCGCAGCAATGAGGGTGGTATTCTTGCCACGATTGCGTGGAACGCTTCCTCTGGCCCGCTCTCCTTTTGGGGCACGAGCATACAGAGGCTTCAGGGCAATGTTGGAGCCGCACTCATCAAGAAACACCAACGCTTCCGTCGGAAGCTTGCTCGCGTTCTCTCGCCAAGCGGCCCGCTCCTCCTCGTTGCGCTCTATCGCCCCGAGCGACTTTTTTTTCCGTCAGGGCAGAAATGCCGACTGAGAGGAAGTGATATACTCAAAGAAAGAGAAGAAGAGTCCTCACCGAGCAGGAGGAAGGCCCATGAAAGCAGCCCGGAAGTTTACCCAGGTGAGCCGACGGTTTTATCGTCCAGAATGCTATCACTGCCCGGTCTGTCAGAAACGGTTACG
>WNGJ01001032.1_pt1 | contig 26780 bp, 34 predicted proteins | sample 5400611 | NCBI WGS metagenome assembly WNGJ01 (sample SAMN13153375, study PRJNA577476) | soil metagenome | isolation source: 40 cm soil or saprolite under Garry oak tree replicate 1 | place: USA:California | collected 2016-06-15
CTCGCGCCTCGCGCATGGCCAGCTCGCGCCGCTGCCTCGCGAAGGCCAGCGACGCGGCGAAGACGCCCCGCGGCCGCCCGCGCCACCGCACCACGACAAGCAGGAACGCGAGCTCGTGACACAGCGCCACGAAGGTCTCGGCCGCGGCCACACGCGCCGCGGCCAACTGCCGTGCGAGCCGTCCGCGCCGCGTGCGGGCCGGCCGGCGCAGCCGTGCCATGATCATGCTTCCCCTGGCCGCCCGCGCGAGCCCGGCCCAGCGGGGCACACCAGGCAGCGGCGGCACTACGCCGACGACGCCGCGGTGCGCGCGGAAGTCCACCACCACCGCCACGGCCAGCGCCGCGAGCAGCAGCCATCGGCTCGCGTGGCCGTCGCCGGCCGCGGCATGCAATCCGGACACCCACGACGGAACACTGCCGCCCCTGGCAGCCGCGTCGTAGTGATAGTGGTCGAGCATCGCCATGCCGAGCAGGACCGGCGGCAGCAGCCAGGTGAGCATTCGCCACAGGCGCCACCTCGCGCCTGCCTGGTCGACACCATCCGGGCGTGCCGCCACAGCCAGCCCGATACCCGCGGTGACCAGCCCGGTAGTTACGGCGTGGCCGGGAAACCTGACCCGGCCCGCGTCGATCCAGCCCGGCAACAGCGCGCCCAGATGCCAGCCCGTGCCAGCGGCCAGGGCCGCAATGGTGCCCTGGACAAGCGCGAACCCAGCGCCAGCGGCCACGCCGAGCAGCACGTAGTCGGCAGCGGCGAGCCGGGTGAACCGATGGCGGGCGGCCAGCCAGAACGCCGCGACGGGCAGCAGGGCGGCTACCTCCTCGGCAGGACCCGCGAACGCGGGCGAGGCTCGTACCTGGCCGTGGCCGGCCACCAGCCACTCGATCACGGCGATCACCAGCGCGCACACGGCGCCGAAGGCGATCACCCGCAGGCAGGCCGCCCAGCTCAGCGTGTGCGTCCTGGCGAGTGCGAACACCTGGAAGGTCAGCCAGAGCGTACCCGCCAGCACAGGAACCACATGACTCGCGCGGGGTGCGGACAGCAAAGTGATCACGATCACCGCCACGGCGGCCCAGCCGACCGCGGCACGGCACAGGCGCAAGACAACCGTGCGGACCGGGCGGCGGCGAACGCTTGCCGCCAGCGTCGACAGCCGTTCCGTGACATCTGGGCGCAGGGTCCTGCGGGACGCATGACGGCTGTTCTGGCCGCCGGCGTAGCGGCCTGCCACCAGACGCAGCCGTTGATCGCCGGTGTCTCGCGCCCAGGCCGCGAACCGGTCACGTGCACCGCCCACGTCCGGCCCGGCGAACGCGGCGACGAACAGCGGCGGGCCCGCGCCGAGCGCGTACCCGGCCACGGCGACCAGCACCGCGGCGGACCCGTCGGGCAGGCAGACGAGGAAGTCGTCCGGCTGTCCCCATCGAGCGGCGAGGTCGAGCAGCGCCTTGCCGCTCGCGGGCAGCACCGTCACGTTGTCGTACATGTACGCGGCCCTGGTCCGGCACGCGAGCAGCCTGTCGGCGCCCAGCTCGACAGCCGCTCCGGCGATCGCGTCCGCTAATTCGGGATCGACCCCTGGCGCCACCGCGAGCGGGACGACCCGCTTGTGCGAAACGCCGCCGACGCCGCCGGTGAGCCAATCTCTGCGGAATTCCCCATCGCTCGCGCACACCCGGAGCACGAGGTCACGGGCGAGCATTTCTGCGGCGTTCATAGGCTCCTGACAGGGTCGGGACCTCCTCCGAGTTATATGTCCCAATTTCCCGGGCCAAGGTAACCCGCGGACAGCGACCGGTTTCCTTATGTACCCCCAGCCCGTGCCCGCCGCGCGCACGCGAGCCTCGCGTTTCCCTGGTGTCACCGGCGTTGCACCGCTGGCGTGCCAGGGCCTGCTCAGCGGAGGTCTTGTCTGCCTGCTGGGCGTGCCCGCGGCGAAAGCCTGGAGGCTACCGCCGTGGTGCGTACATGATGACCGCCATGCCCAGCAGGCAGATCCCCGCGCCGATCAGGTCGTAGCGGTCCGGGCGGAAGCCGTCGGCCGCTACGCCCCAGGCGAGGGATCCGGCGACGAAGACGCCGCCGTAGGCCGCCAGAATGCGGCCGAAATGCGCGTCCGGCTGCAGGGTCGCGACCAGGCCATACACGCCAAGTACCACGACCCCAGCGCCCACCCAGGCGATGCCGCGATGCTCTCGGATGCCCTGCCACACGAGCCACGCCCCGCCGATCTCAGCGAGCGCGGCGGCGGCGAACAACGCCAGCGACCGCAGCACCGTCATGACGGTTCACACCGTGTCCGCCGCCGTGCGGAATGCCTCTGGCAGGGCGCCGATCACGTCATCCGCGGCGATCGGGCCGCCGCCGGACGCGACCCGCGCCGCGAGGCCATGCAGGTAAGCCGCTGCCGCCGCGGCCACGGGTACCTCCAGGCCCTGTGCGATCAGTGCTCCGGCGAGCCCGGACAGAACGTCGCCCGAGCCCGCGGTCGCCAGCCAGCCGGTCTTCATGGTGTTCGCCCAGACCGGGCCGGCGGGGTCGGCGATCACCGTCGTCGAGCCCTTCAACAGCACCACGGCGCCCAGCTCAGCCATCGCGCGCCTGGCGTGCTCCAACCGCCGCGCCTCAACGTCCTGCCTGGTGACGCCCAGCAGCCGCGCCAGTTCCCCGGCGTGCGGCGTGAGCAACGTGGGCGCCGTTCGCCGCAGCGGCGCCAAGCCGCCCGCGAGGAGAGTGAGCCCGTCCGCGTCCACCAGGACAGGCAGATCCGTATCGAGCACCGCGGCAAGCAGGCGGCCCGCGTCGGCACTCGTGCCCATCCCCGGGCCAGCCACCCACGCCTGAACCCGGCCTGCGTCACTGACCACGCCGGCGGCCTCGGCCGCGCTGCCGTGCCGGCCGGCCACGGTTATCACGGCCTCCGGCCAGCGCGCCCGAACCAGGTCGGCGACGTGCTGCGAAGAAGCCAGGTATCGCACCATGCCGGCGCCGCCGCGCACCGCGCCGCCGACCGCGAGCATGGCGGCCCCGGTGAAGCGGTCACTTCCGGCGAGCACGCCCAGGACGCCGCGGCGGTACTTGTCCGATCCGGCCGATGGGCGGGGCAGAATCGCGGCAAGATCCTCAGACTGAAGCGCGACCACGTCCGGGGCCGCCAGTTCGCCGGACAGGCCGATGTCCACAAGCTCGGTCACCCCAGCGTGCGACGCGCCGGGATCGATCAGCAGGCCGGGCTTGCAGGTGCCGAAGGTGACGGTGACATCGGCCTGGACCGCCGCACCGGCCACGACCCCGGTGTCGGCATCGATCCCGCTCGGCAGGTCGGCGGCGACCACCACGGCACCCGAACGCGCGGCGAGCTCGGCGAGCGACGCCTGCGGGTCACGCAGCCCGCCGCGGCCACCGATGCCGAGCATGCCATCGATGATCAGATCCGCCCCGCCGACGAGCCCCGCGACCGACTGATCGGCCGCGGCGACCAGCCGGCCTCCCGCACGCCGCAGGGCCGCGGCGCCCGCCTGGTGGACGCGCGACCCGGCGAGCACCGCGTGCGTGCTTGCGCCACGGCGCGCGAGCCGCTGCGCGGCATACAACGCGTCACCGCCGTTGTCGCCGCTACCGGCCAGCACCACGACCCGTGCTCCGTAGACCCGCCCCAGCAGGCGCGCACACGTGGCGGCGAGGCCGGCCGCTGCCCGGCTCATCAGCGTGCCCTCGGGCAGCCGCGCCATCAGCGCCTGCTCACCCGAGCGGACCTTCCCGACCTCGTGTGCGTATCTCATCGCCGCATCGGCGCCTCAGCCGGGATCGGCGCGGACGGCCTCGGCGAGCCGCCGCGCAATCCGCTCGGCCTGGTCGTGCCCGGCTGCCTCGACCATGACGCGGACCGCGGGCTCGGTCCCACTCGGGCGAATGAGGACCCTGCCGCTCTCGCCTAGTTCGGACTCGGCGGCGGCCACCGCCGCAGCCAGCCCAGACGAGGAACTCACCCGGGACTTGTCGACGTCGGGAACGTTGATGAGCACCTGCGGAAATCGCTGCATGACCTTGGCGAGCTCACCGAGCGCGAGACCCCGCCTGGCGGCCGCCCCCAGCAGGTGCAGCGCGGTCAGCACGCCATCACCGGTGGTGGCGTGCTCCAGCATGATGATGTGCCCTGACTGCTCGCCGCCGAGCACATAGCCACCCGTCTGCATCGCCTCCAGGACATACCGGTCACCCACGGCCGTCTCCACGACCCGGATACCGGCGTCCTTCATGGCACGGCGGAAGCCCAGATTCGCCATCACCGTGGTGACGACGGTGTCGCCGGCCAGTCGCTGCGCGTCCTTGAACTCCACCGCGAGGATTGCCAGGATCTGGTCGCCGTCCACCGCCTGCCCGTCGGCGGTGACCGCCAGGCACCTGTCGGCGTCGCCGTCGTGCGCGATACCCGCGTCCGCGGAGTTCGCGATGACCGCGCCGATGAGCGCGTCCAGGTGCGTGGACCCGTAGCCCTCGTTGATGTTCAGGCCATCGGGCTGCGCACCGATGACGATGACCTCCGCGCCGCCGCGGCGCAGCGCTGCGGGTGCGACGCCATAGGCGGCACCGTGCGCGCAGTCGACCACGACCCGCAGGCCTGCCAGCGGGCCGGCGTCCGCTGGCGTGGTGGCGCCCGGGGCGCCCGGGGCGCCCGCCCGGCCGGTGCTGGTCGCGGTGCCGAGGGACGACACCAGATGCTCCAGGTAGCGCTCACGCGCGTCCCGCGCATCTGTCACCCGGCCGAATCCGGACGGGGGCGCCTGCACCGCATCCGTGTCGTGCAGCCGGCGCTCGATCGCGTCCTCGACGGGATCGGGGAGCTTGAACCCGCCGCGCGAGAAGAACTTGATGCCGTTGTCCTGAGCGGGATTGTGGCTCGCCGACAGCATCACGCCGAAGTCGGCGCCGAGCGCACCGGTCAGGTAGGCCACGGCCGGCGTGGGCGCGACTCCGATCCTCAGCACGTCCACGCCGCTGCCGGCCAGGCCAGCCACGACGGCAGCCTCAAGGAACTCGCCGGATGCGCGCGGATCGCGGCCAACTACCGCCGCGGGCCGCCGCCCCGCATCCGCCGCGGCGGCGAACTCACCGGCAGCACCGAGCACCCAGGCCGCGGCCGACGCGAGGTCCATCGCGAGGCGTGCCGTGAGATCAAGGCCCGCGACACCACGGACACCATCAGTGCCGAATAGACGGCCCATAGAATTCGCTCCAGGGGAGCCTGGTGCAACCTTGCCGACGTCCGCCAAATCAGCGCTTCGAGTACTGCGGCGCCTTACGGGCCTTCTTCAGGCCGTACTTCTTGCGCTCCTTGACCCGGGCATCGCGGGTCAGGAAGCCTGCCTTCTTCAGCGCCGGGCGGTTCTCCGGGTCGATCTCCGTCAGCGCCCGGGCGATCCCCAGCCGAAGCGCACCGGCCTGGCCGGTCACGCCGCCGCCCGAGATGCGGGCGATCACATCGAACTGGCTCTCGGTACCGAGAGTGACGAACGGCTCGTTGATGAGCTGCTGATGGACCTTGTTGGGGAAGTATTCGCTGAGCGTACGGCCGTTGATCTTCCACTGTCCCGAGCCAGGCATGACACGGACCCGCGCGATGGCCTCCTTGCGCCGGCCGGTGGCACCACCACGCCCGGTCAGGACGGGCCGTGCGGCCGCGGCCGCTTCCGCCGGTGTCTGGGTGGAGTAGTCCCCGTACTCCGCTGGGTTGTCGGCGCCGTCGTAGACACCACCCCGGGCGCCGGCGGCGCTCGCGTCGGCGTCCTCGGTGAGTATCTCGGTACCGGTGGGCTCGGCCACGGTCTGTTCCTCGTGCTTCCTCTGTGCAACTTGTTGGTGGTGCAACCCTAGTTGGCGGTGCGACCTGTTGACTGCGGCCGGCCGGCTGGGCGGCTGACCGGCTGTGCGGCTACTGGACGATCTGCGTGATCTCGTAGGGGACGGGCTGCTGCGCCCGGTGCGGGTGGTCCGGGCCCGCGTACACCTTCAGCTTCCGGTGCATCTTCCTGCCCAGCGAGTTCTTCGGCAGCATCCCCTTGACCGCCTTCTCGACCACCTTCTCCGGATGCTTCGCAAGCAGGTCGCGGTAGGCGACCGAGTGGAGCCCGCCGGGGTACCCCGAATGCCGGTAGGCCTTCTTCTGCTCGAGCTTGCTCCCGCTCAGCGCGATCTTGCCTGCGTTGACGACGATGACGAAATCGCCGGTGTCCAGATGTGGGGCGAAGATCGGCTTGTGCTTTCCCCTCAGCAGCGTCGCGACGTGACTGGCGAGGCGCCCGAGGATCACGTCGGACGCGTCCACCACGTACCACTGGGGCTGGATGTCCTTAGCCTTCGGGCTAAATGTGCGCACAGTCGTAAGGCCTTCGCATGTAGTTCCAGATCTGGGATCCCAGCCCGGACGGGCTGCCGCGCACCGCACGGGGTCAGCCGACCCAGATGAGCGCACAGCGCGTTGGTGAGCATGCGCCATCGGCACACCGGTGCACACGGACGTCAAAGTAGCCTACCGGTGGGGTCGGCGCGGGTCAAAATGGCCCGCACCCTTAGCTGACTCGGGCCTCAGCCAGCGTCCTGACCTGGCAATATCCGTTCGTGGCGGCATTGCGGACGAGCGGGACGCTACGCTCCACGTATGAGTTACCCGGGCGGCCACGATGCCCGCATGCCAGAAAGCTGGCCGCGGGAAGGCTCCTGGTACCCGTTGACCGGGCCGCGGCAGCGGGACCCGGTGCGCGGATTTCCGCCCACGCCCGGTGCACGCGACCCAGAGTACCCGCCCAGCCACGGTCAAGCATCCAGCGGCGCGTATCCCGGCGCGAACACCGGCGGTCTGGCGCCGGACCGGCCAGCCGCAGGCATCGATATCCTCGCGGAACGCAATGGCCGCGGCGCAGGCGGGCGGGAGAGCGATCCGGGTCAGGACGCGTGGCGCAGCGACTGGGGCGGCGGCCCGTGGGCGGCGGCCTGGGGCGGCGGCCCGTGGACGGCGCAGGCAACCCAGACGGCCGGAACCGGCAGCAACGGCCATGGCTTCGGCGCCTTCGCAGGCAGTGTCAACGGGTCGCACATGTGGACCTATGGCGAGGACGACCCGACAGAGATCTGGACGCTTCGCGACAGCAGCGACGGTGAGCCGGTCACCCCGGGCGACGCAGACAACGACACCATGGCCGCCGAGCGGGGGCGCAGGCAGGCAGGCGCGGCCGCCGCGGCCGCCGCGGCCGCAGCAGGCGAACGCCAGCCGAAAGCTAGGCCGGTGCGAGCCCGGCGGAGCAGCGGCCGTACCCGTGGACTGTTCGTGTCGGCGGCCGCGGTGATCGCGGTGATCGCGCTCGCAGCCACGGTCGGCTATGCCCTCACCACCAGGCACAAGACCGCCGGCGCGGCGGGCACGGCACGCGCCGCAACGTCCCAGCCGACGCTCGCCACCCCGACCCCGTCGGCCGATCTCGGCCCTTGGCAGCACATCACCAACCAGGTGGATGATCCTCTTCCGCTGACACTGGCTGAGCTTTTCCCCGCGCACGCGACCGCGGGCGCGGGGAGCTATCTGCTGACGGCGCAGCGTGCTGGCCGCGGTTGCCGCAGCGCCGTGTTCGGCTCGCGGCTCAAGGCGGCGGTGCGCAAGGGCTGCAGCCAGGCGTTGCGGGCCAGCTATATCTCAAGTGGCAAACGCATGGGCACCATCGGTGTGCTGAATCTGGCGACCGCGGGCGCCGCGGCGAAGGTCGGTAAGGTGGCCACGGCGTCCGGACAGTTCATCCAGCCGCTCCCGGCTGCCCATGGCGCGAGCAAGAACCTGGGCAAGGGCACGGGCGTGGTATGGGCCGTGACCAAGGGCCACTATCTGATCTTGATGTGGGCTCAGTACACGAACCTGCACAGTCCCACGACGTCCCGTGATCGTCAGATCCTGCTGCAGTTTGTCAACGATCTCTACCAGAAAACGGTCAACCTGAGCCTGACCCGGCGAATGGTGACCGGGAAACCCCTGACGCCCTGAGCATCGAGGGCGCGGCCTCCGGTATATGCGGCTCCGACCAGAGCTGACCCGGCCGGCGCCCTAGGTACAGGAGAATCGATGGACTCAGCGAGTCCCGAACGGCCAGAAACGCCGGCGGCGCAAACGCCGGCCGCAGAGCCCGAGTCGGCCACGGGAGAAGGTGCCGCACAGGCGGGTCTGGGTGGTGGCGGCACCGCCGGGCAGCCCTCGACCGCCGATCAGCTCTGGGCGCCGCCGTGGCTGCAGTCCCGGGGCAGCCCGCGGCCGGTACCCGCGGCTGGCGAGGCAGCGCAGGCCAGTGGGTACGCGGCCAGTGGGTACGCGGCGGCCAGTGATTATGCAGGGGCAGGCGGGACTGCGGCGGGCCGTGTCATGGCGGCGGGAGAATACGAACGTCCTCGTGGGCGCCACATCTCGCCTGCCCACCAAGCAGGCGATGCCGGGCTCGCAGACGGCCCTTCGCCCGCCTCCTCGCTGCCGCCCGAACCGGCGCCGCTGCCACAAACTCCACTGGATGCCTTGCCACCACCGGGCGGCTCGGCCGCGACCCAGCCGACGCCGGTCATCCAGAGCCCGCCTGGCACATCCGGCGTACTGCCCCCGGCCGGGTCGGCACCGGCCCGGCCGGGGCCGGCTACCCAGAGTCCGGCTGATCCGCCGGGTGCGTTCCCACCAGGCGGTCCGGCCGCAACCGAGCCGGCGCGGCCCGCCCAGAGTCCGGCTGCTGCGCCAGGCACATCGCCGCCCGGCAGCGCGACCTCGCCGGCGGCGACGCCGCCTCCGCTGGCGCCGACACCGCCAGCCTCGGCTGGCCAGCCGCCGCCAGCCCCTGCGGCGGCACAGCAGCCTGGCAACGGCGAACCCGACCCGGCCGAAGCGGGTCAGGGCTGGGCCAGCGAGTTCTCCAACGACGTCATCGGTCCACCCGACTACTTCTTCGGCCCGCCACCGGGCGCCGAGGCGCCGGGCCTGGATGCGCCGGGCATCAGCGCTCCGGGGTTCGAAGCTGCGGGCTTCGAAGCTGCGGGCTTCGACTCGCCGACTTTCGAGCCGCCGGGCTTCCAAGACCCGGCCTTCGAGCCGCCAGGTTTCCAAGATCCAGCCTTCGAGCAACCGGGCTTCCAAGGCTTCCAAGATCCAGCCTTCGAGCCGGCGGGCGATGACACGTGGGCAGACCGCGTGGCCTGGGATGCGCCGACTGCCGCACCGGACGTTCCGAGCCCCGGGCCGGGCATACCCAACCCAGCCGGCACACCAGAGGTCCGCACCGGCCCACCGGCACCGTGCGCCGATGGGTTAGCAGCGGGACCGCCGGCGTCCGACATCCCCGGATACACCACCAGCCCACCCCCACCGGACGCCGCAGAATTCACCAATGGGTTCACTTCGAGCCCCACCTCACCGGACGCTCCTGGGTTCATCATCGGTCCGCACGCAGTGCCGGATATCGCGGCATCCGGCCCCGGCGTCCCGCCCAGCGGGCCGCCGGGGCCCCTGGCGTATCCGCACCCAGGCCCGATGCCGAACGGCCACGGCCCGGCCGAGCCGGCGTCGCCGGACGCGGGCCGGACGCCTGGTGCCATGCCGCCCTGGCCGGTGCCACCGCCCGACGGCTTTTCCACCCCGCACGCCGCCGGGCCGCTGCCACCCCACACGGGGCCGCTGCCACCCCACACGGGGCCGCTGCCACCCCACACGGGGCCGCTGCCACCCCAGACAGGACCGCTGCCACCCCGGGCTTGGCTGTCCGCACCACAGGCCGGGCCACTCCCACCGCCGCCCGGGCCGTTCGCGCCTCAGCTTGGTGCGCTGCCTCCGCCCCCGGGCACCCTGCCCGGCCAGGCCGGGTCATTCCCGTCCGCAGCCGGACTGAGCGGCCAAGCAGCCTTTCCGGGCCAGCCACCCAGCGTCACCGACGGCAGCGGCCGCATGTTCCCGCCTTCCGGCCGGCGCCCCGGCGGCAAGAAGATCCTCGCGATCGCCGCGGCGGTCGCGGCGGTGGCGGTGGCAGCGGCGGGCGCGTTCATCGTGTTGCGCTCGCACTCGGCGGCCAAGCACACCACCCAGGCGCCCCTCAATGCGACCGCCACGGCTCGCCCGACCGGCCCGGCGCGCGCCGTGACCCCACCGCGGGGCGGCACGAGCAAGATCGACAGCGTCGCGACCGACCCGAAACCCATCACGAGGGCCGAGATCTTCCCAGCCGGCCATATCACCACCGACGGACGCCAGTTCGTGCGCGTCGCTAGCGCTGTCAACCACGATTGCGCGTTGAGCGCACGCGGCGCGTTCGCGACCGCGCTGATGGCGGGCAATTGTGAACGGGTCGTCCGCGCCACCTATGTCGACGGCGCGAAACGCATCGTGGTCACCGCGGGGGTGGCAGCATTGCCAACCAAGGCGGCCGCTGAGCGGGTCAACCGGGCCAAACGGCTGAAGCGGAACGTGTGGTTCGCCGGGCTGGCCGGCAAGCCGGGCAGCGGCGCACAGCTGATCTCGGTAACGGGCGGCTACGCGTACGGTTTCGTCGATGGCAGGTACATCGTTTTCGCGTACGCGACCTACACCAACGGGCACACCCCCACGGGCAAGGCCGCACTGGATCATGTCGTGGCCGCGGTGAGCCGTTCCTTCGCCCTGCTCGCGCGGCAGCCGATCACGGCCCGCGCCACGGGATCCTGACGCGGCGAACGCCAGGGTCGCGGAAACGGGCGCGCTACGGCGCCGCAAAGCTCCGCGAGCGGCGCGGATGGTGCAGGTCTCAGTGCGGCGCTGGCCAGCCGCCGCTCGCGCGGAAACCAGCGCAGGCCCGGCTCCGCTGCGCCGCCAGGTCGGCGTCCCGCGGGTAGCGCACTTCCTCGAGGCAGAGCCCGTGCGGCGGCGCAACGTGCACGGCGGGATCGCGTTCACCGTGCCCGAGCACTTCGCTGGGCCAGGCGACCGGCCTGCGGCCATCGCCGACGGCGAGCAGCGCACCCACGAGGGCACGCACCATGTTGTGGCAGAACGCGTTCGCCACCACCGTCGCGATCGCGATGGTCTGACCTTCCCGTGCCCAGTCCAGGCGGATGAGCAGCCGGCTGGAGGTGGCCCCCGCACGGCGCTTGCAGAAGGCGGCGAAGTCGTGCTCGCCGAGGAGCGCCGTGGCCGCGGCGTTCATCGCGGCCACGTCGAGTGGCCGCCGGTAGTCAGCGGTATCGTGCCTGCGCAATGGATCGACGCCAAGCGGATCGTCACATACGCGGTAGGAGTAGCGCCGCCACAGGGCGCAAAACCGTGCGTCGAAGCCGGGCGGAGCGGCACCGATCGCACGGACCCTCACGTCGGGCGGAAGGAGCCCGGCGAGCCGCCGCAACGCATGGGGGGCGACGGATTCCCACGCCTGCGTGGGCACATCGGCGTGCGCCACCTGCCCACGCGCGTGCACGCCCGCGTCGGTCCTCCCGGCGACCGTCAGCCGCGGCGGCTCCGCCGGGTGCAGCAGGCGCGCCGTTGCCTCCTCCAGCACGCCCTGTACCGTCCGCAGGCAAGGCTGCCGCGCCCACCCGGAAAAACCCGCGCCGTCATAGCTCAGGTCAAACCGGAGCCGAACGCCTGGCGCGGCGAGCGGATCAGGTGTGCTGGTCATCCTCCGGCTCGGCGTCGTCTTCCGCGGCTTCGCCGGACGCCTCGGCGCCGGCGTCCGCCGCGGGCGCCGCGTCAGCGTCCAGCGCTGCGCCGGCGCCTTCCTCCGCATCCACCGGCTCTGTGGTTTCCGGCGCCGGGGTGGCGGCGGGGGCCGCGGCCGGGCTGGCGGGACGGCGGACCCGGCGCCGGCGCGGGGCTGATACCTGCGCGTCGTCCCTGACCAGCTCGATCACGGCCATTGGCGCGGCGTCGCCCTTGCGTGGCCCGATCTTGGTGATCCGGGTGTAGCCACCCGGCCTGGCCGCGTAGCTCGGGCCGATGTCGGTGAACAGAGTGTGCACGACGCTCTTGTCCGTGACCAGAGTGAGGACCCTCCGGCGCGCGTGCAGGTCGCCCCGCTTGGCGAAAGTGATCAGCCGTTCCGCGACCGGGCGAAGCCTGCGCGCCTTCGCCTCCGTGGTCGTGATCCGCCCGTGCTCGAACAGCGCGGTGGCGAGGTTCGCCAGGATGTGCCGCTGGTGGGAAGAACTGCCACCCAGCCGCGGGCCCTTGGTGGGCGTGGGCATGTTGTCCTACTCCTCGTCTGCTGCCTGCCTGACCGCAGCGCGGCCGGTTCGTTGGCCTTTGCCGAGCCTCCGTGCGCAGCCGGCGCCGGCTGCGCACGGAGGCGGCAGGTTGTCCGCCCTGCCGGCCGGGTCAGTACTGCTCGGTCTCGACGTAGCTCTGGTCGTCGTCCGCGCCGAAGCTGTCCGCCGCGGTGCCCGGATCGAACCCGGGCGGTGAATCCTTGAGCGCGAGGCCCATGTCGATCAGCTTCTGCTTGACTTCCTCGATCGACTTGGCGCCGAAGTTGCGGATGTCGAGCAGGTCCTGCTCGCTGCGGGCAACGAGTTCGCCCACCGTGTGGATGCCCTCGCGCTTCAGGCAGTTGTACGAGCGCACGGTGAGGTTGAGCTCCTCGATCGGCAGCGCGAGGTCGGCGGCGAGCGCCGCGTCCGTCGGCGACGGCCCCATGTCGATGCCCTCGGCATCGACGTTCAGCTCGCGCGCCAGCCCGAACAGCTCGACGAGCGTCTTGCCCGCGCTGGCCACCGCGTCACGCGGCCGCAGGCAGGGCTTGGTCTCGACGTCGAGGATGAGCTTGTCGAAGTCGGTGCGCTGCTCCACACGGGTGGCCTCGACCTTGTAGGTCACCCGCATCACCGGCGAATAGATCGAGTCGATCGGGACACGCCCGATCTCCTGGCCCGGCTGCTTGTTCTGGGTCGCTGAGACATAGCCACGGCCACGCTCGACCGTAAGCTCCATCTCCAGCTTGCCCTTGCCGTTCAGGGTGGCGACGCGCAGATCCGGGTTGTGCACCTCGACCCCGGCCGGCGGCGCGATGTCAGCGGCGGTCACCTCGCCGGGGCCCTGCTTGCGCAGGTACATCACCACAGGCTCGTCATGCTCGGAGGAGACCACGAGCTCCTTGAGGTTGAGGATGATGTCGGTCACATCCTCCTTGACCCCCGGAACGGTGGAGAACTCGTGCAGCACTCCCTCGATCCGGATGCTGGTGACGGCGGCACCGGGAATAGAGGACAGCAAAGTGCGGCGGAGCGAGTTGCCGATCGTGTAGCCGAACCCCGGCTCCAGCGGCTCGATCACGAACCTGGAGCGGAACTCGTCTACCTGCTCCTCGGTGAGAGCCGGACGCTGAGCGATGAGCATTTTTCTTCCTTTCCGCGACGCCCGCTATTTGACAGTCGCGATTCTCCTTAATGCACTGAGTGTGGCGGCGGTGCATACCCCGCCGCCCACCTTGTTACTTCGAGTAGTACTCGACGATGAGCTGTTCTTGGACCTGAGTGTCGATCTGGGCACGGGCAGGCAGGGTGTGGACCAGGACGCGCATCTTGTCCGCCACCACGTCCAGCCACGCGGGCACCTGCCGCTCGCCCGCCTCGGCGCGGGCAATCACGAACGGCGTGAGCTCACGAGACTTTTCCCGCACGTCGATGATGTCGTTGTCGGCCACCCGGTAGGAGGGTATGTCCACCTTCTTGCCGTTGACCAGGACATGCCCGTGCCGGACGAGCTGGCGGGCCATGTCGCGGCTCTTCGCGAACCCCGCACGGTACACCACGTTGTCCAGCCGGCTTTCCAGTAGCTGCAGGAGGTTCTCGCCGGTCTTGCCGCGCCGGCGTGACGCCTCCTCGTAATAGCCGCGGAACTGCCGCTCGAGCACGCCGTAGATCCGCCGCGCCTTCTGCTTCTCCCGCACCTGGACCAGGTACTCGCTCTCCTTGGGGCGCCCACGGCCATGCTCGCCGGGCGGGTAGGGCCGGATCTCGATCGGGCACTTCGGCGAGTCGCATTTGGCGCCCTTGAGGAAGAGCTTCATCTTCTCGCGGCGGCAGAGCTTGCAGTCCGCGCCGGTGTAACGAGCCATCTGTCAAGAACTCCTGTCAACTCAAACCCGGCGCCGCTTGGGCGGACGGCAGCCGTTGTGCGGGACCGGGGTCACATCCTGGATCGAGCCGACCTCGAGGCCGGTCGCCTGCAGCGACCGGATCGCGGTCTCGCGGCCCGATCCGGGGCCTTTGACGAAGACGTCAACCTTGCGCATGCCGTGCTCCATCGCGCGGCGGGCGGCCGCCTCGGCCGCCATCTGCGCGGCGAACGGCGTCGACTTGCGCGAGCCCTTGAAGCCGACCTGGCCCGAGGATGCCCACGAGATGACGTTGCCCAGCGGATCGGTGATGGAGACGATCGTGTTGTTGAACGTGCTCTTGATGTGGGCGTGCCCATGAGCGACGTTCTTCCGTTCCTTGCGGCGTACCTTCTTTGTCGCGGTACGGCTGCTCTTCGGAGGCATCTGCTCCCAAACTCCCGGAGGTCATCGGTCCGTGGTGACGCTCGCCGCGTCCCACGCGCGGACTACTTGTTACTTCTTGCCGACCTTCTTCTTGCCGGCCACGGTCTTCTTCTTGCCCTTGCGGGTACGGGCGTTGGTCTGCGTGCGCTGGCCGTGCACCGGCAGCCCGCGCCGGTGCCTGATGCCCTGGTAGCACCCGATCTCGACCTTGCGGCGGATGTCCGCCTGCACCTCACGGCGCAGGTCACCTTCCACCTTGTAGTTGGCCTCGATCCAGTCCCGGAGCCGCATCAGCTCGTCGTCACCGAGCTGGTGTACCCGCATGTCGGGGCTGACGCCGGTGGCGTCGAGCGTCTGCCTGGAGCGGGTGCGGCCGACGCCATAGATGTAGGTAAGCGCGACTTCGAGCCGCTTCTCGCGGGGAAGGTCGACGCCGACGAGGCGTGCCATCGTGGGCAGCTCTCCTTCTTGTCACGGAGGTCCTGCGCACCGCTTCTCCGCCCCTGCCCGGGCGAAGCCCCGGCCTCCGAACCGGGGGCAGCTTCCGGCCGCGCCGGCCGGCTCTGCGGAACGCGTTTTCTGTTAGGCGCCTGCCCTCGCGGGCGGGCGATGTCGCCGAACCAAACTCTCGGTAGTGACAGCCCCAGCAGCCATTATGAGCCATTAGCCCTAACGGCTGCGCCGCGTGTCACCCAACCAACGGTGACACCCCCCTGGCGGGCGACCCGCGGGTCGCCTCCCTGGCGGTCCGGGGCCGCCCCTGACGGGGTCCCGGGGGGTCGCCCCCCGGGGCGAGCGGGGGGCCGCCCCCTGACGGGGGGTCCGGGGGGTCGCCCCCCCGGGCTAGCACAGCTCAGCCCTGACGCTGCTTGTGCCGCGGGTCCGAGCAGATGACCATGACCCGGCCGTGCCGGCGGATGACGCGGCATTTGCTGCATATCTTCTTGACGCTTGGCTTGACTTTCATTGTCGACTCCTCGGCCCCGGGATCCGGGGGTCATCCCCCCGGATCGGCACTGCCGCAGCTCGTTATCACTTGTAGCGGTACACGATCCGCCCACGGCTAAGGTCGTATGGGCTCAGCTCGACGACTACCCGGTCATCGGGCAGGATGCGAATGTAGTGCATCCGCATCTTGCCGCTGATGTGGGCAAGCACCTTGTGCCCATTCTCGAGTTCCACCCGGAAAAATGCGTTCGGGAGTGACTCGACAACCGTGCCCTCGACTTCGATGGCACCGTCCTTCTTGGGCATAAGCTCCGCGTTTCGCTGGTCGGCCGTGTCCGGCATGTTGGTGGTCGTGATGGTTTGGTGCGATGCGCTGTGTCGGCCATCGGGCACGCTGCAGTCCGGTCCAAGGCACCGAGTGCAGAGTTTACGCGACAAGGGCCGCTTACGCGAATCATGCGGACCGGGCCGCTGCGCCGCCGCTCGTCCCGGCCACGGCAGAAGCCCGGGGCCACAGCCGGAAGCCTTGCCCAGGTGCCGGGGTCCATGGGTCCGCGGGCCAGCGCCCAGCGACGACAGGCCCAGGGGCCAGGGTCCACCGGTGCCAGGGTCCACCGGTGCCAGGTCAAGCGGGCCAACAGGCCAGGGGTCCCAGCGGTGCCAGGGTTCAGCGGTCCCCGGGCCGGTCGCCCCGGTGGCCACGCAGATCGCGGCGCTGCGCACGCAGATCGTCGCGCAGAACGCGGCGCTTGGCCCGCCAGTCGTCACGACCACGGCCGGAGGCCGGGCCACGGCCGGAGGCCGGGCCATGGCTGCCGCCAGGTGCGGCGCCGAAGACCCAGCGGGCCAGCAACACCGCCCCCAGGGGACCCGCCACCCAGACGGGCCAGAAGTACGCGCCGCCGGACTGGACGCTCACCGTGATCAGCCAGATCACGATGCACAGCAGGCTGACCGAGGCCCACGACGCCCAGGCCGCCCGCCAGGCGGGTGACATCCGGCCGTGGCTGCGGGTCGCGGGCGGGTGCGGCGGGACGAACCGCTGGCCCGCGGGGATGGGCAACTGATACAGATCGATCGCGGGCAGATCCGCCATCAGCCCGTCAAGTTCGCCGAGCGTCTTGGCCTCGTAGACGCGGTCCAGCCGTTCGGTGAACTCATCGATGCTCAGCCGGCCCGCCGCGTGGTGCTCACGCAACGCCTCCGCGGCGCGGTCGCGGTCCGCGTCAGCGGCACGGATCCGGGGATCGGAGGCCATCGCACCTCATCTCAGCTAGTCGAGCCCGCGGTGGCGCCAGCCGCCTCGGCATGGCCGCCCAGCCGTGCCGAACCACCGTCGGTGGCGGTGAGCACCCAGGGCACATCTTCGGTGATCGCGACCGTGTGCTCGAAGTGCGCCGACCACGAGCCGTCCGCCGTCACCACGGTCCACTCGTCGCCGAGCAGTTCGGTGCCACGCCCGCCCGCGGTCACCATCGGCTCGACCGCCAGCGTCATCCCCACCCGGAGCAGGGGACCACGGCCAGGTGGGCCGTAGTTCGGGATGGACGGCGGCATGTGCATCTCGGTTCCGATGCCGTGGCCGACATACTCCTCGACGATGCCATAGGGCCCGCGCGACCGGACGGCACGTTCGACGGCGTGCGAGATGTCGCTGAGCCTCAGCCCGGCTCTTGCCTGCGCCAGACCCTGCCACAGCGCGTCCTCACACACCGTAAGCAACTGCGCCATCTCGCCGGAGATTTCGCCGACTCCCACGGTGAGCGCGGCATCCGCGTGCCAGCCATCCATGATCGCGCCACAGTCGATCGAAATTACCGAACCTTCGCGCAGCCGTTTGGTGACCACGGGGATGCCATGCACGATCTCCTCGTCCACCGAGGTGCAGATGGTCGCAGGGAACCCGTGGTAGCCCTTGAACGAAGGGACGGCGCCCGCGGCGCGGATCCGCTCCTCGGCGAGCGCGTCAAGCTCTGCCGTCGTCACACCTGGCTGCGCCGCCGCCGCGAGCGCCTGCAGCGTCTCCGCGACGAGCAGGCCGGCAGCACGCATCTTGGCGATCTGCGCCGGTGTCTTGAGCTGGATCGCCGGCCTATGGCTCTTCCACACAGATCCCCCTCTGTCCGGATTAGAGGTTACCCGCATGGTTCATCTCACCGCGCCATCCGGCGCCGTTGCCCCCCTTGGCCCGTGCCAGAGGGCTCAGCTGACGAACGGCCGCAACGCGCCGAGTGCCCGCGTGGTGACCTCCTCGACCGGACCGGTCGCGTCGATGCCGAGCAGGATTCCCTCGTCCGCGTAGAAGGCGACCAGCGGAGATGTCTGTTCCTGGTAGACCTCGAGCCGGTGCCTGATCGTCTCTTCCCTGTCGTCATCACGCTGGAAGAGTTCGCCGCCGCAGTCGTCACAGACATCCTGGCGCGCCGGCGGGTCGAACAGCACATGCCATACCCGCCCGCACCGGCGGCAGGTGCGCCTGCCCGACAGCCGGCGGACAACCTCGTCATCGTCGACGACGAGCTCGAGCACGAGCTCCAGCCGGGTGTCCCACTCGGTGAGCATCTTCTTCAGCGTCTCGGCCTGTGGGACATTCCGCGGGAACCCGTCGAGCAGGAAGCCCTCCTGCGCGTCATCCTCGGTCAGCCGGTCCCGCACCATCGCGATGGTTACCTGATCAGGCACGAGATCGCCCAGGTCCATATACGCTTTCGCCTGGCGCCCGAGCGCCGTGCCATTGCTCACGTTGTAACGGAATATGTCACCTGTCGAGATCTTCGGGATCGCCAGGTGCGAGGAGATGAACTGGGCCTGTGTCCCTTTGCCCGCACCGGGGGGCCCGACGAGGACGATGCGCACTACCGCAGGAAACCCTCATAGTTACGCTGTTGTAGCTGGCTTTCGATCTGCTTTACCGTGTCCAGCCCAACGCCCACGGTAATGAGAATGCTCGTCCCGCCGAACGGGAACTGTGTGCTCGCGTTGACGAGGGCGAGCGCGATCATCGGGATGAGCGCGATGAGGCCCAGGTAGGGCGCACCGGTCGCGGTGAGACGGGTCAGCACATAGTCCAGGTACTCGGCGGTGGGCCGGCCCGGCCGGATACCGGGAATGAAACCGCCGACCTTCTTCATGTTGTCGGCGACCTCCACAGGGTTGAAGGTGATCGCCACGTAGAAGTAGGTGAAGAAGACGATCAGCACGAAGAACGTGAGCATGTACAGCGGATGATCGCTCTTGGCAAGGTTGTTGTTGACCCAGTTCACCCAGCCGCTCGGATGGTTCGGGTTGCCGAGCAGTGACGCGGCGAGCTGCGGAATGTACAGCAGCGACGAGGCGAAGATGACCGGGATGACGCCGGCCTGGTTCACCTTCAGCGGGATATAGGTGGACGTGCCGCCGTACATGCGGCGGCCCACCATGCGCTTGGCGTACTGGACGGGGATGCGCCGCTGCGCCTGCTCCACGAACACGACACCGGCGATGATCCCGATTCCGATGGCGAGCACGAGCGCGAGCACGAACGGGCCCTTCACCCGGCCGATGTTCACCATCTCGCCCGGGATGACCGCGATGACCTGCGTGAAGATCAGGATGGACATCCCGTTGCCGACACCACGGTCGGTGATCAGCTCACCCAGCCACATGATGACAGCCGTCCCGGCGGTCATGGTGATCACGATCGTGGCCTGAGTGAAGATCGACGAGTTCGCCAGCAGCGCGTTGGGGCAGTTGGTGAACAGCTTGCCGCTCCTGGCCAGCGCCACGATGCCGGTCGACTGGAGGATCGCCAGGCCGACCGTGAGGTACCTGGTGTACTGGGTGATCTTCGCCTGCCCCGCCTGGCCCTCATCCTTCAGCGCTTCGAGCCGTGGGATCACGACGGTCAGGAGCTGCAAGATGATGCTTGCCGTGATGTAGGGCATGATGCCGAGCGCGAAGACCGACAGGCGCAGTAGCGCGCCGCCGCTGAACAGGTTCACGAGCTGGTAGACGCCCGCCTGGTTGCTGCTGTTCTCCAGGCCAACGCACGCGCTGATGGACTTCTCCGAGATTCCCGGAGCGGGCAGCGCCGAGCCAAGCCGGAACACGGCGATGATGAAGAGCGTAAACAGCAGCTTCCTGCGCAGGTCAGGCGTCCGGAACGCCCGTATGAACGCGGTAAGCATGCGCCGTCCTCGTGGTGGTGGGTCAACGTGTTCGGCCGCGCTCGCGGCGTAGTGTATTCGCTGCACTCTAACAGGCGCCAGCCAGAATACCGATACCGCGCTCGCGCGGTCAGGCCACAGATGGTCCGGTCAGACCTCGGTGGCGCTCCCGCCTGCTGCTGTGATCTTCTCCTTCGCCGACGCCGAGAACGCGTGCGCGCTCACCCGGAGCGCGATGCCCAGATCACCGGTGCCGAGTACCTTGACCAGTTCGCCCCGGCGCACGGCGCCCTTGGCGACCAGGTCGTCCGGGGTCACCTCGCCGCCCTGCGGGTACAGCTCGGCCAGCCTGCCGGTGTTCACAACCTGGTAGGTCGTCTTGAACCTGAGGTTGGAAAACCCCTTCAGCTTCGGCACCCGGCGGTGCAGCGGCATCTGGCCACCTTCGAACCGCGCGGGCACGTTGTCGCGCGCCCTGGTGCCCTTGGTGCCGCGCCCGGCGGTCTTGCCCTTGGATGCCTCGCCCCGCCCGACCCGCACCTTCGCGCGGCGCGCGCCCGGCGCGGGGCGCAGGTGGTGAAGCTTGAGGCCGGCCCGCCCGGACACCGCGGTGCCCGCGAAATCCGCGCTGTCGCCGGTGCCTGGCGTTGCCGCAGCCTCGCCGGATGCGGCCGTTGTTTCCGTTTCCCGGGTCTTCGCGCTCCGCTTGGCTGGCGCCTTGACGGCCGCGGCTTCCGCGGCTTCCGCGGCTTCCGCGGCTTCCGCGGCTTCCGCGGAGTCGACATCGGCTGCCTGGCCCGCGGCGGCCTCCGTCTCCACCTCCGCCGCCGCCTTCGTCCTGGCCCGCGGCCTGGCTGGCGCCTCCGCTGAATCCGCGGGCTCAGCCGGCCCCCCGGACGTGGCTGTGGCTGTGGCATGCGGCTCGGCTGGCGCTTCGGCTGGTTCCGCGGCGCCGCCGCCCGCCGCGGCCGCGGTGTCTACGGCCTCGCCGGGCTGCTCATCCGAGAGCGGCGCCGCCGGCGCCGCCGGCTCCGGCGGTGCCGCGTTGTCAGCGTCTGCCATGTTCAGTCAACCTCCTCGACGGTGACCAGGTGGCGCACCGTCTGGATCATGCCGCGGATCTCGGGCCTGTCTTCCTTGACGACCACGTCGCGAATCCGCTTCAGTCCGAGCGAGCGCAGCGATTCCCGCTGTGCCCGTGTGCCGCCGATCTTCGAACGGGTCTGGGTGACCTTCAACCGTGCCATTCGTCAGCTCCCGCTCACTTGCTCGCCGCTGCGGCGCGGGCGCGGAGCATCGCCGCCGGGGCGACGTCCTCCAGGGCAAGGCCGCGCTTCGCCGCGATCTCCTCGGGGCGGCTCAGGCCCTTGAGCGCGGCCACGGTCGCGTGCACGACGTTGATCGGGTTGGAAGACCCGAGTGACCGGGAGAGCACGTCGTGCACGCCCGCGCACTCGAGCACGGCACGGACCGGGCCGCCGGCGATGACGCCGGTCCCCGGGCTGGCCGGCTTGAGCAGCACGACGCCTGCCGCTTCTTCGCCCTGCACGGTGTGCGGAATGGTCCCGGCGATGCGGGGGACCTTGAAGAAGTGCTTCTTGGCCTCTTCGACGCCCTTGGCGATCGCCGCCGGAACTTCCTTGGCCTTGCCGTACCCGACGCCGACCATGCCGTTGCCGTCGCCAACCACGACCAGTGCGGTGAAGCTGAAGCGCCGGCCGCCCTTGACGACCTTGGCGACCCGGTTGATGGCCACCACCCGCTCAAGGTAGGCGGCCTGCTTGTCGGCGGCACCGCCGCCGCGGCGATCATCGCGGCGGTCCCGCCGCTCACCGCCGGCGCCGCGCCGCGGAGCTGCTGCCATTAGGGGTTCCTCATCTCGTCGGTGCTCTCGTAAGTTCGGTTCATCTACAGGGCCAGACCGCCCTCGCGCGCGCCTTCGGCGAGTGCCGCGACGCGACCGTGATACTTGTAACCACCGCGGTCGAACACCACGGCGGTGATGCCGGCGCTGACCGCGCGTTCGGCCAGCAACTGGCCGACCCGCTTCGCCTTCGCCGTCTTGTCACCCGCCGCGGAGCGGATGGTCTCGTCGAGGGTGGACGCCGCCACGATCGTGCGGCCCGCCGTGTCGTCGACCAACTGGGCCACGATGTGGCGCGCGGAGCGGCTGATGACCAGGCGCGGCCGTGCCGCGCCGCCGCTGACCCTCTTGCGTACCCGAAGGTGGCGGCGGGTGCGTGCCGCGGTCCGCGCCGACGTGCGCCTGCCTGAGCGCTGCTTGCGGGTGATGCCGCCAGCCATCTTACTTCCCAGCCTTTCCAACCTTGCGGCGGATCTGCTCGCCTTGGTACCGCACGCCCTTGCCCTTGTATGGATCGGGCTTGCGGAGCTTGCGTATGTTGGCCGCGACCTCGCCGACCTGCTGCTTGTCGATTCCCTCTACCGTCAGCCTGGTGGGTGTCTCGACCGTGAACTTGATCCCGTCCGGCGGCTCGATCGTGACCGGGTGGCTGAAGCCGAGGGAGAACTCGAGGTTGGCCCCCCTGGCCTGGACGCGGTAGCCGACGCCGACGATCTCCAGGGTCTTGCGGTAGCCCTGGGTTACGCCTGCCACCATGTTCGCGATCAGTGTCCTCGACAGCCCGTGCAGTGCCCGGTTGACTCCCTCGTCATCCGGCCGCGTCACGGTGATGACGCCATCCTTCTGCGCCACCGCGATCGGCACCGCGACGCGCTGGATGAGGGTGCCTCTCGGGCCCTTGACGGTGACCGCCCTTCCCTCGATCGTCACCTCGACGCCGCTCGGCACCTGGATGGGCAGCCGTCCAATACGTGACATCGCTGCTTCTCCCTACCAGACGAAGGCGAGGACTTCGCCGCCCACGCCACGCTTCTTGGCCTGCCGGTCGGTCATCAGGCCGGCCGATGTCGAGATGATCGCGATACCCAGGCCGCCGAGCACGCGGGGAAGGCCGTCCTTCTTCGCGTACACACGAAGGCCTGGCTTGGATACCCGCTTGAGCCCGGCGATCGACCGCTCCCGCGAGGGCCCGAACTTCAGCGCGACGACAAGGTTCTTGCCGACGTCGGCGTCCTCGACTCGCCATCCCGCGATGTAGCCCTCCTGCTGGAGGATCTCGGCGATGTGTACCTTGATCCTTGAGTACGGCATCCCCACGCTGTCGTGATATGCCGCGTTGGCATTGCGCAGACGGGTCAGCATGTCTGCGATGGGGTCGGTCATGGTCATGGCCTGGTGGCCCTCCTCGCCGCGGTTTCCTGTCGTTACCCGGGGTTCCGCGGGTTTCCCCGCTCGGTCTCCCGTGGTTCCTGCAAGGACCTACGGCGTGGTCGGTGGGTGCGCCCGCACCCAGGTGGTCATCATCGGTTGATTCGTCTTGGGCGGGCCGCCGGCCCGGCGTTCCCGCGGGACTCGCGCCCGGCGGCCCGTGCCCATCGAGCCTGCTCCTACCAGCTTGATTTGGTGATGCCGGGCAGTTCGCCGCGGTGTGCCATCTCGCGGAAGCAGATGCGGCACAGCCCGAACCTCCGGTACACGGCGCGCGGGCGCCCGCAGCGTGAGCACCGGGTGTACGCCCGCACCTTGAACTTTGGCGTCCGCTTCGCCTTCGCGATCAGCGCCTTCTTCGCCACTGTCAGCTCTCCTTGAACGGGAATCCGAGCCGACGCAGCAGCGAGCGGCCCTCGTCGTCAACGGTGGCGGTGGTCACGACCGTGATGTCCATGCCGCGCTGCCTGTCCACCTGGTCTGGGTTGATCTCATGGAACATGAGCTGCTCGTTCAGCCCGAACGTGTAGTTGCCCCGGCCGTCGAACTGCCTGTCGGACAGGCCGCGGAAGTCACGGATCCGCGGCAGCGCAATGGTGAGCAACCGGTCACAGAACTCCCACATCCGGTCACCACGCAGCGTCACGTGTGCGCCGATCGGCATCCCCGCGCGCAGCTTGAACTGCGCGATCGACTTCTTCGCACGGGCGATCGCCGGTTTCTGCCCGGTGATCACCGCCAGGTCCCGGACAGCGCCGTCGATCAGCTTCGCGTCTCGCGCCGCCTCGCCAACTCCCATGTTGACCACGATCTTGGTCAGCCTGGGCACCTGCATGACGTTGCTGTAGCCGAACTCGCTCCGCAGCGCGGGCGCGATCTCCTCGGCATAGCGGACCTTGAGCCGTGGCGGTGGGGTGGCCGCGGCCTCGCCCGGGGGCGCCTGCTTCGTCGGTGTTGCCATCAGATGTCCTTACCGCCGGGGCGGGTGACGCGGACCTTGTTGCCTGCATCATCGAGCCGGTAACCGAGGCGAGCGGGGTTCTTGGTGTCCGGGTCGACGATCTGCACGTTGCTCACGTCGAGCGGGGCCTCCTGGTTGACGATGCCGCCCTGCTTGGAACCACGCGGGCCCTGGTGCGTCACCTTCGTGTTCTTCTTGATCATGTTCACGCCTTCGACAACGACCTTCTGCCGCGCGGGGTAGGCCGCGATGACCTGTCCCTCACGGCCACGGTCCTTGCCCGCGACGACCACGACACGATCGCCCTTCTTGATCTTCATCTTGAGCATCTTCGCCGGTTTGGAGTTCCGGGCCTGCTTCGCCATCACAACACCTCCGGGGCGAGCGAGATTATGCGCATGAAGCGCTTCTCGCGCAGCTCGCGGCCGACCGGGCCGAAGATGCGCGTTCCACGAGGGTCGCCACCGTCTCGGATCAGCACCGCGGCGTTCTCGTCGAAGCGGATGTAGGAGCCGTCGCTGCGGCGGCGCTCCTTGCGGGTACGCACGACCACGGCCTTGACCACGTCACCCTTTTTCACCCCCGCGCCGGGGAGGGCGTCCTTGACGGTCGCCACGATGACGTCGCCGATGCCCGCGTAGCGGCGGCCCGACCCACCGAGAACCCGGATGCACAAAATCTCCTTGGCACCCGTGTTGTCAGCGACTCTAAGCCGCGACTCCTGCTGGATCACGTCAACTCCTGCTTCATCACACCGGCCACGCCGGAAGCCTGGCGGGTCTTGGGATCTACTTCGCCTTCTCCAGGATCTCCGCGACGCGCCACCGCTTGGTCGCGGAGATCGGGCGGGTCTCCATCAGCAGCACACGATCGCCCACGCCACACGCGTTGGCCTCGTCATGCGCACGGTACTTCTTGGTACGGCGGATGACCTTGCCGTACTTCGGGTGCATGACCCTGTCCTCGACGATCACGACGACCGTCTTGTTCATCTTGTCGCTGACCACGTAACCCTCACGTGCCTTGCGATAGCCACGCCCATGCCCAGCACTGCCCTGGGCGGCCGTCTCCTGCTGCTCACTCATTGCCCGGCTCCTCCGCCGTGGTGTCATCCGGCTGCTCCGCCGCGGTGTCGCCCGGCTCCTCCGCCGCGGTGTCGCCCGGCTCCTCCTCGGCCAACGTCACGATGCCGAGCTCGCGCTCGCGCATCACCGTGTAGATGCGCGCGATTTCCTTGCGGACGTGGTGCAGCCTGCCGTGGCTTTCCAACTGGCCGGTGGCCGCCTGGAAGCGGAGGTTGAACAGCTCCTCCTTCGCTTCCCGCAGCTTGCTGACGAGCTGGTCTTCTGTCGAGGTCCGAAGATCGGCGGCGGTAAGGCCCTTCGCCATCACGCCTCACCCACTTCACGCTTGACGAACTTGCACTTCATGGGAAGTTTGTGCATCGCACGGCGCAATGCCTCTCTGGCGACCGGCTCCGGCACACCCGAAAGCTCGAACATCACCCGCCCCGGCTTCACGTTGGCGGTCCACCACTCCGGTGAGCCCTTGCCCGAACCCATCCGGGTCTCCGCGGGCTTCTTGGTCAGCGGACGATCGGGGTAGATGTTGATCCACACCTTCCCGCCGCGCCGGATGTGCCGGGTCATGGCGATTCGGGCCGCCTCGATCTGCCGGTTCGTGACGTAGGCGTGCTCGACTGCCTGGATGCCATACTCACCGAACGACACCCGGGTGCCGCCCTTGGCCATACCTGAGCGGTCGGGCCGGTGCTGTTTGCGGTGCCTGACCCTGCGCGGCATAAGCATTGGTCAGCCCTCCTCGCCCGCGCTGCCCGCGGCTACGGTTCCTGCGGATCCGCCCTCTGCCGTCGTGGCGGCGGCACGGTCGGCCTGCTCACCGGCGCCGGTGTGCCCGCGGCCGCCGGGACGCTCCGCACCTCGCTCGGGTGGCCGCTCGCCGGCGCCCGGACGGCGCGGGCGGCGCTGCGGGCGCTCGCGCCGCTGGCCGGCCCGCTGCGCGACCTGGGCGGCCTCGCGCTCGGCCCGGCTCTGCGCGGCCTCGCCGCGGTAGATCCACACCTTCACGCCGATCCGGCCGAACGTGGTGCGCGCCTCGTGGAAGCCGTAGTCGATGTCGGCGCGCAGCGTGTGCAGCGGCACCCGCCCCTCGCGGTAGAACTCCGACCGCGACATCTCCGCGCCGCCGAGGCGGCCCGAGCACTGCACCCGGATTCCCTTGGCGCCGCCCTTCATGGAGGTCTGGATCGCCTTGCGCATCGCGCGCCGGAACGACACCCGGCTGGACAACTGCTCGGCGACGCCGAGCGCGACCAGCTGGGCATCGGTCTCCGGGTTCTTCACCTCGAGGATGTTGAGCTGGATCTGCTTGCCTGTCAGCTTCTCCAGGTCACCGCGGATCCGGTCGGCCTCGGCGCCGCGCCGGCCGATGACGATGCCGGGGCGTGCGGTATAGATGTCGACGCGCACCCGGTCGCGGGTCCGCTCGATCTCGACCTTGGAGATGCCTGCCCGTTCCATGCCGCGCTGCAGCATCCGGCGGATGGCCACATCCTCGGCGACGTAATCCTTGTAAAGCTTGTCCGCATACCACCGGCTCTTGAAGTCGGTCGTGATGCCAAGCCGGAACCCGTGCGGGTTCACCTTCTGCCCCACTAGCGGGTCCTTCCCTTAGGCGAAGTCTGTGCCTGGCCGGAGTCACCGGCGTCACCGTCTCCGGCATCACCGTCTCCGGCGTCACCGCTCTCGGCGGCGTCGTCCGCGGCAGTGCTGTCCGCGGTAGTGCTGTCCGCGGCGGAGCTGTCCGCGGCGGAGCTGTCCTGCGCCGTGGCGCTCTCTTCGGCTGCCGCGGTCTCCTGGACCGCGGCACTGTCTGCGATCGTGCTCTGGACG
>WNGJ01002801.1_pt1 | contig 26778 bp, 27 predicted proteins | sample 5400611 | NCBI WGS metagenome assembly WNGJ01 (sample SAMN13153375, study PRJNA577476) | soil metagenome | isolation source: 40 cm soil or saprolite under Garry oak tree replicate 1 | place: USA:California | collected 2016-06-15
CGAACGAGGGATACAGCTCGACACGCCGGTCGACGGGCAAATGAAGCTGCGCGCCGATCGCCGTTTCCTTGATATCGAAGTTGTATGCAACATGCGGCCCGAAATGCGAGCGCTGCGCGTGCAACGGTGACGTAATCACGGCGCAGCACACGAGCAGCAGCGGTGCGCCCATCAATCGCATGCTCATTGCCGAGCCTCCCAGGAGGAAGTTCGGCGCTCACTACACGGTCTCGGCGTGGAAGGTTCACAGCAACGTGATGCATCTCACGCGACGATCGGTCGCTGCGCTTCGGCCTGTGATCGGTGGTGAAGTTCAACGCTGCTGGCGCCGCGGCCAGCGCAGTCCTCCGCGTAACGTGAACGCGCTGACCTGCTCCGCGCGGCGGATCCCGTTGACGGATGGAAAACCGAAACGCTCGAGCCCGTAAACGACACCGAGGGTGACGCCGCTCCGTTCGTACTCGAGGCCCACCGCACCGTCCAATGAGACGGATCCGGTGGGGAGACCGCTCACTCGCGTCGCGGGGATCATGCCGAGTCGGCCGATCGCGCGCAGGTTCTCACCCGTAAACGCCGGGTGCACCTCCACCCCGACCCGGCCGAACAGCCAGCGTTGGCGAGCGGCGTCACTCGCCACCGCACGTCGTGTCACGGCACCATACAACGCCCACCAGCGTCCCGCAGCCACTTGCGCACCTGCTTCGATCTCTCCGATCCGGCGATCGAGGTCCCCGCTCGCGGCCGGCTGCAATTGCCCACCCTGCCCCGCCACCCGGACCGTCACACGCCGGCCGAACCGTCGTGCCACTTCCAAGCCGAGTGTCCACCCGCTGAAACGTTCGCTCCCAAATCCGGCGTCTACCCGATGCTCGACGATCGCTATGTCCGCGCTGGCGACCCACGACGACTGCGCAGAAGCGGTGCAGACGCCGAGGACGGGAACGAACGCTGTTCCGCACTGCCACACGGTGCGAGCCCACGTCAATGGGCGCTGCCGGCAGCGGGCGTGATGACCAGAACGGTTTGAGCGATACGCGCGGCGTTACGCTGGCGGATTTGTTCGTTGGCCGCTGCGCGGTCGGCGCGCCGACGGGCGTTCGCCGTGACATTCTCCGGCCGGCTCCCCCCGCGGCGCGTGAAAAAGCGCGTCGCACCCGTGGCTACGCCGACGGCCGCCATCGCCGTCGCCATGCCGTGCGAACGCCCCAGGTCCCGATTACTCGCGACGCTGCCGAGGACGAACGCCCCGGCGGCAATTGCGAGGCCCTTCAGCAGATCGCTGGTAGCCGTGGAGTTGCTGTAGCGCTCGGGGAGCAGGTCACTCGACTGCAAGTCCGCTACCGTGTCCTCTAACGCCGGGACCTCCTGCTGCACGTCGAAGAACGCGCTCGCCGAATCGGCCCGCCGCTGCATCCCACTGCGCGCGAGCAAGACGAACGCGTACCGCCCTGACGGCGCGAGCTGACCGTTCGGCAGGATGCCGTCCCAATCGATCTCTCGCAGGCGACCCTCGATCTCGCCGACGAACAGGGGAAACACGATCGCCTGCTGGGGGGAGGGGGGGCCGAGGCGGATTTCGCAGCGCACCGACGCCGCGTGCGTGGCGACGATTGTGAACGTCATCCGGCCGGTGCGCGGATCGAGCCGCGTCGGCGTGACCGGTCGAACGCCGACGGCGAACACGGCACGACGCGCCGCTTGAAACGCGTCGAGCTGGCCGGGTGTGAAACGGGAGGGATCGAGATCCGCGAACGCGTCGCGCTCCAGAGCCGCCCGGAAATAGGCCACGGCGGAATCGCGCGCACCCAGCAACATGTGCGTCGCGCCCAGATAGATATTGGCTTCCACCCGTTGCGGCGCCGTCACCTCAAACGGCCAATTCGGGGAGACCACTTCCCGCAACAACGGGAGTGCTCGCTCCAACTCTAGTCGCTCGTACAGATCGCGGGCCTGGAGCAGTCTCGCTGCGGTGCTGTCTTGCGCTCGCGCGCACAGCGGTAACGCCCACAGGCATAGCAAGCCGAAGAGCCCTCGGCTCACTCGCCCGGCACCCGTAATGTCACTCGACCGAGTCTATGCGTGGCGCCCGCTTGCACGACGATCGTGGTGTCCCATGGCTCGTAGCCGGTCGCCTGCACGCGCAAGCGCCGCGGTCCCACAGGGACCCGGAGGTCCACCACACTCCCCACGCCCACGCGGCGGCCATCCAACAGAATCTCGGCGCTGGGTGGGCTGGTTAGCATCCGGAGCTTGCCGGTCGCGACAGGAGTCGGCCGCGCCGGCGCCGCCGAGCTGGAAGCCACCGGGGGACGCGCGCGTACGGTGTCGGGTGGGACTGCGGTCGACAGCGGAGCTTCGGTCCGTGCGTTGGCGGTGCGACTGACGACCCATCCTCCGAGCGCGACGAGCGCAAGCGCTGCGGCGTAGCCGATGACGTGTGACAACCGCCGCGCCCGGGGCCGCGTGGGAGGCACCGCGAGCGTGGGCATGTCGGGCAATGGGGGCAGCACGCCGGTAGTAATGCGGGGAGCGCTCTCCCCGCGCGCGAGATCCCGCAACACTCGCAGGCTCGTGCGGCGATCCGCGTCGCTGAACGGAATCGCCTCGAGCGCCACCAGCATGTCTCCCGTCGAGTCGAACCGGTCGCTCGCGTTCTTCGCGAGCGCTCGGGCCATGACGTCGAACAGGGCAGGGGGAATATCCTGGCGCGCGATGCGCACGTCGGGCGGTGGGGTGAAGAAGTGATGTTGGATAATTCCCGCCAGCGTGTCGGACTGGAAAGGCGGTGCGCCGGCGAGCATTTGAAACGCGACGACGGCGAGTGAGTACTGGTCGCTCTGCGGCCCCGCCCGCAGCCCGGAGCACTGCTCCGGGCTCATGTACGCCGGCGTCCCAATCAACGTCCCGGCGGCGGTCAGCGTGACGTCACTCGTGCGCAGCGCGACGCCAAAGTCGGAGACGACGACTCGACCGTCGGTGTCGATGAGGATGTTCGCGGCCTTTACGTCGCGGTGCACGATTCCCCGCTCGTTTGCATACGTCGAGTGAGCGGCCCTCGACGAATTTCATCGCGATGTGAAACAAGCCACCCAGCTGCCCGACGCGGTACACCGGGATGATGTTCGGGTGGTCCAGCGACGCGACCGTCTGGGCTTCGCGTTTAAAGCGCTCGGCCGCAGCGGCGCTCAAGCCGATGTCTGGCCGCAACACCTTCAGCGCGATGGACCGCCGGAGCGCCGTTTCGGTCGCACGATAGACGATCGCCATGCCGCCGCGCGCGAGCTCGCGCTCGACCTCGTACTCGCCCACGAAGATGCGGCGCATGCGGGCAAGCATCACTTCCGATTCCTCCGGTTCCACCATGATCGTCGCGGCATCGGGATCGGAGACCTTTACTCCGCAGTGCCCGCAGAACCGCGTGCCTTCCGGAAGCTCGGTGCCGCACTGGAAGCACTTCACGGGTTGACCCGGACCTGCTGCAGGATGGTCGGAAAGGAATCTGTGAAGATCGAGGCGACGAGCTTGATCGTCAGCGTGTCAAGGCCACGGCTGCGCGCGATGAGCGTGTCGGAACGCGCAGAGAGCACGATGATCGACGTATTCGACGACGTGATGGAGAGGTGCGGGTTGGGTACAGAGGCGCCCGCGACAGTTACGTTAACGGCAACGGGGATCGTGTCATTCACGTACACCGTGGTGGGCCCGGTGTACGTCAGGACGACGTTCCCGACCTGTGGTGAGCCAAAAACCTCCGCGAGTCCGCAGCCAACCATGAACGCACTGCAGCCCAGCGCGGGAAGAATGAGCCGCAGCCGCATAGGACTGTCCTTCGCCGACCTTGGCACGGGAGGGGGGCGCTCCCCCCAAGCGCATCCGGTCTCAGTGTGAATTCCCGGGCCAAGGTGTGGCGTTTCGCCTGGGCTGGCAAGGGGTTGCGTCACGTCACGGTGTTGCTGGTCATGTGCTCGGGGCAGGAATCGAACCTGCAAGGGGTTGCCCCCGAGGGATTTTAAGTCCCTTGCGTTTACCAATTTCGCCACCCGAGCAGAGGCTGAATTATAGCCGCTCCGTGTGCGCTCCCGCCGACGCCTTCACGTCGCTGATCGGCGGCGTCTTCCCGTAGGCCCGCTCGTACGCCCGCCGTATTGCAGGAATCGTCTTGCTGTCGCGCTTGCTCACGAGCACGATCGCCGCCCCACCCCACCCCGCCCCGGTAAGCCGCGCGCCGAGCGCACCGGCCCGCTTTGCGGCGCCCACGATCGTGTCGAGCTCGGCAGCGCTGCACTCGTAGAGTCTGCGACAGGACTCATGTGACTCATAGAGCAGCTGCCCAAACCGCTTCAGCTTGCCCTGCTCCAGGAGCTGCGCGCCGAAGCGCGCCCGTGCCGTTTCGCTCACCACGTGGACCGCGCGCGCGCGCAGCGGCTCGCGCAGCACGCGCTTGAGCCGCGGCAGCCATTCCGCCCGCCAACTCGCAAGCCAGACGAGCTCCGGCAGCTCGACCTTCAATCGTTTCACCGCTTCTTCACACTCAGCCCTGCGCTGATTGAGACCACCGCCGGAGAGATCGTGACGCACCCCAGTATCGACCAGTAACAGTCGTGCGTCGAATGGGATCTGCTTGGCCTCAAGCGACGCGCACTCGAACAGCAACGCGTGATCGCGCTTCGCAAGCGCCGAGATCGTTTGATCCATCACACCGCAGCGCACCCCGACATGGTCGTGTTCCGCGCGGAACGCCACTCCAGCGATCTGTCGAGCCGTGAGGGCGGGAGCAAGCGCCTTGGCGACCGCGACGCAAAGCGCTGCCGACGACGCGAGTCCCGCGCCCACCGGCACATCGGACGCGACCGCGACGCGCACCGGACCATCCGGCGGGAATACCTCGAGCGCCCACAGCTCGCGCAACACACCTGCGACGTAAGCGGCCCACCCCTTCGGCAGTTCCTCCTGCCACTTCACGCGAACGAGCTTGTTATCGCGCGTCGAAATCGCTTCGAGGACGGCGGCATCACCGTCGACCCCGGGACCCACAGCCGCGCTCGTGCGCTCGGCGATGGCGATGGGGAGCACGGGACCACCGTTGTAATCGGTGTGTTCGCCAATGAGGTTGACGCGACCCGGTGCCGACGCTGCGGACCTAGGGATTGTCCCAAAGGTTTTGTGAAACAGGTCTATCGCGGGTCGTGGCATTGCGTTGACAATGATTGTGGCCAATGCTACCGTATCGCGGCCTTATTCACCATCTCACCCTAATTGCTTGCGGAGAACACGTATGCGGCGGTTTGCGTTCATGCTGCTCGCCGGCGCGTTTGCGCTTGTCGCCGCGTCCCCCGCCCCGCTAAGCGGTCAGGGGTTCGGTGTTTACGAGCATAACACCTGCGCGATGGGGCGGGCCGGCGTCAGCGCGGCGCTGCCCTGTGCCGACGGGTCCGCAATCTTCTTCAGTCCGGCGGGACTGGCCGGGCTGTCCGGGACCCACGTGAGCGGTGGCGTCACCCTGATCGGCGCACAAGGTGGCTTCACTGACGACTTCCTCGGCACCCGCAGCGATCTCAAGAACCCGCTGATCCCCGTTCCGAATGTCTACGTCACGCACGCGTTCAGCCCCAAGCTCACGGGGGGCATCGGGTTATACGCGCCGTACGGACTCGAAACGAAGTGGGACGGCAACAACTTCTCGGGCCGGTTCCTCGGCTATAACACGGACGTGCGGTCGATCTATATCCAGCCGACGCTCGGCTATCAGATCACGTCCAAGCTGAAATTCGGGATCGGCGTCGCGTATATCACGAGCCATCTCAAGCTGCGCCAGCGGGCCGATCTCTCGACCCAGCTCGTGCCCGACGCGCTTCGCGCAGGGGCGGGTCTGCCCGTCGGGACGACGTTCGCGATGCTGGGGGTGCCCACCGGCACTGATTTCGCCGACGGCGTACTCGACGCCACCGGGACCGGTTTCGCAGTCAACTTCGGCGGCATCTGGCAGGTGACCGACAAGCTGAGCATCGGCGGGCATTGGCTCACGCGGAAGAAGATCGATTACGACGGTGACGCGACGTTTGCTCAGGTCCCGACCGGACTCGTGGTTCCAGACACGATTGGAACGTGCCCGGCATGCCTACCGGCCGGGACGCCGGTCGATGCCGTGCTCGCGCCCGAGTTTGCCAGCGGTGGCCCGCTCGCAAACGGCGGCGTCTCCACGTCCATCATCATGCCCCCGCAGGGATCGATCGGCTTTGCGTACAAGGCAAACGCCGAGTGGATGTTCATGGCCGATTATCAGTACGTCGTTTGGGGCTGGTTCAACAACATCAATATCGATTTCGCGAACGCGGGCACGCCCGACCTGACGTTGAACCCGCTGAACAAAAGCACGCACGGGTTCCGCTTCGGAACGGAGTATCAGTACAACAGCAAGGTGAAGCTGCGTGGCGGATACCTCTATCACACCGGCGCGTCCCCCGCGCAGTTCGTGACGCCCCTCTTGCCCGAAGGCGCGCGCAACGAATTCACGATCGGCGCTGGTGTCGCCCTGAATCCGCACTGGCATGCGGACCTCGCCTACCAGTACATCCGACAGCAAGACCGGCGCGGCACCGTGAACATCGCGCAGGGCAACACCGGTCTTTACCAGTTCTCGGCCCATCTGTTCGGGGCCGGGGTCTCCGTCTCCTTCTGAGGACCCGCGACTCATGATTCGGACCCAGCGATTCTCGGCCGCAGTCCTCGGACTCCTCTTGGCTGCCGCCGCGTGCAACAACGACAAACTGAACCGGCCGTTCGCGAACATCCCGGTCGATCCGCTGTTCGACCGCTACGTATCGATGGGCAACTCGGTCACGGCAGGCGTCCAATCGGCCGGGATCAACGACAGCACGCAACAGCGATCGTACGCCGTGCTGCTCGCGCATGCGATGCGCTCGCCGTTCTTCGTGCCATCGCTCACGAACCCGGGCTGCCCGCCGCCGTTCACGAATGTCTTTACACAAGCCCGGCTCACGCCGCCAGGCTATCCGACCAGCACCGGGACCTCCTGCTATCTGCGTCGGATTCCATCGGAGCCGCCGCCATTCATCAGCAACACCGCAGTGCCCTCGGCCGAGGTTATCGACCTTTACAACAATCTCGACACGGCATCGAACGCGAACGCCCTGACACAGTTCATCCTCGGCGGGCTCACGCAGGTGCAGATGCTGCGACGGGCGGAGCCAACGTTCGTATCGATCTGGATCGGGAATAACGATGTGCTGGGAGCCGCAACCAGCTCTCCGAACGGGGGCGATAGCACGAAGATCACATCAGTCGCCAATTTCCAAGCGCGCTACGGCGCGCTGCTCGACACCGTCGCGGCCGCAGGGCCGCAGGGAGTCGTGCTGATTGGCGTCGCGAACGTCGCAGGGCTCCCGCTCTTCAGCCGCGGGGCGACATACTGGGCGATCAAGAACGGTCTGGTCCCTGGCGCCGCATTCCCGCCCACATTCACGGTGAGCAACAACTGCGCTCCGGTCGCCACACTCATCCCAGGAGCACGTGGGGACTCGACCCTGGTGCCGTTCCCCTATGGAGCCACTTTGCTCGCCGCGGCACAGGCTGGGGCGTCAAAGAATCTCGATTGCGCCGATACCGTCGCCGCGGTCATCGTGCCCAAAGAGTTGATCAAGTTGGTCGGTGCAGTGATCGCGTACAACACGTACATATCTTCGCAAGCGACAGCACGCGGCTGGGCTTACCTCGATCCCAACGTCAAATTCGCTGCGCTCGCGGCCGATACCGCCCAGGTCCGTCAATTCCCGTATTTCCCCCAAGGAAACGCTGGGGATACGGTTGCGGTACGGCGGCCGTTCGGCCGGGCGTTCTCGCTGGATGGCGTGCACCCGAGTTCCAGCAGTCACCGGGTCCTGGCTGACACGCTGCGCATCCTGATCAATTCGAAGTACGGCACAGCGATTCCCGCGATTCCCTGAACTCGGAGTCGTGTGAGCGGTACTAGGTGTTAATGGGCGGGAATGCGCAGTAACGGTCGGCATACAGCGGCAACGGGCGGTTCACCGTTGCCGCTTTTTCTCGCGCTGTCCGTGCTCGCGCCGGCAGTTGGTCAGGGACAGGCTGTCCCGCGCACCGATACGCCGCGCGCCGGGACGTTCCGGGTGACCTTCGAGCCGGTCATCACGACGTGGGAGCGCGAATTCACAACCGGCGGGCACGAGCAGCCGATCGGCGCGTCGCTGTTCAGCGAGACCCATCCCGCGTTTAGCTGCACGCGGGTCACGGGGTTCCTCGTGTGCCGTTACAACTTCACGCCTCTGTTCGTACGCGCCGAGCGGCGCGTGACCCCGCTCGCTCTCGAGTTCGGCGTCACCAATCGCATCGCAGTGGGCGTCACGGTGCCGCTCGTGCGCGTGAACGTGCACGCGGGGTTTCAGCTCGACAGCACCGGCAACCTCGGGGCGCCCGGCGCCGCCCAACGGCTCGACTCGGTACTCGCGGATACGACGTACGCGTTCGGGCCGATCGCCAACACGACGCGCCGGCTGCGCTTCTTCGCGGGCGACGTCGAGCTGCAGGCCAAGTATCGGCTGCTCGAAACACGCGCGTACGCGTTGAGCGGCGCGATCGTCGTGCGCTTGCCGACCGGCCATCAAGATTCCCCGAACGACCTGTTCGATCTGTCCACCGGCGACCACCAGACGGACATCGAGATCCAGGTCGCCCAGGAGCTGACGCTGTTTGAGCGCCTATGGCTGAACGGGATGGTGCGACTCACCCGCCAGCAGCCCGGCACGCGGGCCAGGCGCGTCGGCCCACAGTCCACCCTGCTACTGCCGCACGCGTCGCTCGCGACGCTCGCCTGGGATCCCGGCGATTACGCGGCCGTCGATGTCGCCCCGATGCTCCGCCTCGCCAAACACTTTGGCGTCGGCGTCACTGCGGGGTATTGGACACAGCAGCGCGACCACTACAGGTATCGCTCGCCACAGGACTCGATCGATGTCGCCACGCGACTCGGCGCGCCGGTCAGCGCGAGCGTGTTGGACGCCGGCACAAGCGTGCGACGGACGCGACTTGGCGTCGCGATGACGTATCTCGGATCAGATGTCGAAGGCAGTTTGTCGTTCGAGCAGACCGCTAGCGCGACGGGTGGGCTCGTGCCGGTGGCGACGGTGTTTCGGATAGTGATGCGGACGTCGCGCTTGCCGTTTTGAGCAGCTCGACGGCGTGGCGACGCGCGGTCGCCATGTCGGCATCACCCAACATCCGCGCAATCTCTTTTACCCGCCCCTCACCATACACAACCGCCACATCACTCGTCGCCAGGCCACCCTTCTGTCCCTTTGCGACCACGAGGTGCTGATCGGCATGCACCGCGATCTGCGGCAAGTGCGTAATGACGAGCGCCTGCCGGCCCTCGCGCGACACATCCACCAAGGCTTCTCCCACTCGACCACCAACCTCGCCGCCGATGCCCTGATCGACTTCATCGAATACGAGCGTCGGCACGACGTCGTGCGCCGCAAGCACCACCTTCAGCGCCAACATCAGGCGCGACAGTTCACCGCCCGACGCAACCCTGGCCAACGGCCTTGCGTCGAGTCCCTCGTTCAGCTGGACGTGGAAGACGACGTCCTCGGCACCCTGTGCGATAGGTGTGGTGCGTGATTGTAGCGTCGCGGCAAACTTCCCGCCTTCCATTCCCAGCGACGGCAGCAGCTTGTTCAAGGCGCGCGCCAGCTTCTTAGCGCCGGCCGTTCGTTTCGCGGTGAGGGCTTCCGTCGCGCGTCTGAAGTCCTCCGCTGCCCTCTCGCGATCGGCCGCGATCGTGCGGAGGTCAAGATCGGCGGTGTCCAACAGCTCCAGCTCGCGCGCGGCCGTATCCCGCGTCGCCAGCAGATCCGCAAGGGTCGGCCCATGCTTCTGCTGCAACCTATACAACAGATCGCGCCGCTGCTCCACGACGCTCAGACGCTCGGGGTCGGCCGCGATGTCGCCAGCGTACGCCCGCGCCCCCCGGGCCAGCTCGGCAGCGCTCGCGAACGTTGCGTCCAGCAGCTCCTGCCACTTGCCGAGCGACGGGTCGAGGCGCCGGAGGCTCGCCAGGATCTTCTGAGCCTTGGTGAGCCCGGCCGCGTCGACCGCCTCCTCGAGCTCGCGCGCCAGCCGGCCGAGCTCCTCGGCGTGCGCTAACCGCTTCGCCTCGACTTCGAGCGCTTCATCCTCACCGAGCTTTGGCTTGGCACGCTCGATCTCCTGGAGGACATGGCGCAAGTAATCGGCCTTCTTGCGCACTTCCGCCTGACGATCTGTGAGCTCGGCCTCCCTCTGCTCGAGCTGCTTAAGCCGCGCATGCGCGTCCCGCACGGCGACGCGCTCGACGTCGGCGTCCGCGTAGGCGTCCAGCATATCGCGCTGCGCGTCTGGGCGGAGCAGCGACTGCGTCTCATGCTGGCCATGCAGGTCTACGAGCAGGCTGCCGATCTCGCTGAGCACGCCGATCGTCACCGGCGAGCCGTTGACCCAGGCGCGCGACTTGCCTTCACGTAGCACTTCGCGCTTCAGGACCAGTCGTCCTTCTTCGAGGTCGACTCCCAATGCGGCGAATGGGGACAGGAGGTGCCGATGCACCGCCGCTCCAAATTCGAATGCGCCCTCGACGATGGTCTTCTCCGCGCCGGGTCGCACGATATCGCCAGAGGCGCGCTCGCCGAGCAGCAGCGCGAGGGCATCGACGACCATCGATTTGCCGGCGCCGGTTTCGCCGGTCAGGACGTTGAGGCCCGGCCGGAACGGCAGGGTGACGTCGGCGATAACGGCGAGATCGCGGACGCGAAGTTCCGTCAACACGTCCTCACCCCCTGACCCCCTCTCCGTTCCGGAGAGGGGGAACCCTCATTTCCGAGTTCGATCACTTAGATCCCCCCAATGCAGCTTCTTGCGCAGCCGCTTGAAGAAGCCCTCAGGGCCGAGGCGGATGAGATGAATGGGCCGAGCCGCCCGGCGCACCTCCAAGCGCTCACCGGGTTGAATCGGCTGGCCGACTTGGCCGTCGAACGAGACGAGCACGTCGTCAGTCCACGGCGGGATCGGCTGGATCGTGACGACCGCCGTGGCCGGCAGCACGAGCGGTCGCACTGCCAGCGTGTGCGGGCAGATGGCCGTCACGACGATGGCGTCGACGGTCGGCACGATGATCGGCCCCCCGGCCGACATCGAATACGCCGTCGACCCGGTCGGTGTGCTGACGATAATCCCGTCCGCCGAGTACTGCGCCACTTCGTCGCCATCGACTGAGACCTTGAGCCGCACGACACGCGCGACGCCACCCTTGTGCACGACGACGTCGTTGAGAACGAGCGGCTCGACCCTACCGCTTTTGGCGCCCTTGCCGGTAATGGCGGATTGGAGCGCGAGCCGCGGCTCGGTCGTATAGGCCCGGCGCGCAATCGAATCGAGTACCCAGTCGACGGTGTCCGGTGCCGCAGTCGTGAGGAATCCGACACGTCCCAGATTCAATCCGAGTATAGGCGTGTCGGCACCATTCAGCAGACGCGCCCCGCGGAGCAGGGTGCCATCGCCACCCAACGTGATGAGGCAGTCCAAATCTCCAGGAGGCGCCTCGCTGAGTGGTGGCGGTGAGGCCCCGTCCCGGCTCGGAGGGGGCCACAGTGCCTGGATGCGTTCTTCGCTGTACAGCTTGATCCCGACGCTCGAGGCTTTCTGCTGCAGCGTCGCGAGAAAAGCGCCGAGGTCCGGGTAGTTGGGGTTCCCGACGACCCCGACGTTCATCGCGGGGTGAGGGACTCTTCGGCAGCGAGGGCGCGGATGCGGGCCGCGATGCCCGCCCCGGTCAGGCCCACGTCCGCGAGCTGCTGGGCGCGCGGCGCATGCTCGTAGGTGCGGTCCGGGACCCCGAGCGCGACGACGCGCGCATCCGGTGCGGTCGTCTGCACCAATGCGGCCAGCGCCGCGCCGAAGCCGTTTACGACCGTGCCGTCTTCGACCGTCACGAGCAGCTTGTGACTCTGCGACAGGCCCTCGAGCATCTCGCGGTCGATCGGCTTGAGGAAGCGCGCGTTCACGACCGACACGTCCAGGCCGTCCGCGGCGAGCAGCTCGGCCGCCTCCAACGCGGGCTTGCACATCACGCCGACTGCGAGGATCGCGCAGTCCTTCCCCTTCTGGAGCAGCTCCCACGTGCCGTACGGAATCGGCGGGACCTCGGCCGCGGGCGGCGCCTCGCTTGGTGCTTTGTCGCGCGGATACCGGAGCGAGAACGGACCATCAGTGTGCGCCAGCGCGCACCGCAACAGCCCGATGAGCTCGGCGCCATCCTTCGGGGCGGTCACCGTCATGTGGGGAACCGCCAGCATATACGCGATGTCGTACAGACCCATGTGCGTCTGCCCGTCTTCGCCCACCATGCCGGCGCGGTCGAGGCAGAAGATGACGGGGAGTCTCTGAATCGCGACATCGTGGATGATGCTGTCGTACGCGCGCTGCAGGAACGTCGAGTAGATCGCGACCACCGGGCGCACGCCCTGCGTCGCCAGGCCGGCGGCGAACGTCGTCGCATGCGCCTCGGCGATGCCGACGTCGAAGAAGCGCTCCGGCCACTTTTTCTGGAAGATGTTCGTCCCGGTCCCCGACGGCATCGCGGCGGTAATCGCCACGAAGTTGGTATTTTCGGCGGCGAGCTGCGTGAGCGCGTCCCCGAAGACCTTGGTCCACTGCGGCAAACCGGGGTTCACGGGCTTGAGCTTGCCCGTGACGGGATCGTAGGGCGCGCGAGCGTGATATTTCTCGAGATCGGGTTCGGGGAGCGGGAAGCCCTTCCCCTTCTCCGTGATGACGTGCACGACCCGCGGCCCCTTCAACGTTTTCACGATCTCGAAGGTGTGCAGCATCTGCGCGATGTTGTGGCCGTCGATCGGCCCGAAGTAGCGGAAGCCAAGCTCCTCGAACAGCATGCCGGGCGACCAGAGATTCTTGATGCTTTCTTCGACGTTCTTTGCGAAGTCCACGAGCTTCTTGCCGCCGATCACGTGCGAGGCGCGCTCGATGACATGCTTGACGCGCTCGCGCATCCGCACGCCGATCGGGCTGGCGATGATGGAGCCGAAGTATTTGCTGATCGCACCCACGTTCGGGGCGATCGACATGCCGTTGTCATTCAGCACGACGATGATATCGCGCCCGGAGTCGCCGGCGTTGTTGAGGGCCTCGTAGGGGAGCCCGCAGGTCATCGCGCCATCGCCCACGACCGCCACGACTTCGTACTTCTCGCCCTTCAGGTCGCGCGCCGTCGCCATGCCAAACGCCGCGGACAGCCCCGTGCCCGCGTGACCGGCGCCGAACTGATCGTGTTCACTCTCATCGCGGCGCAGGAACCCGGACAACCCGCCGCGCTGCCTCAGGGTGTGCAGCCGGTCGTTGCGACCGGTCAGGATCTTCCACGGATAGCCTTGATGCCCCACGTCCCAGACGATCTTGTCACGGGGCGAATCGAACGCGGCGCACAGCGCCACCGTCAGCTCGACGACGCCGAGCCCGGCGCCGATGTGGCCACCCGTGTGGGAGACGACATCGATGAGCCGCTGGCGTACCTCATCCGCCAGCTGCTGGAGCTGTTCCGGCGGGAGCGCCTTGACGTCTGCGGGACCTTTGATGCGTTCGAGAGTCAATTCGGCCTCGTCACGATGTAGTGGGCGAGCTCGACCAGCATGGGGGAAACTAACCCGGCATCCCGTAGGTGGTCTACCGCCTTCGCCGACAGCCGCTCCGCTTCCACGCGCGCCGCCCCGACGCCGAGCAGCGTGACGAAGGTGGCCTTGGCGTGGGCGGCGTCCTTGCCTGCCGTTTTGCCGAGCTGATCCGAGGTCGCGGTCGCGTCGAGCACATCGTCCGCGATCTGGAAAGCGAGTCCGATGGCCTCGCCGTAGGCCCGGAGCGCCTCAACATGGTTGGGCGTGCCGTCCGCGGACAGCCCGCCGATGACACACGACGCCGCAATCAATGCACCGGTCTTGCGCCGATGCACCTCCTCGAGCGCATCGATCGGCAGCGCCTTCGCCTCGGCCTCGAGATCGAGTGCCTGACCGCCGATCATGCCACCGGCGCCCGCGGCGCGAAACAGCTCGAGCGCGATCTCGCGCCGGCGAGCCGGCGGGAGATCCAGCCCGGCCAGTCCGCCCGCCAGGATGCGGGCTGCCAGGGCGACCATCTCGTAGCCGGCGCGCGTCGCGCGGGGGACATCGAAGGCACGATGGGCCGTCGGGCGGCCGCGCCGCAGGTCGTCGTTGTCCATGCAGGGGAGGTCGTCATGCACCAGCGAGTAGGCGTGAACGACTTCGACGGCCGCGGCCAGCTCGGCGACGCCGTCGGGCGACGCGCCGTTGAGCGCTTCATGCGCCGCGAACACCAGCGTCGGCCGCAGACGTTTGCCTTCGCCGAGCAGGCTATAGCGCATGATGTCATCGACGCCGGTCGCCGTCTCTAACACCCTGTCCACTCGTTCCCGGACGTCGGCGAGATAGCTACGAAGGGCTTTCAATCTCGAGTACTTTTTTGACCTTGAGCTCCGCCTGCTGGAGCTGCTCGCGCGCCACCCGCAACCGCTCGACGCCTTCCTCGAACAGCTGCAGCGCTTCGTCGAGATCGAGATCGTCGGACTCCAGGCGGCGGACAATCGCTTCGAGTCGCTCGAGCTGCTTACTGAACTCGGCCATTCACCTCTCCGTCCGTCACCCGGAGCCGGAATTCCTTGCCGCTGGGCAGCTGGGCCACGCGCTTCAACACCTGGCCGTTCTCGTCCCGCGCCACGGCGTAGCCGCGCGCCAGTACTTTGAGCGGGCTCAGCGCATCGAGGCGTGCGCCGTAGGCCGTGAGCCGTGCCCCGGAAGCCTCGAGGCGGTGATCCATGCAGCGGCTGAGGCGGTCTGCGGTTCGATCGAGACGCTCCACGACATGGCGCGAGGCGATCCGCAGTGCACGAGCGAGACGTTGTCCGATGAGGCCACACTGCGCGAGCACCTCGTCCCGATCCGGCGTGGCAGCCTCGGCCGCCGCGGACGGCGTGGGGGCGCGCAGGTCCGCAACGAGGTCACAGAGCGTCACGTCGGTTTCGTGACCGATCGCCGAGATCACGGGCATCGGCATGGCGGCGACGGCCCGCGCGACGCGCTCCGAATTGAACGCCCACAGGTCCTCGACGGAGCCGCCACCGCGGGCGACAACCAGCACATCGACGGGCAGGCGCCGAATACGATTCAGCGCCGAGCAGACCGATGCCTCCGCCTTGGCTCCCTGCACTTGCGCCGGCACCACGATCAGCTCCGCAACGGGCCAGCGCCGGCCGACGACGGCCTGGATGTCGCGCAGCGCGGCACCGTCGGGGCTCGTGACGACGGCGATGCGGCGCGGAAAGGCAGGGAGGCGCCGTTTGCGAGCCGGATCGAGCAGCCCGTCCTTGGTCAGCGCAGCTTTCGCTTTTTCGAACGCCAGCTTCCACAAGCCGCCCTGTTCTGTCGACAACAGTTCCATCACGGTCAGCTGGAACTCGCCTTTCTCTTCGTACATGGACGGGCGTGCGAACACGAAGACCTGCATGCCGTCCGACGGCGTGGGGAGCCGGAAGTTCTGTTTGGCGAACATGACGCAGCGCATCTGAGCCGTCGTATCACGGAGCGAGAAATACCAATGCCCGCTCCGCCACGCTTTGAACCCCGCGATCTCCCCGCGCACCCAGAGTGGCGGCAACCCGGCCTCGATCACGGCGCGCGCGCGGCGCGTGACTTCGCCGACGGTCCAGGCCCCCTCGGCCGATGCGGCCGTGAAGAGATCTAGGGGTGCACCCATTGGCGGGCCGCCTGTACCGTGTTGTAGAGCAGCATCGTGATCGTCATGGGACCGACGCCACCGGGAACGGGTGTGATCGCGGACGCGACCTGCTTCGCCTCCTGAAATTTCACATCGCCGACCAGGCGATAGCCCTGCTTCTTCGACGGGTCATCGACGCGGTTGACACCGACGTCGATCACGACCGCGCCGGGCTTCACCATGTCACCGGTGACAAACTCCGGCTTGCCGATCGCGACGATGAGGATGTCGGCCTGATGGGTGTACTGATCGATCACGCGGGTGCGCGAATGACACACCGTGACCGTCGCGTTGCCGCCGGGGCCGTCCTGCAACAGCAACGCCGCCATCGGCCGGCCAACGACGTTGGAGCGGCCGACGACGACGGCATGAGCGCCTTTGGTCTCGACCCCGCTGCGGATCAGCAGCTGCTGCACACCGTACGGCGTCGCCGGCCGGAATCCGGTCGGATCGCCGACGGCGACTTTGCCCACGTTCTCCGGATGAAAGCCGTCGACATCTTTGCGTGGATCGATGCGATGGAGCGCGCGGTTGGTATCGATCTGCTTCGGCAGCGGGAGCTGCACGAGAATCCCGTGGATCTTGGGATTGGCGTTGAGCCGCTCGAGCAGACTCATGAGACCAGCCTCGGTGGTGTCCTTGGGAAGCTTGATGGTTTCGTGGTAAAGCCCCGCCTCGTCGCAGGCCTTTCCTTTCATACGGACGTACACCTGGGACGCGGGATTATCCCCCACGAGCACGACCGCGAGCCCCGGCGTCACGCCCTGCTGCTTCAAGGCCGCGATCTCGCCCGCGAGCTCGGCGCGCATCACCGCACCGATCGCGGTGCCGTCGATCAGTTTAGCGCCTTCCTCCTGCACCGCCTTGGGATTAGCGTGCAACGCCGACCGCCCGTGTTTCGCGAATCACCACCACCTTGATCTGCCCGGGGTACTGCAGCTCGCGCTCGATCTTGCGCGCGATCTCGTCGGTGAGCAGGGCCGCCGCGTTGTCGTCCACGGCATCGGGCGTCACCACGACACGCACTTCCCGGCCTGCCTGAATGGCGAAGACCTTATCGACCCCCTTGAATTCGGAGGCCAGCTTCTCGAGATCGGTGAGACGTTTGACGTAGGTCTCGAACGCCTCGCGCCGCGCGCCGGGCCGTGACCCCGAAATGGCATCCGCCGCCTGCACGATGACGCTCACGGGCGATTCGTGCGGCACGTCGTCGTGATGCGCGGCGATGCAGTTGATCACCACCGAATGCTCGCCGTACTTCGTCGCCATCTCGACGCCGAGCTGCACATGCGTTCCGTCGTGCTCGTGCGTGAGGACCTTGCCGACGTCGTGCAGCAGCGCGCCGCGCTTGGCCAGATGCACGTCGAGCTTCAGCTCGGCGGCCATCATGCCGGCGAGGAAGGCCACCTCTTTCGAATGTTCCAGGATGTTCTGCCCATAGGACGTCCGGTACTTCATCCGGCCGACGAGCTTCACCAGCTCGGGATGCATGCCGCGGACGCCGGTGTCGTAGGCCGCTTGCTCGCCGGCCTCGACAATGCTGGCGTCCACGTCGCTTTTGGCCTTCTTGACGATCTCCTCGATCCGTCCGGGATGGATGCGGCCATCCGCAATGAGCCGCTCGAGCGCGAGGCGCCCGACTTCGCGACGCACCGGCTCGAAGCACGACACGACGACGGTGTCGGGCGTGTCGTCGATGATCACGTCGACGCCGGTCGCCGCTTCGAACGCGCGAATGTTGCGGCCTTCGCGCCCGATGATCCGGCCCTTCATTTCATCCGATGGGAGCACGACCGCCGACACGCTCGACTCAGCCGTCTGCTCGGCCGCGATGCGCTGGATCGCCATGGCGACGATCTTCTTGGCCTCCCGGTCGGCGTTCTTGCGGGCCTGCTCCGTGATGTTGCGCACGAGGGCCGCCGCTTCGTCCCGCGCCTCGCTCTCGAGACGTGCGACCAGCTCGTGCTTGGCCTCCTGCGCGGTCAGGCCGGCGATCTGTTCGAGTCGTGTGCCGATCTCCTGCTCGCGTTTGTCCAACGCACGGGCGCGGTCGTGGATCTGTTGGTCGAGCTTGCGCAGCTCCTGATCGCGCCGGTCGACGCCGGCGAGCTTCTGGTCGAGGCTCTTGTGGAGGTTTTCGCGGACCGACATGAGCTCTTCTTTGGCCGCCAGCACGACGCGCTGACTCGATTCCGCCGAGCGGTGCTCGAGGCGCCGTCCCCACACATAGAAGGCCAGTGCCGCGACGAGCACGCCGCTGAGCACGGCCGCAATGACACCAGGCAGCTCCGCCATAGATCTATCTCCACCTCTCCCCCGTTCCTAGCTTTTGTTGTTAAAAAACAAAAGCTGGTCAGGGGGTGAGGACGATTGTCAGCCGGCGGTCAGCGCCTTCCGCTTCGCCGGCGGCAGCATCTTCGCGAGATCGTCGGCAACCGCGGCGAGCCGCGCCGCCACTTCCCGCTCCGTCTGCTTCACCAGAAACAGCTCGTTCGTAATGTCGAGCGCCGCCAGAATCGCGGCCTTATGCGTTTCTACCAACGGTCCCTGACTGAGCACTTTCTTCAACGCGTGGTCCACGTAGGCGGCGACTTCGCGCGTGTACTCGGGCGAGAGATCGGAGCGCACCGTGTATTCTTCGCCCCCGATCATCACCCGAACGGCGTGTTTCTTCGCCGTCACTTGTGGTGGCCTCCATTATCACGCGCCTGCTCTTCCAAAAACGTGAGTCGTTGCATGAGATCGTGGACACGAGTGCGGGCGCCTTCCACGCGCTGCCGCAGCGCCTTGTTCTCCGACTCCAGGTCCGTGTTCTTGACCGGGCTGCCGCGCGCCTTCAGCTCCGACTCCGCTTTCTGCGCACGCGAACGCCAGCCCGCCAGCTCCTCCGCGACGTCGCGGAGAATCGCCTCGAGCTGATCGATGACCTCACGCACGTCAGCTGGTGGCCTGTCGCCGCCGTACGTCAAATTGCTCCTCCAGCGCCGTCAGCATCCGGCTGAGCAGCGCATCAATCTCCCGCTCCGTGAGCGTCTTCGCCGGATCGCGGAACGTGCACCGCCACGTCACCCCGCGCGTCCCGTCCGGCAACCCCTTCCCACGGTACTCATCCAAGACATCCAGCCGCTCCAGCAGCCTCCCGCCCTCGCGACGTAGCACCGACTCGATTGCCTCCGCCGTGACGCCGCCACCCGCCGGAACAACGAGCGAGATGTCGCGAACGACAGGCGGCTGTGTGGGCAACGACCGATACCGCACCACGGGAAGGGACTCGATTGCGATCCTGACCTCGAGCCCGAACAAGGGGCCCGCCCAGCGTGGCGCGTCAGCTTCGAGCGGCATGGCCTGACCGACCGGCTCACCGCCGCCCTGTTTCACCGCTAGCCAACCGGACCCATTTGCGGCCGGTTGCACGTCGCTCGAGGGTGCCGCGACCCCGACAGCTAACTCAAAGTGGTGCTTTAGGTCCCATATGTCCATATCAGGTAGTTTCGCATCTCCCAACACACCGAGGATGCCATCAAACCAGTGGGCCGGATGGCGAGCGCCGGTGAGGACAACCGCGAGGTGTAGGTCCTCTTCCGGGCGGGGTCCTGCACCCTTCCGGAAGACTGTCCCGACCTCGAACAACCGGACATCGCGCTGCCCCTGCGCCCAGTTGTACTCGACCCGCCGCACGAGACCAGGCAGTAGCCGGCTCCGAAGATGGGCTTCCTCCGCCGAGAGAGGGTTCTGGATGGCCACGGCGTCCGGAGCGTCAGCGGGGCCAAGGGGAAGCGTCCGGACCTCGAGCAGTCCTCCCCCGCTCGCCACCAACTGCTCGCGGATGCGCCGCAACGTCAGGTCCGCCGGGGCGTCAGGTACGGTTCCGGGGCGATACGGCCGCAGCTCGTCCGGGAACGAGTCGTAGCCACGCAACCGGGCGACTTCTTCGATCAGATCGACTTCGCGCGTCACGTCGGGTCGCCAGCCGGGAATTTGGACGGCCAGCCGGTCGTCCTTCGGCGCCGCCACGAAACCGACGGCCGACAACAGGCGCTCGATCTCTTTGCGCGGCACGGAAACGCCGAGCAGATGGTTTACGCGCGCCTCGCGCAGGAACACCGAGCGGGGCTTCTGCGGCTCCGGCCAAAGATCGATCGGCGACTCGCGCATCTCGCCGCCCGCCAGGGCACGGATCAGGTCGATCGCGCGCGCCAGTGCATCGGGCATGCCGAGCATGTCGATGCCCCGCTCGAAGCGATAGCTCGATTCACTCGAAACGCCGAGGGCGCGACGGGTGCGGCGAATGCGCGTCGGCTGAAAATAGGCGGCTTCGAGGACGATGTCCGTGGTATTCTCCGTGACCTCGGATTCGGCACTCCCCATGACGCCGGCAACGATCTGCGGCCGTTCGGCGTCGCAAATGGCCGTCATCTCCGGCGTGAGCTTGCGCGCGACTCCGTCCAGCGTGACGATCGGTTCGCCCGGTTTGGCGCGTCTGACGACGACCGCCGGCCCACGCAGCTTGGCGAGATCGAAGGCGTGCAGCGGCTGGTTGAGCTCGAACAGGATGTAATTCGTCGCGTCGACGATGTTGTTGATCGGGCGTTGGCCGACGCTCTGAAGCCGCGTGGCCAACCAGGCCGGACTTGGCTGCACCTTGACGCCACGAATGACCGCGGTCATGTAGCGCGGCGCGCCCTCTGGATCCTCGAGGCGGACCTCCACACCATCCACGTCGGCACGAGTGGCACGAGTGGCACGACTGGAGTCGTGCCGACGCCGTCGCTCCCAGGCTCACCGCTAGCTCGCGCGCGACTCCCTTGTGGCATAGCAAGTCGGGCCGGTTCGCCGACACGTCGATGATGATTTGCTCGTCGCCAATCGGAATTGCTTCGAGAAAGGGCGTCCCGGGCGGCGCCTTCGTATCGAGCTCCAGAATGCCGTCGCGATCGGCACCGAGACCGAGCTCTTTTGCCGAGCAGAGCATGCCATTGGACTCGACGCCGCGAATCTTGCGGCGCTCGAGCTTGAGCCCGCCCGGCAGCGTCGCGCCGACCGGCGCGAATGGATACAGCTTCCCCGCCTGCACGTTCGGAGCCCCGCACACCACTTCGAGAGGGGCACCACCGCCCGCATCCACCTGACAGAGCGACAGGCGATCGGCGTTCGGGTGCTGCTTCACTTCGAGCACGCGCGCGATCAAGACGTCGCGCAGGTCCTGATGGATCGGCACGACGCCATCGACGGGGGCGACCTGGCGGGCGAGCCGGTCGGCGACGTCCTGACCTGTGAGCATGCGGCCGAGCAGGGCTTCGAGCCAGCGGCGGGAAACTATCATGGGGTCGGGAGTCGGGATCCAGGAGTCTGAATCCCAACTCCAGGCTCCTGACTCCCAATGAACTGTTCGAGGAACCGTACGTCAGAATCGAAGAAGAGTCTGATGTCGGGGATTCCGTGCCGCAGCATCGCAATCCGCTCGGGGCCCATGCCCCACGCGTAGCCTGTGTACTTCTCGCTATCGACGTCGACGTTCTCCAGCACGGCGGGATGTACCATGCCGGAGCCGAGGATCTCCATCCAGCCGGTCTGTTTGCAGGTGGCGCAACCCGATCCGCCGCAGATTTGGCATTGCACATCCATCTCGGCGGACGGTTCCGTGAACGGAAAATACGAGGGCCGGAAGCGCACCTTGGTCTGAGGCGAGAAGAACCGGCGCGCCCAAGTGGCCAGCGTCGCTTTGAAGTCGACGAAGCTAATCCCTTCATCCACCGCGAACCCTTCGATCTGCTCGAAGACGGGTGAGTGCGACGCGTCGAACGGATCGCGGCGATAACAGCGACCCGGCACGACGATGCGAATCGGCGGCGGATACGTCTCGAGCGTGCGGATTTGCACCGGCGACGTGTGCGTGCGGAGGACGACGTCCCCACCCAGGTAGAAACTGTCCTGGGCGTCGAGTGCCGGGTGGTCCTTGGGGAAATTCAGCGCGTAGAAGTTGTAGCGCTCGGTCTCCGCCTCGGGGCCGGTAAGGCGCGTGAAGCCCAGCTCGCGAAAGATGTCGCAGATCTCATCGACGACCTGCGTGACGAGGTGAAGCCCGCCGTGCCACTGGTGGCGCGCCGGCATGGTGAGATCGATGCCGGACAGATTGGTAGCGCCCTGTTTGAGATTGGCCTCGCGCGCTGCGATCGCGCGCTCCAGCTCTTGTTTGAGGGCGTTGGCGGCGCCGCCGACGCGCTTGCGTTCGTCGGGCCCCAAGTCCGGGAGGGCTTTGAGGATTTGGGTGAGGGCGCCGGCCTTGCGGCCTAGGAGCTCAGTCTTGAGCTCCTGGAGCCGGCGTTCATCCGCCTGCGGAATCTCCTTCAGACGCTCCCGCAGCGAATCCAGGGCTGCAAGGAGGTCGCTCATTGTTAGAGAGCCTTCTTTGCGACCTCCGCCAGCTGCTCAAACGCCGCCGGGTCCTTCACGGCGAGATCGGCCAGAATCTTCCGGTTGATCTCGACGCCCGCTTTGCGCAGGCCGTTCATCAGGCGGTTGTACGACAGCGCGTGCAGTCGCGCGGCCGCGTTGATGCGCGTGATCCAAAGGCGGCGGAACTCGACCTTCTTCGCCCGGCGATCGCGGTAGGCGTACTTCGCCGCGCGCTCGGTCGCCTCCTTCGCGGCTTTCCAGAGTTTGCTGCGCCCGCCCCAGTACCCCTTGGCGAGCTTCATGACTTTGTTCTTGCGCTTCAGCCGCGCAACGTTGCTTTTGACGCGAGGCATGGGATCTCCTTACGCCAGCAGCAGGCGCTTGAGGCGGCGGTCGGCATGCGACACCAGCGTCGCCTTCCGCAGGTGCCGCTTCCGCTTCGGATGCTTAGAGGTCAGGATGTGGCGCTTGTAGGCTCGGTAGCGACGCAGCTTCCCGGTCCCCGTCAGGTGAATCCGCTTCCGCAGCGCGCGCTTGGATTTCTGTTTAGGCATCTCTAGGGCTCCCACCCCGGGGCATGGCCCCGGGGTCTATTACTTAGGTGCGAGGACCATCGACATATTCCGGCCCTCGAGCTTTGGTTCTTGTTCGATCTTTCCAATGTCTTTCAGCTCTTGCGCAACACGATCCAGCACTTCGCGACCCAGCTCGATGTGCGCCATCTGCCGCCCGCGATACATCATCGTCACCTTCACCTTGTTGCCGTCCGCCAGGAACTCCCGCGCGTGGCGCGTCTTGAAATCGAAGTCGTGGTCGTCGATGCCGGGGCGGTATTTCACTTCCTTCAGGTGAATCACGTGCTGCTTTTTCTTCGCGGCCCGCGCCGCCTTCGCCTGTTCGAACTTGAATTTCCCGTAGTCCATGATCTTGACGACGGGGGGCCGGGCGAGGGGCGCGACTTCCACGAGATCCAGGCCCCGTTCATGCGCGGCGGCCAGAGCTTCGTCGATCGTCAAGACGCCCAGCTGGTCGCCGTTGTCCGCAATCACGCGCACCGGACTGATGCGAATCTGTCGATTCACGCGCGTGCGCGGCGCTTTGCTATTGTTGTCGAGCGGTGGCAGGTGCGCAGTCTCCTTGATCAAAGTAAAAACGGACCCGGGTTGCCCCCCCCAGATCCGCAACGCCTCACATCTTTGCAGTGAGGTTCTCGGAACCCTGGAGCACTCTCAACGAGAGGCATGGGGTGGGGCGCTCGCGCCCACTTACCTTATTGTGGACCGCAACTTAGTGGAGCGCCATAGGCTCCACAAGTGCGATTCCCTTTCCGTCCCGTCCGAGCCGGCCCGACACGATCGTCGGGTCGTGCTCGAAGATCAGCCGCCACCCCTCGGCCTCAGCCCGCTGATAGATGCGCCGCCGCGTCTCGAGCGTGACGAGGGGCTCCAGGTCATAGCCCATGATCCAAGGCAACGGCAGATGCGCTGCCGTGGGCACCAGGTCCGCGATGAAGCACGCCCTCTCGCCGCCGCTCTCGATCAGGATCGACTGGTGATACGGGACGTGTCCGGGCGTGGGGAGTCCGCGGATGCCCGGCAGGATCTCCGTTTCTCCGTCGATGAGCTGGAACGGAATGCCCGCGAAGTTGTGGGGGAGGTAGCTGCCCGCGGTGCGCTCGTTCGTGTGGCGCGCGAAGTCGAGCTCCCGCTTCTGCACGACGTAGCGAGCCTTGGGAAAGGCGAGGCCGATCTTCCCCGAAGGGTCGAGCCAGTTATCGCCGCCGGCGTGATCGAAATGCAGATGGGTGTTGATTACCCAGCCAATGTCGTTGGGGCCGTGCCCAAGCTCCCGGAGCGCATCCTCCAGCTTCGTTCGTCCATCGCTCCCCACATTCTCGACACCGTAGATGTCGGTGAACTTCGCGTTCTCCTTGTTGCCGATTCCGGTGTCAATCAACACCAGACCGTCATCGTACTCGATGAGCAGACAGCGCAGGGCGAGGGGGATGCGGTTGCGATCATCGGGTGGGGCTCGCCGCGCCCACAGCGCCTTGGGGACGACGCCAAACATGGCTCCGCCGTCTAAATGCTGCCTGCCACCCTCGAGGGCGTGGCAAGTGAGGCGGCCGACCTTAAAGGTTGTGTAGGTCAAGGAGCGTTGTCGCCCCGTTCCCCTGCGCCAGCCGAATGAGCTTTGACAGGCATCGCGCCGCGGCAACAGCATCCCCCGTGGCTCGGTGCCTGCCTTCGATCGCGATGCCGAAGTGGTAGCTCACCGTGTCGAGATTGCGGCGCGGGAGATCCGGCAGCAGCTTGCGCGCGAGTCGCACGGTGCACACGCGCGGCCCTTGCAGCAGCAATCCCGTCGCGCGCTCGATCTCGGTCGTTACGAACGCCCAGTCGAAGCGCGCGTTGTGGGCGACGAACACGCTCCCTGAAAAAACGTGAAGCAAGTCATCAACCACGTCGTCGAAGGAAGGCGCATCGCGGAGCATCTTGGGTGCGATGCCAGTCAGCCCCTGAACGAAGTCCGGGACCGAAATGCCGGGGTTGATCAGGGAATGGAACGCCATGGTTCCGTCGAGCCTCACCACGGCGATCTCGATGATGCGATCGCCGTGGAAGGCGCGCACGCCGGTCGTTTCCACGTCCACCACCGCCCAGCGGCAAGTCTCGAGCACGGGACTGGCCTCGGGAGGTGGCGTCGCCAGCGTCCAGCGACCGTCGCTGGTGCGGCGGAAACGAGGGTCCGGCGCCAGCAGCGTGGCCGCGATGCGATCTGCCGTGTGGCGATTGGCTTGGGCGATGCCGAGCACGTCGCGCACGATCGCGAGGCTGCCCGCGGGCCCACTGTGCAGGAACGACAGGGCGCGGGCGGCAAGCGAGGAGGATGGAACGGCGGCGAGGCCCGTCAGAGATCGTCTCGTCTGAGGGGAAGCGTCATACAGCGAGGACCACCACCGCCGCGCACGAGCTCGCTCCCTTCAATCGAGATCACGGCGCGCTCACCGTTCCTGAGGATCTCCTCCCCAGTCAGGAGGTTCACGCCTTCAATCACCCGAAACCCGGCGCTGGAGAGCTCAGCGAGCGTGGCGTCGTTGCGATCGTAGCTCAGGATCACGCCGGGTCGAACCGCGAACGAGTTGCAGGCGGAGGCCCATTGCTCCCGCTCCTGGACGGTGCGCTGGTTGCCGCCGCAGAAGATCGGCTCGAGTGGCTGGTCGACCGCCTGCATGGCCGCAAAGAAGTTGGGCACTTCTTTCACGCCTTTGGAGTGCTTGCGACGATGCAGCACGGCCAGCCGTTCCGGCCCCACGAAGTGCGGCGGATATACGATGCACAGCTCGCGATCGACCTGGGTGAAGATCATGTCGAGGTGAATCGCGGTCCGCTCGGCGGGCAGCACGACAATGATGACGTCGGTTACGCTGCAATGCGTGAACACCAGATCGCAGAGCAGGTCGAGCGCGGCGGGGCTCGAACGCTCGCTGAAGCCAAGTACCAGCAGATCCGAGCGAATGGGGTGGACGTCCCCACCTTCGAGTGTGTAGTTCAGCCGCTTCTCGTCGGAACCGTCGTACAGAATCCCGGCGTTCGCAAACGTCTCGTCGTAGCGGAACAACGCCTTGATCAACAGCTCCTCGGTCCAGCGCACCCCGTGGCGCATCGAGCCGATGATCGCGTGCTCGCTGATCACGATGCCGACGTCGCGTGTGAAGAACAGGTTGGGGAGCGGCGGCAGCGCGTACGCCACCTCGTTCAAGGCGCGCGCGATCGGCCCCCCGTCCTCCAGCGCCCCTTCGACCATGAGCGCGACGAAGTCCTCGGACGAGAGCGCCGCGAACTGCTTGGCGAGCACATCGGAGGGCACAACCTCGAGCGCGCGAGTGGTGATGAACTCGCGCACCTCCGGACGCCCGGCGATGTCTGCCAGCGAATCGCGCACTTCGTGCACTTCGGCGAATCGTTCCAGCACGGCCACGAGTCGCCGGTGCTCGCGCTGGGCGATCTCGAGATCGATGATGTCGTCGTAGAGGTAGTCCTCGCGGGTGCCGGGAGTGACGGCGACGAGCTCTTTGCCGGGCGTGTGGACCAGGACCGATCGGAGGGCGCCGATCTCGGAGGTGACGTGGACCCGAGCCATGGGGGAGAAAGCTAACGGTTAGCCAGCGAGTAGCTCAGCGTCTCCAGTTCTAAGGCCATGTTGACCGTCTTGACTTCGACGTCAGGCGGGACATTGAGCGGCACCGGAGCGAAGTTCAGAATCGCCTTGACCCCGCTGCGCACCAACCGGTCCACGACTTGTTGCGCCGATTCAGCCGGTGTCGCCACGATCGCGATGTCACTCGGATCTTTCTTGAGATCGCTCTCCAAGTATTTCACGTCGCGGACGACCAACCCATTCCAGCGCGAGCCGATCTTGCGTGCGTCCTGATCGTAAATCGCCGTGATATGAAAGCCTCGCTGCTTGAAGCCGTGATACTGGACCAGCGCACCGCCCATGCGCCCCGCG
>WNGJ01003127.1_pt1 | contig 26770 bp, 30 predicted proteins | sample 5400611 | NCBI WGS metagenome assembly WNGJ01 (sample SAMN13153375, study PRJNA577476) | soil metagenome | isolation source: 40 cm soil or saprolite under Garry oak tree replicate 1 | place: USA:California | collected 2016-06-15
AACGTCCCTTGCCAGGCGAGGAAGGCGAGCCCAAGTGGTTTTTCAGTTGTTTGCCTGCTGACACGTCCCTGTCTCGCTTGGTAGAACTGGCGCATCTGCGGTGGCCTGTCGAGCAGTTCTATGAGGATGGCAAGGGCGAATGTGGCCTCGATCACTTTCAAGGGCGCAGCTGGGAGGGCTTGCATCGGCATCTGGCCTTGGTGATGCTGGCCTATAGCTTCCTCATGCTCTACTCGCTGGGGCAACAGGTTCAGACCGACTCCGCTCCAGAGGCGGCTTTTCCCCCCTGTGCGGCAACTCAGTCTTCCGGCTTGCCATCGGCAAATACTTGTCTTGCTTTTCCAGGATATCGTCCTGTGGCTCATTGAAACTGAACAAATCAAAACTTTTCGTCCTCGGCGAAACTAACAGAGTAGTATTAACTAAGTACTTCCATTCTCCGAACATGTTGTTGTTTTCAGAGCAACGCAGCGTGGTTTCTCGCATTTTGCAACCATTAGGAGGATTTCATCATGAAAGACCATGTCCCGTCAGCCAAACACCTTTTCGTTTTTGTCGCCATCATCGTAGCACTCGTGATCGCTTTTTCGACAGCCTTTGCAAGCACCGGCACCTCTCTTGGGAGTTTTACCTTTACCAATACGCCGTTGATTCAGCCTGAAGGCGGGAGCGAACCCGAAATCTCGATCGGTCCCTCGGGAACGATGGGAATCGTCGGTCTTCAGTGGCTCTTTACTGGCTCTTTTGCCAATTTCGGGACCCACCTCTGGACGGGACCATTCGGGTCCACGCCTACCTTCCGAGGACTGGTCGATGCGAGCCTCCAGCAGAGTAGCAAGCACGTAGTTGGCAGCGAGGATGCGGACGTGGATATGGGCTCGACCGGGACTCTCCACATCACGACGTTGATCGCCCTGGTCAATCCCGCCTCCACCAGAGCCCAGTTGGGTGTCACGGCCATTACCTGTCCCAACGCTTCATCCAGCACTTTCAGCATCAGCAGCTGCACGCGGCAGATCATCGGCACGACCAACAGCGACCGGCCCTGGATCACCTCCGAGGGCACTCACGTCTACATCTCGTACCACGATCCGTTCCAAGCCGCACTCATTCACGTGCAGCGCTCTGACGATGACGGCTTCACCTGGCAGAAAGTAGGCGACCCAATTGTCGGCCAGGACGGGGCAACGGCCGATGCCACCTTCAATAACATCCAGGGGAACCTCGAGGCCGATGCTTTCACGCACGATGTGTACGATATCTATGCCTCAGGTGAAACAGGCCTCCTAAAGGGAACGACTTTCACACCCAACCACATCATCGTGTCCCGCAGCACTGACCTGGGAAAGACCTGGACTGCCAATCTCGTTTATCAGGCCCCGGCGGGCACCAGCCTGGCTCAAATCTTTCCGACCCTGGCGGTTGATCCCACAAACGGGAAGCTCTATGCGGCCTGGTCAGATGGGCACAGCGTTTCTTTCTCCATGTCGAGCGACCAGGGGACACACTGGTCACCCGCCGTCACGGTGAACACTGCTCCTGCCAACACGGCTGTCTTCCCCTGGCTGGCTGCCTACCACGGCACGATCGATTTGGTGTACTATGCCACCGATACCTCCGACACCTCGAGCGCGGTGTGGAATGTCTACCTGGCTCAGACGACAGATGGCGGAGCCACCTTCACCCAGAGCTTGGTGAGTAACCACCCCAACCATGTTGGTGTGATCTGCTACGGAGGGACCAGTTGTACAGCGGGGACGCGCAATCTCCTCGACCTCTTCCAGGTTGCCATCGATCCTCAGAACGGTAAGGCAGCGATCATCTACACCGACGACACGATCTCGACGACAACATCATCAACGGGTAGCTTCTCTTGCTTTCCAGGCGAGACTACTTGCCCGCTGCCGCAAGTGGTCTTGGCACAGCAACAATAGCTAAAAGCTTCGCTCTCCTTGCCATGATCAGCGGCAGGGTGATGAAATATTGGGACGAGATTGACTTGCTCAGTGTCTCCTGCAGCAATGCGGTCTCGTCCCCTCAATGGCTGGTACAATGAGACATAAAAGGCTCCATGATTAGACGAGCCCCGTGTAGGTCCACTTGATGGGTTTAGCCATCGTGCGATTGTAATAGGCGATAAAGGCTAGGATCTGGTCGCGTAGGTTATCCAGCGAAGTGAAATTGCCACGCTTGAGCAACTTGCGTACCAAAATGCTGAGCCAGATTTCCACTTGATTCATAAAGGCAAGCGTGCTTAGGCGTGTAGTAAAACACCACCTGGTGGGTGGGGGCGTGCAAAAACGCCGCGCGGCTTTCCATCGACTGCAGGATGCCGCTTTTGCCCTTGATACCCAGCTATAATGGCTACTTCGCACATCCGTTCTTAAAATGGAAAGTATTTGAAGGCTAAAGCCAGATAATAGCCACTGTTGTGAGTTATTACAAGCCTATATATTTGTTCCCTCGCTCTTCTCTTTAAGTAGGGTAGTCTCAAGATGTACGGAAAAACGTCAAAAACAGCAAGTAGGGCAGTCTCAACAAATACGTTTCACAGGTAGGATAGTCTCAAGATGTACGGAGCACAATCTCAACATATTCGCAAAAAAGTCCTGTTTTCGACTCTTCTGGTCTCAAGAGGTACAGCCACAGTAACCGGTGAAATGGGGGGAAAAGCTTGAAAAATGCGACGGTTCACGGCATGCTGTGTCTATGCAAAACAACACATCAGAGCCAATGGAACCGTCAGAGCAATTTTGCCCGAACTCGACGTGTTGCGCAAGAGGCAAGATGGGACAGGGCACTATCGTGATCCATGATCGCAAGCGGCAACGCTATCGGTGTAAGATCTGCAAACAGACCGATCCGTGCGCGTCGCGGCACCATGTTTGAGGGATTACGCACCTCAACGGAATTGGTGGTCATTGTCGTCACGCTTCTGGCCTTTGGATGCCCGGTGCAAGCGATTGTGCAGGCCTATGGACTGGATGAACGGACGGTAGCTTCGTGGCGCGAGCGCGCTGGCAAACAGTGTCAACGCGTGCATCAGGCCATCATCGAGCAAGGACAGCTCGATTTGATCCACGTGCAAGCCGACGAGATCCGGGTGAAAGCGCGTGGTATGGTGGTGTGGATGGGATTGGCGATGATGGTCTCGACGCGTCTGTGGCTGGGCGGGGTGGTGAGTCGCACACGTGATAGCAGTCTAGCGGATCGGCTGCTCCAACAGGTGCGAGCGTGCTCTCAGGCGGCCTGCGCCCTGCTGGTATGCACCGATGGGTGGGCGGCCTACCCCACCAGTATCAAGCGGGCATTTCGCGACAAGGTGAAACGAACAGCGGGGCGCGGTCGTACTTCGTTGCAGGTCTGGTCGGGCTTGCACATTGGGACAGTGATCAAACAGACGGTGAACAAGCGCCTCAAGGAGGTCGTACGGCAGATGAGTCATGGGTCGATGGCGCAAGCACTCCACCTCTTGCGGCGTTCAGCGGGCGGGCAAGTGCTCAACACATCGTACATCGAACGGTTGCATGGGACCGTCAGAGAACGGCTTGCCACCTTGACGCGCAAGTGTCGGCATGCTGCTCATCGGCTCCAAGCTCTTGACACGGGCATGTACTTGATTGGGAGCACCTACAACTTTTGCTGTTTCCATCAAGCACTCAACAAACAAGCTGCTGGAGAAGCTCAGCGGCTACAGAGACAGACGCCAGCGATGGCGAGCGGTCTGACCGATCATCTGTGGAGCATCTCTGAATTGGTAAGCTACAAGGTCGCTCCTGCACCCTGGGTCGAGCCGAAGCGACGAGGGCGTCCCCGTACCAGGCCGTTGCCTGATCCCAACGTGCCGAAGCGTCCACGAGGACGGCCCCCTAAAATCCCTGTGAGCACGTTCACCGTTTAATGGGGCTGTACCTCTCAAGATGTATGACATCCTACAGTAGGTTTTCATAGATAATTGGCCTATTATTCACTAGAATTTGGAGTGAATTGTCACAAATATCTGGCCATCACATGCCCTGCGGGATGTTTCTGCCATTTCCAGGGTCGCTATGTCACCTCTGAAAGAGGACTTACCTGCTCCAGGGAGGATTGCCCCTCATAATAACGCTCTGATTTAATTCTGACGGTGCCGAGCTTTGAGCGAACTGTATTCTTTACGACGCTTTAGCCCAACCGCTCGAGTAACGCGATGAAACGCGCCCGATCAAACGGCTTCCGCTCATGTAGTATAGCCCAGATTTCTTTCACCGCGGCAGATCCAATCATTTCTAGGGCTTGCCTCCGCCAGTATCCTGCGGTCAGGAGCCGCTCGAGCGTCTGCCGCGTTTCGGGAAGATCGCCTTCACGAATCTGGTTCTCGACTACCTCCAGGATCGCTGCTTTCAGGTGAGGATTGAATGGTGTCCCCTCATCATACGGTTGATCGACTCCTCTGGCCTCTCTGCTGGGTCCGCGGTTCTTCTTTCGCTTACCTCTCACCTTCTCTGATTCCCTTTCTTATGGCAACTCTCAACCATCTATACCATATCATCTCTCTGCTATTCTAAACAGGTACTCCGTGCCTGGTATCAGGGCTTCTCAGAAGTCATCTGTCTGTTCATATGCATACAAGGCGCTAGCGCCGAGAAAGGCATTCCAGTAGGAAGGTGACTTATTATTTGATCCAGTGCCAGGGACAGGCTATGATGACTAGAAATCGCGTATCCATGATGGAATGAAATCTGGGGTCCGGATGTTTTACTCAGTAGAGTAATTATAGAGTCCGCTCTCTGGGCATTTAGTCCTCCATAGGATGATGTGCGGATGGAATGCGATCTCCCCAACGAGGTCGGATGCAAACTGACCTGACGACAATCTCCTCAGACGTGCATAGATATTGTCTAATCATGTGACTCGATGTATAACGTGATCGAGACCCTCGCACAGCAGTGAAAAACAGGTACCCGGCGAAAACTCTGAGAGTAGCCAGGATGCACGGCAGGTGAACGTACAATGGCTTTGATAAAATGGTAGAGAGATGGAACGGAGGAAACACCGATGACAAAGGTCCACACTGGAGCGGATGTGAAAGATCAGTTCAAGCAGCTCTCGGAAGCTGATATTGAAGCCTCTAGTGATGATGCGAGCTTTCGCAAGGGATATGACTACTATTTTCAGCACGCGATCGTTGAGGCAACCTTGAGTGAGTCGGTACTCAGGGCGTTCTGTCACAGTTCGAGTGGGAGTCCGTACCGCGTCGAGGCGACCTTGCTGCCAGCAGGTGATAAGAGTGCTCACAAGGTGGTTTACGCTGGCTGTAGTTGCCCACGGGGAGGCTTTTGCAAGCACCTGGTGGCCTTGCTGCTCACCTGGCTCCATCAGCCGGAACGCTTTGTGGTACGCTCAAGGCTCGTGGCGCGATTGGACGAGAAGAGTCGCGAGGAGTTACTGGCTCTGCTGGAACAACTGGTGCAGCGGCAGCCTGATATAGAACCCATGGTTGAGCTGCTGATAGAACTTCCCCTGGTTACCCCGGCGCAGGGGAAGAACAGGCCAGGGAGAGGCAAAGAACGCACGCTGGATCCCTCTACTATTCAAAGCCAGGTGGACTCGGCGTTCTACAACGCGGGAGAAGGATGGGGCGCTGCCAGCCGCGTTGCCGCCGAGCTAGACCGTTTGTGTGACATCGGCAAGAGCTTTGCCGAGGCGGGCGAGTGGGCCAACGCGCAGGTCGTGTATGCGACGGTTGCCGAGGAAACGGTCATACAATACGAGGGGTTGCACGATGAGGGTCAGGTCAGTTGGATTCTGGGGCAGTGCGCGGCTGGCCTGGTGGCGTGTCTGAATGCTCAGTCCACCCTTCCAAAGCGGGAACAACTCGATGCTGAAGATCGTGAAGAACTGCTGACCACGCTGTTTGACCTCTGGAAATTTGGCTACAATTACGGCGGGATCGGGGTGGATGTTGCTGGAGCGATCGCGGGGAACGGGACAGCGCAGGAACGGAAGAGGGTTGAAGCCTGGCTGCGTGAGGAGATGAGCCCTGGACAAGATTCCTCAAGCACGTGGCGCAACCGCAGCGTCGTCGATTTTGTGGTGAAGCTGAAACAAGCAGAACACTCTAGCGAAGAAGACGTGCTCGAGGAGTATCGCAATGCCGGTCTGTACAAGGAATTGACGGAGAAATTCCTGCAGCTTGACCGTGAAAACGAGGCGCTGGGCGTCGCCCAGGCACACCTGACCAAACCCATGGACGTGACCTGGTTCGCAGAGCAACTGCTGAAATTGGGAGAAGCGTGGCGAGAGCAGGCGCTGGCATTTGTGGAAATGAGGCTCACCGAGGTCAAACCTGCTCTGCAGGGCAAGTCGCAGGACTTCACAAGCGCACACGCAGTAGACACCTACCGGCGCTGGTTGAGCGAAACGTACCTCCTGTACGGCAAGGCTAAGCAAGCCCTGGACATAGAGCTTGCCCGCTTCCAGGCCAACCCGGATGATGCCACTTATCGCACCGTGCGATCTGCAGCGCGGGCAGCCGATCAGCCGGAAGATGCGTGGTCTGACCTACGGCCACGACTGATTCAGACGTTAGAGCAGCAAAGTCGTTGGGGAGCACTCGTCAGTATCTACCTGGATGAGGGAGAGGTCGGCCACGCCCTGTCTGCTCTCGCGGAGATGGAACGTGGGTCAGGAAGATCACTCCCTGGATATGGACACAGCTATTATTCAGCCCCAGGTGATTACCGGATTCAGGTAGCAAAAGCTGCCGAGGAAGATTATCCCGAGGAAGCGATTCGACTGTATAAGAGTGTGATACAACAACTCATTGACGGGCGCGGACGCGAAAATTACCAGCAAGCGATAGGCTACATGACGCGCATCAGAATGCTGTATCAGAAGCAAGGGCAGGAACCGGAGTGGCATGCTTATATTACCAACCTACGCAACAGCAACAAGAGCCTGCGAGCATTGAAAGAAGAACTAGACAAAAGAGCGATGTAGCGGGGTGCTGAAGCGTTGCTCGATCGGTGCAGCGTTAGACGTGTAAAGTGAGGAGAATATGTCAAGAAAATCAAAACAATCCAAACACAAGCAAAAGTTTACTGCCAGCTTGTCGCCGGTCGACAAGTATCTCGACCTCATTGGACGTCACATCTTTCAGGGAAACTACACTGAGGCAGTTGCTACCTGCGAACGCCTATTGAACTATCTTCCACGGCATGCTCCGCAGCGCATCGATGTGCTGGATCAACTTGGAACCGCACAGGGTATGCTCCAGAACTTTCCGCAAAGCTACGCGGCTTATACAGAGGCGCTTTCATTAGATCCTAACAATGCCGCGTTGTGGCTCAATCGAGGCATGGCTAGTCGATTCACCTCGCGCTTTGGGAGATCGCTTCGTGATTATGAACGTGCGAAAGAGCTGAATATCAGACCTGGACTGGCAAAGAAGCTGGAGGAAGAGCTGGAGTTCGCCCGTGAGTTGGCTGAGAAAACACTGAAACTGCGCGGTCCAGACTTCACCTTAGACCAGCTGATTGAGCAGGAGGGCCTCTTCCAGGACGGCTTACAATTGATGGAGGCTGGGGAGTGGCAGGAGGCTGAGCAAGCTTTCCAGGCATCTATTACGATGGGTGATTGCTTACCACAACCCTGGGGCAACCTGGGAATATCCTTGATGATGCAGGAACGCTACGACGAGGCGGAGGCGGCATTGAAATGCGCACTGGTGATTGATCCGCGATACACCCTTGCTAAAAGCAATCTGGGCGCGCTTCCTGAAATACGCCGGACTGGCCCACCGGCAAGGATTGATATACGAGATCCATTCAAGAGCAGCAAGCTCAAGCAGTCAATTACTTTTATCAAGGAGTAGCAACATAACAATGGCAAATCGGAAAAAGAAGGCCATGACACAGCTGGGCAAGCAGCCCCCGCGTTATCGGTTCTTTCTCAATCCCTACCAGGACATGCGGTTTACGAGGTGCCCGCAGTGCGACAACAAGATGCACCAGCGAAAGCTGCCATTGGTGATCCATGTGGACCCAATGCAGGTGCTCTCTCTCAACAAGACGTGCCGCTACTGTCCTTTCTGTGATCTGCTCATTGCTCATCAAGACGATGTGGAGCATTTTCTTGCCTCCTTTTTCACCGAGCAAAAGCCAGATGTCGTTGGCAACGATTACCTGGTGCTTGGAACACTGGACAAGCCAGCATGGAAACGCGGAACGCAGCAACAGATGACCTTGCCGGAGATGCTCGAGGCATTGCATGATTTCAAGGAAGTTGTGACGTTTAAGCTGACAGGAGGTTGGGTGAGAGATGAGACGAAGCTTTCTGCAAAAAAGTGAGGGAGTGGAGTATGAGCAACACTGATACCTCCGAGCATGATGTACGGGTACGGGCATGTTTGAACATGGGAAGAACTATGAAGAGTAGAAATTGGGCCATCGGCGAGAGCGTCGTGGTCAAACCGGGCGTCACAGACCCCGACACGGGTCGCGATATCGGTGGGTGGCAGGGACGCATCAGCGCCATTCTTGACGGGTGGAGATCCTGACGATCCGATGGGATAGTCTCACGCTCAAGAGCATGCCGCCAGCCCTTCTCGCCTGGAGTGAAGAAGAGGGACTGTCCTGGTCAGAGATGAACCTGTCGCCCGAAGAAGTGGAATCTGCAGCAGCACGTGACACCGAGGACGATGTGGCTGCGGCCACCGCAGAGCTTGAGTCCCAGACGAACTGGCTCTATCTCGGAGGAGAACAAGGCAAGCGGATTCAAGCGATCGTGAACCTGGCAGCGGGTCACAGCGAGTTGGCGGTGTTCCGGGCCTGGCATGCCTACCTGGAGGAGCACCTGGTCTTCCCGTTTGCCGCCACCGTGGTAGAATATCAGCGCGAGCCGGTTCGTCAGGGCGCTCGGGTCAGCGTGCTGGCCATCACCTTTCTGGATGAGACCTATGGCACCATCGTGGCGGTGAAGCATACACATGGAGTCAATGAGCTCCCGCTCTGTGATCTGAAGGCTACGGAGGCGACTGCCGAGACCCGGCAACTGGTGGGGGATTACGCCGTGTGGTTTGCTAATCGCTAACGCACACTTACTCCACAGCAAAGGCCGAATTGAGCTGCTGCACGGAGAAGAGTTCGGGATCAAAGTGAACACCTACCCAGGTACGCAAGCGTTCATGGTCATCGTGGTGAGGATCGCGCAGGGCCTCTAGCAACTCGTCGTATCCTGAGACGCCGCCGCAGTCTTCTGGAGGGCAAGCCCGCCTGCCGTCGAGGCATCGTGGTGCGACCCAGTCTTCCGCATTAAGGAGTTCGATGCGCTCTACCAGCACGTCATGGCGCCAGTCGTCGCCAAAGTCGTAGTCGTAACGAAAACGCATCCCTTCAGTTCGAAGCACATCGCGCACCGACGTATAGCGGTCATGCTTGATCTGGATGCCCTCGTCGGCATACTCAGGATCTGGCTCACCATATTGCACCCCACCGATCGTAAACAGGTGTAAATGGTAATTCTCCCACCCCATCGCTAGCTGTAGAAGCCGGTGGAGACGTGCCAGGGAGATCTTGCCAGGAACGCTAATGCGCCGCCAGATCGCTGGCTCGATCTCCGCGAGCTGAATGTGAAGCTGGTAGATACTCCGCGAGCGATAACTTCCCACCTCTCGGCCCTCCTCTTTTACTGTTTCTCTTGTTCGTGGAGAGTATACTTCTTCTCTGTCTGCTCGTCTAGAGGCGTTTTCGGGAGTCTAAATTCTGATGTTAGAATTCGTATCCCCGGTTCACCCAATAGCGCCAATCCTCAATAGCTTGCCGGGTCTCCTCATCCACCTGGATGCCCTCCAGTTGCATTAAGGGAACGGCGAGCTGGCGCTTTTTCCGCTGGATCAACACAAACATTTCATGCTCACATTCCTCTGCGGGAGCCATTCCTACGACCTCGACCTTATCTCCCAGGTCCAACGGCGAGGTCGGACGGCGAGCGACACATTGGGCAGAAAACGGGAAATGTATGGTGTCGTCGAGATAGTAATACCAGCCCATCGCTTGCTCTTCGGGGCCATTCGCATCCACAACGATTTCCCAGTTGATGCGTTGTTCACGTGCTTCATCTTTGGCTTGGCGAGCCATACATCCTCCTGTAACGGGTGAAAATCGGTAAACGTCCCGCTCTACTTCCATTCTCTACAGAACGTGCGGCATATTCCCACCTGTCTCTCACATTCTAACCCTTGAAAACACTCCAGGGCAACTACTCTAAAAAGAGCGGGAGATAGTCCCGATGTGTCCTATGGCCATTTTTGCACCTTACGCTGCCTGTGTAAGATAATGTACTGGGCATGTATCATGCCCAGGAGAGCCATATGCAGCAGGCCGACATCCTCATCATCGGTGGCGGAATCACTGGTACCGCAACCGCCTGCTATCTCGCTCTGTCCAGCCACGAGGTGACCTTGCTGGAGCAGAGCGAGCTTGCCGTGGAAGCCTCCAGGCTGAACCCTGGCAACATCTGGGCAACCGGCTGGGGTCACACACCTGATCTCTCCTCAATGCTCAGCATAGGCCATCCTCTCGGAAGCCGACCCAGCGCGACAGGTGAGTATGCGACCAATTTGAAAGCGGTAGCCAGTGCGCTTTCTTGAAAGGGATGTTCACTGTCTATCATAAAGCTTTTTTCTTCGACTTCCATAATTGACTCACCTATCCTACCAAGCAGTAGTATCAGAGGACCAAGAAGTTGACAGTCTGCTCAAAAAGAGGATATCATGACCGCACCGATAAGAAGAAACAAATACGGTTTGGCCAAATATTTGTGACGATAAACGAGGTTTCGCCAAATATGTGTGACAAAAGCCGCCAGAAATTTGTGACGATAAGCGTTACCCCCCGCTCAACATTGCTGAGCTAATGCCAAATATGTGTGACAATCACCATAAATTGTAGGATCTCAAAGATAGTGAGACTGTGATCATAGTTACTGAGAACCACTTCTCAAAGATAGTGAGAACGGGCTAAGATGCCTGTCGGATCTCAAAGTTATTTGGATTGTGATCAAAGTTACTTGGATTAGCTTACATGCCTTATCGAAAATGTAGAAATTGGTCATCGAGTACGGACGAAACGGTTTTTCGTTTCGTCCGTACTCGATGACCAATTTCACGAATCCTGATACTCATTCAGGGAGATACCTGTCCTTGGATCATCAGATATTACCGTTTCGGTCATAACTCTCTCGCAGCCCTTTTCCATCCGCCCTCCTCAGAACCGGACGTGCTTGTTTCCAAGCATCCGGCTCGCCAGTTCCCGCTTCTCTCCCTTTGACCTCTCCGCATTTCGCGTAGTCGCATCAGGGTCAAGCGGTTCGCCTGTCGCCCTTCGTCCTGTACAGAGCTTTCCTCTGCTCCCCGGCAGGTCGTGACTCCTGCGGCTACTCCGTCCCCGTAAGGCTCGCGCCTGGCAGGGGATCCCATGTTCCGTCGCGATGAGACGTATCGAGCGCAACGTAGGTGCCTCACACATCACCTTCATGAGACCTCATTGGTCCCCATCCTTTCCGCGAGGGTATTCAGAATGGCTACTTTATTCTGAGTACGGAAAGGCTCTGGCTTCAAGCGTTCTGCCAGAGGACGTGTGCTTGCATCCTCGGTGCTTGAGGTTCGGGCAATCCTGCTCTCACCGTATTGCGCGGAACTTGCAGGCCTCAAGCTACAACGCTTTCGCTTCCTGCCTGCTTTCGCGGCATGCTGTTGTTCCTTTTTCCTTTCGGAATCGGGTAAGCCGGTGTTCCTAGAACGTCCCTCGAGTTCTAGCCGATTGCATCGGCGATCTCATCGTGCGTGACATGGCGCACGTAGCCAGAACAGTACTCGTCCAAAATCAATTTTTCGGTTCTAGGTGTTCAGCTAACCAGCATAATATTCCTGGATTGCCTTTGCGTCCAATGATTGCATCGCGAAGCTCTTGAGCGGTATTTTGCGGAATAGGCCCACTATGTGCGAGAGTATTACGATTTTTAGCGACATTTTCTGTCACCATGCGTTTTAGTATTGCCTCAAATACTCTGATATCGCTTTTTGAATGGACAATAATAGCGCGGCATAGCTCCCAATTATGTTGGGCAGTCTTGATTTTGTTGACTTCGTTGCCATCTTTTGCATGATATGGGTCTTTATCTTTGAAATTGTATATCGTTTCGATTGAGCCCAGCGTCATATTTCCGTATGGGACGTTAAATCCGCTCTTCTGATCGGGGTAATGGTCCTGCAGTCGCCGCTTGATCTCGGTTTCCAGTGCACGACAAAATTGGATTGCAGGCGCTGCCCAGTCATCGAGCGTTATCTGCTTTTGTTCGTCCCAAACGTATGCACCGCTAAGCAGAATGTTACGTGTTTCTGCAGAGAGGCAACGTGGATGATTCTTCCAATAATCCCCGAATATCCATTCTTCAAAATAAGCTTCAAGAGTTGTTGTGGTGCCACGTAGCTTTACATATTGCTCGACGGTGCGACCCACGCCGAGAAAGATGTGGCTACGCAGTTGTTCTGTTGTATCTTCATTGCCGCTTTGTTCTGCCTGACGTAAGGTTTCATCTGCTCGTGTCCGAATATCGCTACTTTGCTGATTCAAGGCATCGCTGGTCACTGCTCGGATAACGAAAGGCGGCATCTTCGCCTGACCAAATATATGACAGAGGCGTGGGTCTTTCAGGCAATGTACTTTGTCATTGACTAGATCAAAAACGCCTTTGCCGATATGTGGTTTGGGGCAAAGTACGTTATATCCGGTTGGATGACTAAGGAACGTAATCTTGTATCAAACTCTATTGTTAGATAGCTATCCCTGCTATTCTCAGTTATCTCTACCACAAGATTTCTAAAATTTCCACAAGCCTGGTTGAAATCCTCTAATGCTTCTTCAGTGGCAGGACGGTAGGCATCTATGAGAGATTGAATTTGGAGTTAGTCTCAGCTGGTGGGTATTGCAGCGATAGAGCAAGATTGGAGAAGTTTTTTCCCATCCCTGGGAGTATACTGATTTTACTTGTCATTTGCAAGGAAAATAGCATTCACGAAGATTGGAGCACGCCATGGGTAAAGTCCTGTTTGGCCTTTCGGTCTCACTGGATGAATTTATCGCTGATACAAATGATGACGTATCACTGGTATTGGCCTGGATGGGAAGCGCTTAGGAACATTGCAATGAAGTCGTGGGTGCTGCGCTGGGCGAGTGTGGCGCGGTGATCATGGGGCACAGAAGCTTCGAGCAGATTTACGGTGAGCAGGGGTGGATCTTTACCTGATGGCACGGCTCCCGATTGGCCGGTGATGGTCTTGCAATCGCACGCACGAGCATCCGTGAAAAAGGGCAAGACGCACAGCCGTTGGCAGAAAGATTGAGCCGGGAAAGAAAGAGACGACAGTGGCCCCCATTTCCCGAGGCAAGAAACCTGAGGTTTCTCAAATAAACGAACACAAAGTAGTGAGGGATGACCCTTTTCTGGAACTCCAGCCCGCCTGGAGACCACTTCCTTTCATCTAGCATGGCTAGAATTCCAGAAGGGAGAGGAAAGAGATGAACAAGCACATCTTGGTGATCGATGATAATGAGCAGATGCGATCCATGTTACAAGTCGTGCTCGAGAGCGAGGCGTATGTCGTAGACACGGCGAGCGATGGGCTGATCGCTCTGGACAACCTCATCCACCAGCAAGCCATGCCCGGAGTGATCTTGCTGGATCTGCATATGCCACGCATGAATGGCCTGCAACTGATCGAGGCCTTACGGCAGCAGGAAGCAGCATGCTTAGACTCCATTATCGTACTCAGTGGGGATGTGGACGCGCTGCAAGAGGCCAGCAGGCTGGGTATTCAGCGCTGCCTGGCCAAGCCTTTTGACCTGGAGGCGTTACTGGAACTCGTCTCCACGTGTATGGCTTGACGAAATACTCCACCAGTTTGGGGTTTCATGCGTCAATCTCACGGGATGTGTTGCTTCTCATGAAGTGGCAGGCTCGTGCTACCACTGTCCAGGCTTCTCTTTGTAGTAGAAGCGTTCAGGTTGCTCGTATTGAGCAAACCCGTGATCATGCAATTGCTTGACTTATTGGATGAGTCAAGTGACAATTCGCCATTTCCACTGCCTGGAAGCTGGCAGAGGATAAGAGAGCATAAAATGAGAGTGGAGAGGCAACCTATGGTACTCGATACGTTTGTCTACAAGGACTTGCTCAGCGTGGCCGGTCACGAACTCAGGACCCCCCTGACCGTCTTGAAGCTGCAAACACAGCATTTACACAAGCGCCTGGCCAGGCAAGGTCTCGACGATGATGTCGCCATCCTGGCGCAAATGGAGGTGCAAATCCAGAAATTGGAGCGACTGAACGCAGACTTGCTCAACGTCTCTAACATACAGACAGGCAGGCTCGCCTACGTTCAGGAGCGCGTGGACCTGAACAAGCTCCTGCGGGAGAGTGCAGAGGTGATGCACCAGATGCATCCGACGCACACCATCCTGGTGCATGGTAGAGCAACGACCTGTGTGGTCGGAGATAAAGACCGCCTGGGTCAGGTCTTCAGCAACCTGCTCAGCAATGCGATCAAATATTCTCCGGGTGCCGACACGGTAGAGGTGGAGATCCGTTCTTCGGCAGAGGCTATCACCATCAGTGTGCGCGATCACGGCATCGGCATCCCGCAGGACCAGCGCGAGAAAATTTTCGAGCGGTTCTATCGGGTCGTTGATCCGAGCACGAATGCGATTGCTGGCCTGGGGATCGGGTTATATCTGGTGGCGGAGATCATCAAGCATCATGGAGGGACGATCACGGTGGATAGTGCTCTGGGACAAGGATCCACTTTTCACGTGGCGCTCTCTCTGACCAGGCACGAGAGTCTGGGAAGTTGAGTATCCTGCTCACATGAATGCACACTGCCTGGCGGCGAGGGGATGGCTTCTGCCCCTCTTCTATGTAGGGACGCATGTGAAAGCGGAGCGCTGCACCGATGCGCTGGTCCACCAGCACCATCATGCGCGATGCCACCTCAATCCAGCGGGTGCCTTTTCTCTGTTTGACCGACTGATCGTTGACGCACTTACGCGGCGTAGTGTGCTTCGATGGACGTCGCAGCTCCCATACATCTGCATAAGAGAGTCAACTTCTGATCACTTGATCATTATAGCAAACTGACAAGAAAAAACTTTTCTAATCTGCTGCTTTTTGAACGGCTATATCTTCCTTTCCAAGCAAGGGCAATCCCATCACCAGAGGTGGGTCGGTCAGACGCGGCGGGTGCAGAACGAGATTGGGCTCGCCAGATACCTGCCCCTGGCATATGATAAGCGGGCTCGCGTTGTTGCCAACTAACAGCTTCTCGCCAGGCAACAGAGATGAGTGGAGGTCTGTGGCGATGGGAAACGCGGCAGCTCGCAGATGGTAGACGCCATCGGGAACATCCTGCAACAGATACCAACCCGGCGAGCTGAGTGAAGTACACTGGACAGGCGCTCCTTGGAGAATGGGACTGGGGAACAGGCCCACATAGATCGTGCCCCGAAAGGTCGCCGGAGCGCTGATCCGGCCCAGCAGTGCGTGTTTCCTCGGCATGCCAGAGGACGTCGTGGGACCGAGCTCGGCAGGCTCTGCCGCAGGCGGCTCGAATGCCTGAGCCCGTTGGCGCAAGAGGCGTGGAGACAGGCCTACCCGGTGCGTGAAACGGCTGGTAAATGAGCCAATGCTGGTATAGCCCACCTCGAAGCAAATATCGGTCACGCTGAGCGAAGTCGTCAACAGCAAACGCCGGGCCGCCTGAAAGCGCAGCGCGGAGAGAAATTCGCCAGGGGGAATGCCAATCAGACGACCAAAGACGCGCGTGAAATGAAAGGGGCTCAGATAAGCCACCGCGGCCAGATCTTCGAGGGTCAGTAGTTCATGCAGATGGGTATGCATGAACTGGATTGCGCGTTCAACGGCCTGTGTCTGAGCGGCAAGGGTCACCTGATTCGCTGCGTCTTCACAGAAAATGGGTGGTGCTGTTTGCATAGTGTCCTTCTTTCTCCAACAGAACTTTCTTCATCGACCTATTCTTTTCAGCCTGATCGGCGTCTGCTGCGAAAGCCGCCACACTCTTATCGAGCCAGGCCGGGTCTGACTGACGATTGTTGTACAGATCGAGCAGTGACCGGGCCAGAGCCACATGCTCCTGTGCAGCCATGATAGTATCCCTTCTTTCTCTCTTGCGTTGCAGAGCGAGCCGTTCTTGCCAACATGAGCAACGTTCCTCTCAAGACGACAATCTGAAAAGGAGACCCTGATGAGTGCAGCTTACACGCAAAGCAGGTCCCCTTTGAGTAGCCAAATTATAACACCTGGGGCCCATTGAGGAGGTCAAACATGGGGAAAGGGGACACACTGCGAGGCTGGGTGTAATGGCTCGTGAAGCCATTTTATGGCAATCGTATCCATCGGCTTGTGCAGTCAACTCACCACCAGGGGGCGCAAGCTCTTGCCAACACACACCGGCTCTAGCTGGCTGCTCCTGTGACACCTGTAGCGTGGTCGGTTGCGACCATGCATACTGATATTGCCCGCTCCGAGTTAGGTTTGTTCATTTCTCTGTGTAAATGGCAAGCTGTTAGTTGGATAGTGTCGAAAGGGGGATACGAAAAACACCGTTCGCTGGTGTTCCTGAGTATCCCTCCTGTGCCTTCTAGAGCAACTTCATGTTCGCGGTTGTTCGCTGATGGTTGTCGGCGTTCCTGTCAAGCTTCATTGAATGACACGGTGGGAGGATTTGAACCTCGGACGGCGCTTTTTCAGCCCTCCCGAGAGGCGGCTTCATAGAGGGGTGCAGCCATGGGATATGGTGGAGAATTCGGCCAGCCCTCTGTAACCCCCCTTCGGGACCCTTTTTCATTCGTGTGCAGTCCAGACAGGCCTTCTTCCAGGAGAAGAAGGCTCCATCCGACGACTTCTGCTCGCACGACGCTATTGCGACCATATCTCGCTTGAGAGCCTCTCAAGCGGAAACTGGCGGCAACGGGCAAGAGAGCACCTCCCTGGCTGTCCATCGTCGGTTCGTTCTTCCCGCTGCCTGAGCTTTCGTCCGTTGCCGATAGCGTTGCGCGAGCAGTCTGCCACCTCGCTCTCGTGGCTGCACGAGCGCCAAGCGCAGGGAGTGGTGAGGACGCACAAAATGGTAGTACGCGCGCCACCATTCCAGATGGGCCAGAAGCTGTGGGGGAGGCTTCGCCGTCGCCCAGGTACGGCGTGCGAGAGCGGCCACCCCATGACGGACCGTCAGATTCACCCGTTCAATACAAGCCGTGTTCACCCTCCCAGAGAAGCCTAGTCCCTGCAAGGTGGCCGTGAGAGCGGCCTCTGTCCCGAGCCGCATGACATGCGTTACTCGTACCAGCTTGCGCCGTCGGTAGCATTTCTTCACCTGGCCGTAGATCAGCCCCGCCGCCACTTGCCACCGTCGTCCATGCCCTCCTCGTCGACCCACCTGGAGCCAGTGTCCAAAATGGGCCGTCAACGCATACAAATACACGTTTAACCCATCACTGGTGAAGAGCGCGAGGCAATCGGGAGCCAGGAGCTGTCCCAGGCAGTGGATCACCCGATGAGCCATGTGTTGTGTGCGGGGACCGAGCTCAAGCACAGGCAGAGTCGCGCGTGAGAGGATCGATGGCCAGCCAGAGCCAGAGCACCTGCGTGGCACAGCGCAGCCGGGTGCGCAGCTCGTCCAGCTGGAGGTGCGGGAGCGGGAGCTGGAAGAAGAAGCGCTCGTGCAGGGTGTGCGCGTGCCGACCTGCACGAGTGAGCCACCTCGTAATAGTGGCTTGTCGAAAGCCGAAGACCCGCTCGGCGGCGGAAGGATCGAGCCCTTCGGCCAGAGCCGAGAGCACCACGGCGACCTGGTGCGAGGGGGTTTTCAGGCGCTACAAGGGGGTGTTGCGTCGGGCACTGCATGTGCCGTGGCACGCCTGGCAACGAAAGGTCTGGATCGGCTCAGCACGCCCATGCTTGCCGTCCCCGACAAGCGCATGGAGGTGAGCGTCAGTGATGCCAAAGTACGGGCACTGCGGGTTCGGACAGGCGAAGCCCTCAGTGTCTATGCGTTTGGGTGCTCCCCGGCGGCTTTTCACCTCAGGCCAGGGACGCGACATCTGCGGGCACTGACCCTCCACCCGACGAAGGAGTGGAGCCGAGACGACAGGAAGGGCAGTCAAGCGGGGTGCGTGGCTTGAGCAGACGCGGGACTGGGCTGTGCCTGGATGCAACTGCTGAGTGGGAAGGGTGAAGAGGGAGCCAGCCAAGACGCCAAAGCAGCGCCAGAGAAAGGAGAAGGCAGACTGAGAGCAAGAACAAGAAGACATGAAAGGTCATACAATCCTCGCCGCTTGAAATGAGAAAAAGAGAAAGCTTCCTGATCATAAGGAGCGTCGCAAGGGACTGTCAAGCGGATAGGAGTGATGGTTGCATTATCCACCACCGTGAGAGGGAGTACCGGCACAATATATTGTGTTCATCTGCTTTATAGTTACTACATGTAGTAGCAAGCGCCTTGTATTTGGCGAGCAAATATGTTATTATCCTCGAAACAATAGCAGTGCTGTTAATAGACTGCTAAGCTTATGTTTAAGGAGGATTCTTTTTAGTGCCATATACAGTAGCAAGAGGCTTTGAAGTATTGCGGGAGCGATTGGAAATAACGGATCTGCAAGCAACAGCGGTTTCTACCCGGCAGCGGAATGTTCGGGACGCATTAGAAAAGCGCCTAGTGGTCGATGATCATTTTCTAACCGGCTCCTACATGAGAAATACGATGATTGCGCCGTTAAATGAAGCAGACGTTGATCTTTTCATGGTCATGAACGATCAATACTTCCGGACCGACGGGCAAGCCTATATCCTGGATAAAGTACGAGGGGTGCTACTGGAAACGTACCCTCTTACCCCAAATATAAGCAGAGACGGCCAGGCGGTGACTATTACATTTACTGATTTTAAAGTCGATGTTGTCCCTGCGTTTACCGGTGTTTCGAGCGGATATCTTATCCCCAATACGATACGCAACGAATGGATCTCTACAGATCCGCGTAAGCACATTACATTATGGAGCGAAGCCAATAAAGCACATAACGGAGACCTTGTTCCCCTCATCAAAATGATTAAAGGCTGGAATAAACAACATGGTGATTTGTTCTATTCGTTTCACCTTGAATGCCTCATCCTTAAAATCCTTACCAATGTCACCATATCCGATTTCCCCTCCGCAGTCTGCTACGTGTTTGATAAAGCAAGAACTGCCGTCACAGACATCGTTTTTGATCCTGTTTCATTTACCAATACCGGCAAATACTTAGATACGCAGAGCAAAATTGATGCCGTTGTGAGCCGATTAGAAACTGCGTATACAAGAGCTAAAAATGCAGAAGAGTGCACGGCCAGAGGGAATATTGACGACGCTTATTATTATTGGCGGCTCATCTTTGGAGACTACTTTCCCGCCTATGGCTAGGAAGAAACAATGCCTTTATGAGTAACACTATTGCCCAAGATCAAAATTCTCCACGTCAACTTGAACGGCTTGCTGCACAAAGATACATGTATTCAACAGCAAAACGGTTTTTGACGGTACAGCTTTTCCTCGATCTTTTATCTCCAATAGTGCTGGCTGTTATTATCGCTTTTTTTCCTCCATTTGGCGTATTTGGAGCATTTATTGCTGCGATGATAGTGGTTGTTGACCTCTATTTAGAAAGTCTGCAATCTGCAAAGAGACAAGATGCGGCTGGAGTTCAGGAGTTGTTTGATTGTGAGCTTTTTGGCCTGGAGTGTCGGGATCTGATACAGCGCGACTTTCCCGATACCATAGAGATCGTAAGAGCAACGGAGAAATATAGACGGTCTCACCCAACGTACGACGACCTGAAAAATTGGTATTCAACAGAGGTTGATCAGTTACCTTTATACCTTGCAAGGCTCGTCTGCCAAAGGATTAATTGTTACTGGGACGTACAGTTGCGCCGTAAGTACCTCCAGACTGTAGGAATAACGTTTTTTATTATCTTTTCCATAGTCATGGTAGTGGCTTTGATTAAAGGCATTACGGTAGGAAATTTTCTTCTCGTCGTGGTTGCTCCCTTATTGCCAGCCATTGGATGGATTTCTCGTGAGTTCATCAAACAGAACGAAGCCATCCGAAGAAAAAACAAGTTGAAGAGTTATGCAGATGAATTATGGACAGATGCTATAAAAAAACATGTCCCCTTAGAAGAGATCGAGCGAAGATCAAGAGACCTACAAGATCAAATATACAATAATCGATCTAGTAACCCTTTGATATTGGATGTGTTCTACTGGCGTCTTCAACCCAAAAATGAAGCAGAGATGAATAGAAGCGCGAAAGAGTTAGCAGATGAAGCCTTAGCGAGTTTGGGCAGGAATACCCATCCATAAAAAAACCAGTATATTCACCTTTAGCCAGGATGTTTTATCAGTGCCACATACAATAGTACAAGGCTTTGAGGTATTACGGGAAAGACTTGAGATAACACCGCTGCAACTATCCAATGTTTCAAAACGACACGAAAGAGTACGGGAGGTGCTGAGAGAGCTGTTGCCAGACATGGTAACGGACGATTTCTTAACGGGATCATATAAGCGAAGAACAATGATTGCTCCTCTGAAAGACGCGGATATCGATATTTTCGTTGTCTTAGACGAAAAGTACCGTTATGATTATAATCCGGGATCACTCTTGGATAAGGTCAAAAATACTTTGAAAAAAGCATATCCTGAAGAGACAGATATCAGTAGAGATGGTCAGGCAGTGACGATTACATTCAGAGATTGTAAAGTCGATGTCGTTCCAGCCTTTCCCAGACGAGTTGGCCTACGCTTTCGAAGAAAATATCGAGGGTTTGTTATTGCAAATACTATTCAAGAATCATGGATAGCAACAGATCCCCGGGAACATATAACTATATGGCAAGAAGCCAATAAGAAGCACGACGGTAAACTTATCCCTCTTATCAAAATGATAAAGGGGTGGAACAAAGAAAACGGAGATCTGCTTGCCTCCTTCCACCTTGAATGCCTCATTCTTCAGATCATGAATGAGCAACCAATTAGAGATTTTCCCTCAGCAGTTAGCTATGTATTTAAGGAGGCCAGACGCAAAATTCGTTACTCTGTCGCTGACCCCGCTGGATACAATTATGATGTAGGGACATATTTAGATACCAGAAGCAAAAAAGATGAGGTAAAAAGCCATTTGGAAACGGCATATACAAGAGCTAGAAAAGCAGAGAAGTTTGCAGCCAAAGAAAACTTTGAAGAAGCATATTCAAATTGGCGTCTCATTTTTGGTAGGTATTTCCCTGCATTTTCCTAACACCGATGTATTTAAGGGGCAATAATGGGTAAAACCAAACAAAGGGGTCAAAAGAACCATGCCTTATTTGTTCAGTGTTGTTCCGAGGGCAATGTCCTTGATGTAGGATTTTAAGTATCGCATATCCTCTACAAAACGTTTTTCAAACTCCTTCCCGTCAATTTGAAGATTCCCCTCAATATCTGTACCTGTAGAAGCGACTAGCCCGCCGTCTTCACCTGCTGCTTTCAAAAGTTGGGTAAACGAACGCAGCCGCTCATCAAACTCCATTGGTAAGTAGTTGTCTCTCCCCTGCTCCGTTATCTCTTCCATAAGCTTCCTGAAATTCCCACACGCTTGAGTTAACTCATGCAATGCCTCTTCCGTGGCATCACGGTATGGAGGGATAAGAGAGTGAATTTTGGTACGTGTCTCATCTGGCGGCCGTGGTGGTGATATGGTTACAGTTCCACTTCGTATTGATCGTAGCACTGATTTTCGCCTTTTATATGTCTTGTAGCAGTCATCGAGCTTGGACAGGCTCTTACTGATAGGAATATAGAGAGTGTCTATGTGCTGACTGGTATTTTGGAGAAGATTATCGTTGAGCTTCTGACGATAGGTGATTTCCAACTGTCTGATCTGCTGCCTGGCAACAATTGGCGATACGACAACGCTTGCGAGAGCGCCGAAAAAACTGCCTCCGAAAAGCGCAATAACAATTTGCGCCCAGAGGGGTATAGTGGTCATAGCAATCCCTCCTATCCGAAAACGAAACGCTCCTGTGTTATATAACGTTGAAAGAAGAAAGTAGTAAACTACGAGCTGTTGGCCTTCCAGAGGTAATGGAGAAATTTCGGGCGCTAAGTGTTTCTTACACTCCTCTCACTGTTGCGTGCTAGACTTAGCGTATGTGTGGCCGCTACGCACTCCCAGATCCAGAAGACATACCAATACACTTTAAAGGGACACGGTTTGGCTATGATCTCAAGCCCCGTTATAATGCCGCCCCAAGTGAGGATATGCCTGTTGAGGAGAGCGATTAATTTCTGCTGGTTGTTATAGAGCTTCTGAGTGTGCTCAGTCTGTTAACGGGTGTCTATTTTTACCGTATACGGCGCATTATTGACTCACGAATAATGGGCCTCACAATGACGGCGCAGAGCGTACCATATTGTGCTCTCATGTCAAGGTCGCTTCGCTTCTACCTTGACATGAGAGCACAATATGGTCTGAAAACATTGCGCCATTGAGAAGGCAAAAAAACTAGGATGGCAAACTTGCTATGAAAGAGGTATACTGAAGGACAAGCCCAAACTGGCTCAAAACCCGACCCGGGTAACAATCCCTTTCGGACAACAACCTTGCCAAAACGCTGATTGTCGCCCTTGTGCGCAAGACGGTGTTCATGGCCAAGCGCAGTTGCGAGATCATCTCCTAAGGGGTGCTGCAGGAGAGAGATAGCTGAAAAAGGAGTCGAACGATGCCGCTATGGGAGTACTGTGAAGTGGCCTGGACGTCGAAGCAGGTAACGATCCATATTTACAGTGGTCGTGATGGGGGAAGCTATGAAGGCGTCCAGAAGCCGGAAGAATGGGGCACCTTGCTGGCTCAATTAGGAGCCGATGGCTGGGAACTCGTAGGGATTGTGCCTACGAGACCTGCCAGTCACTCCCTCTACTACTTTAAACGTCCTCTCGAACCGCCTGAAGTCGTCGCATGGAAAAAGCTCACTCCGCAAGAGCGTGATGCGAGCATACGCGGGCAGGTAGCCCAAGGGAAGGAGCAGGAGGGAGAGTGAGTTCCTGAGTTCTTTGATCTGGCCCGCCTTCGCTTCCCACTGACCGCATGTGCAACAGAGTCCCAAGAGGAGGTATTCCATGGCCCGCAAGCAGGCGCGTCCCCGAGCAACCCAGCAGCAGATCCTCGCACCACTCCAAACCACATGCAGAGCCTGTGGCAAGCGCATGCGGATGGCGTTTCACAGCCACCGAACGGTCGCGACCTTACAAGGCGTGTATCGTCTCACACTGAAGGTGTACCGTTGCAGGAATACCGCCTGTCCGCGCTTCCACCAGGTGGTGAGACCGGAAGAAGAAGGGGCATGGGCGCTGCCACATGGGGAATTTGGGCTGGACGTGATTGCCTTGGTTGGGACGTTGCGCTATCAGCAGCAACGCAGCATTCCCCAGATCCATGAGGACCTGCTCAGACGCGGGGTCACCGTTGCTCAGCGCACCGTGACGGATCAGTTGTACCGCTATGAAGAACTGCTTGCCCTGCATCTGGCGGACCACAAGCGATTGCAGGAGCGGTTGCAAGAACAGAAACGGGTGATTCTTTCGCTCGATGGATTGCAACCGGATGTGGGTCATGAAGTGCTCTGGGTGCTGCGTGACTGCTGCTCAGGAGAAGTCTTGCTGGCCCGCAGTCTGTTGGGAGCGACGGAAAACGACTTGGTGCCGCTCCTGGAAGAAGTAGCAACCATCTGTCGGAGGCTGGAGATCCCCATCGCGGGAGTGATCACCGATGGGCAACATTCCATCCGTAAAGCGGTGGCGCATGCCCTGCCGGGCGTTCCTCACCAGCTGTGTCACTTCCATTATCTGCGGGAAGCGACCAAGCCGATCTCCGACGCCGACCGGCATGCTAAAAAAGAACTCAAGAAACACGCGCGCGGAGTTCGGCCCATTGAACGGGCGCTGGAGGGGCGGTCCGATGAGGAAGCCGAGGTAGTGCGCGGGTACTGTCTGGCGGTCAGGAGCGCGCTCACCGATGATGGGCAACCTCCTCTGGATGCTTCGGGACTCAAGCTCCAGGAGCGTTTGCAAGCCATTGATGCTTCGCTCGCCCGTGTCGAGGAAAAAAGGGGCTTCCCGACGAACTTGCCCGACTCCGGCGTCTCGTGCGAACAGGACTGACAGCCACAGCTTCTCTGTGGCCGCCTCTGCGGCAAGCGTATGCATGGGTGCATCAGGCAGCCCACCTCTTGAGCAATACCGAACAGCGCGATGTAGATACGCTCAAGCAGGAATATCAGCAGCTGCTGGAGACCATGACGCATCAGCAGGAGACCTTGGGCCCGTTGGCGCTGGCAGTGACGCACTTCTGTACGGTCACCGCAAGTTATGGGGAGGGACTCTTCCAATGCTACCAGGTCAAGGACCTGCCGCGCACCAACAACGATTTGGAACAGTACTTTGGCACGGCCCGCCATGTGGAGCGACGGGCCACCGGACGCAAGCGAGCGTCGCCCACCCTGGTCGTGCGCGGGTCAGTGCGCGTGGTGGCAGCAGGTGCCAGTCGACTCGTTGTTTTCTCGGCTGCTGACCTTCGGCTCACCAACATCACCGCTTGGCGTGTACTGCGTCAGAGACTCGACTATCGACACGAGTGTCGTCGAGTCCAACTACGGTTCCGTCGCGATCCCCAGACCTACCTGGCTGTGTTGGAGCAGCGCCTCCTCACTTCAAGTTTGCCATCCTAGTTTTTCGCTGAATGGCAAACTCGGGTTGACAGCAGGTGTAGCCTAAAAGGAAAGGGAGGCACATACCCACCACAGGAGAAGAACGATGGCTCGACGAAGCGCACGCCCCGAAGCGGCGCATGAAGTGACCTTGACCCCGTTGAAAGAGCGTTGTGAGCAGTGTGGTCAGTTCTTATGGGTGGCCCATCACAGCCATCGGACGGTCGCCCTGCTCTCTGGTCTGTGGAGATTGACCCTGGTAGTGCGTCAGTGTATCCAGCCGAGTTGTCCGCGCTTCCATCAGCCCTACCGACCGGAGGAAGAAGGTCGCTGGGCGTTGCCACACGGGGAATTTGGCTTGGAGGTGATTGCGCTGATTGGGCAGTGGCGCTTTCGCGAACATCGCAGTGTGCCGGAGATGCACCAGGCACTTGCCGCACGCGGCATCAGCATAGCACAGCGCAGCGTGACCTATTTGATGCAGCGCTATGAAGAACTGGTGACCTTGCGTATCACGGATCAGGAGCGCATCAAGGCACACTTGCAGCAACAAGGACACGTCATCTTGGCGCTGGACGGCTTGCAACCGGATGTGGGCCACGAGGTGCTCTGGGTGGTGCGTGACTGCCTCTCCCAAGAAATCCTGTTAGCACGTCCCTTGCTCAGCAGTACGCAAGGAGACCTGACGGCTCTCCTCAAAGAAGTCAAAGCGCAGTTGGAACAGCTTGAGGTGGCGGTTAGAGGCGTGATCTCGGATGGAGAAGAAACCATTGGTAGTGCCGTCGCCTTTGTGTTTGCCGGGGTGCCGCATCAACTGTGTCAGTTTCACTACTTGAAAGACGCCACCAAGCTGCTCTACGAAGCTGATCGGCATGCCAAAACGCAGCTGAAGCAGCAGCTGCGGGGTGTCCGGCCGATTGAGCGCGCCTTAGAAGAGCACAGCACCCCCGAAAACGAGGCGATCCGAGGCTATTGCCTGGCAGTTCGAGCCTCCTTAACCGACGATGGGCGTTCCCCTTTGCAGCCGTCGGGGCTCAAATTGTACGATCGCATCACCCAGGTCAGTGACTCGATTGCCCGAGTCCAGGAAAAAAAAGGTTGCCACCCGCTTTAAAGCTGTTGCAGCAACTTCTGACCAAAGGGATGAAGGCTACTGCCGCGCTGTGGTCCCCACTGCAGCGCGCGTATGGACTGGTGCACCAGGCGGCACAGATCCTGGCGAATGATGAGCAGCACACCGGAGCACAGGTTCGTGAGCGCTACCTGGCACACGTGTGTCAGATGCAAGAGCAGAAAGCTTCTATGGAACCGCTGGGCGAGGCCATTGAGCATTTTTGCCACATCACCGACAACTTTGCGGTTGGCCTCTTTCACTGCTATGACGTGGAGGGCTTGCCGCGCACCAACAATGACCTGGAACATTGCTTTGGCGTCGCACGGGTTCATGAGCGACGGGCCACAGGCCGACGTGGGGCCATTCCAGGCGTGGTCGTGCGCGGTTCCGTCCGTGTGATCGCGGCTGTCGTCACCAGAGAGCAGAGCTTCTCGGCCTCGGAGCTTCAACCCAGGGATTATCAGCGATGGCGCAGCCTGCGTGCGCACTTGCAGCAGTGTGAAGAAACTCGCAGGCGGCAGTTTCGTTTTCCCAAGAATCCTGCCGCTTACTTGGCCGCACTCGAAGCTCAACTACTCACGTGAGGTTTGCCATTCAGCCCAAAAAAAAGGGGGAAATCCGACCCGCGGGTACGATTTCTCGTGAAGGAATGCGCGCCCGCATTTTGAGGCAGATGGTCATGGATCATATGCACTGGAAAGAGTATACGCGCCACCTTCTCGAAAGGCAAGAGAGGCAGATGGTCAACCATCCAGGAACGCAGCACCCTCCTTCTCCTATGCTCTCTGAAATGTCTTGAACATCTTTCTGATGGCAAAGTGAA
>WNGJ01001034.1_pt1 | contig 26768 bp, 23 predicted proteins | sample 5400611 | NCBI WGS metagenome assembly WNGJ01 (sample SAMN13153375, study PRJNA577476) | soil metagenome | isolation source: 40 cm soil or saprolite under Garry oak tree replicate 1 | place: USA:California | collected 2016-06-15
CGCTCCAACCTCACACCGTGAGGATTTCCCTTTCCTTGGTCGCCAACATCTTGTCGACCTCGGCGATCGCTTCGTCCGTCGCCTTCTGCACTTGCTCGGACGAGCGCTTGCCGTCGTCTTCGCTGATCTTGTGATCCTTTTCGAGCCTCTTGAGCACGTCAAGGCCGTCGCGCCGCACGTGCCGCACGGCGACCCGCGCCGCCTCGGCATATTTGTGCGCGACTTTGACCAAGTCCCTACGCCGCTCCTCGTTGAGTTCAGGGATGCGCAGCCGCAGCACTTGGCCTTCGGTTGAAGGAGTAAGCCCGAGATTGGAGGCGGCGATAGCTTTTTCGACGGCATGGACCATCGATTTGTCCCACACCTGCACGGAAATGAGCCGGGGTTCGGGTACGCTCACGGTGGCGACTTGATTGAGCGGCATGTGGGTGCCGTAAGCCTCGACCTGCACCGGCTCGAGCAGGCTCGCGGAGGCGCGGCCGGTACGCAGCCCGCCCAACTCCTGCTTCAACAGCTGGATTGCACCTTGCATGCGGCGCCTGAGCTCGTTGATGTCATGCGTCGGGTTTGCCATGGCGATCCCTCGAATAAATTAGTCGATCCCGCGTCGTTGCGTTTCGCGTGAGGCGATGGGCGATAGCGCCTCAAGTGCCGACGACGGTGGCGCGCCCTTTTCCGCGCAGCACCGCCGCGATCGCCTCCTTTTCGCGGATCGAGAACACGATGATAGGCATACGGTTTTCCCGGGCAAGCGCGAAGGCGGTGGTATCCATCACTTTCAGGTTGCGCTCGATCGCCTCCTGGTGGCTCAAGCGGTCATAGCGTTTAGCGTTCTGGTCCTGCTTCGGATCAGCGCTGTAGACTCCGTCGACATCGGTCGCCTTGAGCACCGCCTCGGCACCGATTTCGGCCGCCCGCAACACCGCAGTGGTATCCGTGGTGAAGAACGGATTGCCGGTTCCCCCCGCGAGCAGGACCATCCGCCCGCGCTCGAGATGGCGCAGCGCGCGACGCCGCTCATAAGCCTCGCAGACTTCGGGCATGGTGAGCGCCGACATGGTACGAGCCGCCAGTCCTCCCTTTTCGATCGCGCCCTCGAGCGCCAGCGCGTTCATGACGGTGGCGAGCATGCCCATCATGTCGCCGGTCGCGCGCGCAATGCCTTTCTCCGACACGTTCACGCCCCGAAAGATATTGCCGCCCCCAACCACAACGGCAATCGCCACGCCCAGCCGCTGGGAGGCGATAAGATCGGCCGCGATCCGTTCCAACGTCGGCTGATGGATGCCGAAGCTGTCGGGGCCCATGAGGGCCTCGCCGGAAACCTTCACCACGACGCGCCGGTAGACGGGTTTTGTCATGGTAACTCCTGCGCTTGCCCGCCGGCGCGAGTGGCTCGATACGGCTACCGCATGGGTGGGACGCTCGACACCGCTTGGACGACTCAGTTCGGTTTGATCAAGGCCGCGACCTCGCCGCCGAAATCGTCATCCGGCCGGTCGATGCCTTCGCCGAGCACATAGCGCACAAACCCCGTAACCTTGATCGGGGCGCCGACCTTGCCCTCCGCGTCCTTGATCGCCTGCGAAACACTCTTGTCCGGATCGTGGATGAAGGCCTGATCGAGCAGGCACACCTCCTTGTAGAAGGTCTTGAGCCCTGATTCGACGATCTTGTCGATCACATTCGCGGGTTTCCCCTGCGCCTTGTACTTGTCGGCAAGCACCTCCTTCTCCCGCCGGACCACGTCCGGGTCGAGGCCGGAGGGATCGATCGCCTGCGGATTCGACGCCGCAACGTGCATCGCAAGCATGCGGCCGAAGCGCTTGAGCTCGTCGCCCTTGCCGGTCGATTCCAACGCCACGATGACCCCGATCTTGCCAAGGCCTTCGCCGACGGAATTGTGTACATAGCTGCCGATGACGCCGTTTGCGGCCGACAAGGAGGACGCCCGTCGCAGCGACATGTTCTCACCGATCTTGGCGATGGTGTCGGCAATGCCCTCGGCCATGGTGATGTCGCCCACCTTCGCCTCCTTAATCTTCTCCACGTCGGCGCCGACGGTGAGCGCGACGTTCGCGATCATTTTCACCAGGCCCTGGAACAACTCATTGCGGGCGACGAAATCGGTCTCGGAATTGACCTCGACCACGACGCCCTGCGACCCTTCCACGGCGAGTCCGATGAGGCCTTCGGCGGCGATGCGGCCGGCTTTCTTGGCGGCCTTGGCGAGCCCGCGCTTGCGCAACAAATCGACGGCCTGCTCCATCTCCCCGCCGGTTTCTTGCAACGCCGCCTTGCAGTCCATCATGCCTGCGCCGGTGCGTTCGCGCAGCTCCTTCACCATTTGCGCCGTGATGTTGGCCATGGCTATGATTCCTCTGTTCGTCCCGGCCGGCTTGTCGCCATAAACGGCACTTCATGAAGGGGACTCGCACGCGCCCAAGCTCCGGTGCGTCCCACGTCTTTCGTTCAGCGTGGCGAAGACATGGATGCCCAAACTCAAGCCGGCATGACGACGGTGCTACTCTGAGGTCAACTCTTTCGACTGCGTAATCCAGCCTTCCACCCGGCCGGGAAGTCCAACCTCCTCGCCGATCGTGTGGGCGGCGTCGGGCCCGAGCCCCGCGATTTGCCAATAGTGGAAGATCCCGAGATCGTTGAGCTTCTTCTCGATCGCCGGCGAGACATGGTGGAGCTTTTTGAGATCGTCGGCGACGCCACGCGGGCCTGAAAGTACTTCGTAGCTCGGCGCTTCGGGAGGCGCCGGCAGCTCTTCCGCGATCGGTTCGGCCGCCGCCCCGGTATCGACCCCGAGGTCGCCTTGGGCTCGTGAAATGCCGTCGATGGCGGCCTTCGCCACGAGATCGCAGTAGAGCGTGATGGCACGGCTGGCATCGTCATTGCCGGGCACCACATAGGTGATGCCGTCGGGGTCGCAATTGGTATCGACGACGGCGGCGACGGGCAGGCCGAGGCGCCGCGCCTCCTTGATGGCGATATCCTCCTTGTTGGTATCGATCACGAACAGGAGGTCGGGAAGCCCGCCCATATCCTTGATGCCGCCGAGCGAGCGGTCGAGCTTGTCACGCTCGCGCTGGAGCGTGAGGCGCTCCTTCTTGGTGTAGCCCTGGGACGCCCCCGAGGAGAGCATCTCCTCGAGCTTGCGCAGCCGCGAGATCGATTGCGAGATGGTCTTCCAGTTGGTGAGCGTGCCGCCGAGCCAGCGCGAATTGACGTAGTACTGCGCCGACTTCTTGGCCGCCTCGGCGATAGCATCCTGAGCCTGGCGTTTGGTGCCGACGAACAGGATGCGCCCGCCATTGGCGACCGTGTCGCTCACCGCCTGCAGCGCACGGTGCAGCATCGGCACGGATTGGGCGAGGTCGATGATGTGGATATTATTGCGGGCGCCGAAGATGTATTCCGCCATCTTCGGATTCCAGCGATGGGCCTGATGGCCGAAGTGGACGCCAGCCTCCAACAGCTGACGCATGGAGAAGTCCGGAAGCGCCATTTTTTGTTCTCCGGTTGAGCCGCCGCGGACCCGTGAGCTCCTCTTGACCTTGCGGTCGGAATGAGCCACCGGACGGCCGTGAAGCCAAGGTCCGCGTGTGAGATGACGGGGCTTATATAGGCATGAATCGGCCGACGCAAGGATCGGCCGACGACGAAGCTACCGGCCTTTGCCCCTAGTTCTGGATGTCGATGCGGCGAAACTTCTGCACGCGCTGCCCTGTATTGACCTCCGAGGTGAAGATATTTCCTTGGCGGTCGACGGCGATGTTATGCAGCGCCGTGAACTGGCCGACCTGCCGCCCCGGCCGGCCAAAGCGGCCAAGCGTCTCCTTCGAGGCGCGGTCGACGATGCGCACCTCGCCGTTCATGCCATCGATCATGTAGATGAATTTTTGATCCTGGTCGGGCGAGAACACGAGGTCGTAGACCGAGCCCGTGCCGCGCGTGGCCTTTTCGTAGATGTGCTCGGCGACGAAAGTGCCATCCTTGCGGAACACCTGCAGGCGGTTGTTGCTGCGGTCGCAGACGTAGACGAGGCCGTTCTTGTCGATACGGATACAATGCACCGGGTTGCCGAACTGCTGCGAGGGCAGCTTTGCGGGATCGTAGGACGGCGTCTTTTCGTCGCTCGGCGGTTTGCCGTAGGCGCCCCAGTGGCGCTTGTAGTGGCCGGTTTCGGAATCGAACACTACGACGCGCCGGTTGGCGTAGCCGTCCGCGGCAAACACCTCCTTCGCCGCGACGTCGACCGCAACGTCCGCCGGCGAGCCGAGTCGCGTGGTCGAGTTGCTGTCGTTGCCTTCGCCTTGCTTGCCAATCTGCAGCACGAACTTGCCGTCCATGGTGAACTTGAGTAGTTGTCCGTCGTTCTTGCCGTTGCCGGCGAGCCAGACGAAATCGTTGTTGTCGATGAAAATCCCGTGCTCGCTCTGCGGCCACTGAAAGCCCTCGGCGGCGCCGCCCCAGTGGCGGAGGAGGTTGCCGGACTGGTCGAATACCAGCACCGGCGGCGCGGCCACGCAGCACTTTGCTTCGGGTGGGTTCTGCTCAGCCGCACGCTCGCGTGGCGTGAGCGAGGCCGGCCGGTGCACGACCCAGATGCGGTCATAGCGGTCGGTCGCGATGCCAGAGACCTGCCCCAGAATCCATTTGTTCGGCAGCGGTTTCGGCCAGAACGCATCGACCTCAAACTGCGGCACCGTGAGAGCACTGTCCTCGGCATGTGCAGGGCTGGCGACGAGCGCCATCGTGGTGGCGAACCACACGATCATGATTTTCATATTGTCCTCCCGCGCGCGACGAGGTCGTTGCCTTCGCCGTCCAGCGCGAGAGTAGCCCGGCTGCCGATGGATTACACCGCCTCGACCGCCACCACCCCGGGCACCGCCTTGATGGCACCGGCGATCTGGGGCGAGACCTTGAAGCGGCCGGGAAGCTTCACCTCGACCTCGGTGCCTTCGCCCAGCATCAGCACGAGCGCGACCTCGCCGTTGTCCGGCGCCGCGCGGCCCGACGCCGGGCCTTCGAGCCGCTTGGCGACGCTTTCGATCGGCGTCTCATCGCGCAGGAAGACGCGCAGCCCCTTGGCGAGCTTGGCCGCTGCCTGATCGAGCGGCTCGACCATCTGGATGCGCGCGCGCACGTCGTCGCCTTGGAGCTCCGCCGAGAGCGTCAGCAGCACCGCGGCACCGGGCTCGAGCAGGTCGCGGAATTGCGCCAACCCTTCGAAAAAGACCACGGCCTCGTAATGTCCGGTCGGGTCGGAGAGCTCGATGATGCCCATCTTGCTGCCGGTGCGCGTGCGCCGTTCGATACGCGCCACCACGGTGCCGGCGACGCGGCCGGCGCTGGCGCCCGCGCGCACGGCGCGCGCAAATTCCGCCCACGACTGCACCCGCATGCGTTTAAGGGCGGCGGCGTAATCGTCGAGCGGGTGGCCCGAGAGGAAGAAGCCGATGGCGTCGAACTCCTTCTGCAGCCGCTCGGCCGGGAGCCAAGGCTCGACATGGCCGAGTGCAAGCGGCTGGCGCGCCGCGCCGCCGCCGAACAGTTCCGATTGCCCGACTGCCACGTCATCATAGGCGCGTTGTGCGGTCGCGAGCACGGCGTCGACGGCCGCGAACACCCGCGCGCGATTTCCTTCGAGTGCATCGAAGGCGCCGGCGGCGGCCAGGCTCTCCAGCACGCGCTTGTTCACCGCGCGCGGGTTGATGCGGGCGGCGAAATCGGACAGATCGGCGAACGGTCGCTCGCCGCGCGCCTCGACAATGGCCTCGACGGCCTGACGGCCGACGCCCTTGAGCGCCGCAAGCGCGTAGTGGATGGTCGAGCCCTCGACCTCGAAATCGACACCGGAACGGTTGACCGACGGCGACTCGACTTTCACCCCCAGGCGCTCGGCCTCGGCACGAAACTCGGAAAGCTTGTCGGTATTACTCATATCGAGGGTCATGGAAGCCGCGACAAATTCCATGGGGTAGTTCGCCTTCATGAAGGCGGTCTGATACGCGACCAGCGCGTAAGCGGCGGCGTGGCTCTTGTTGAAGCCGTAATCGGCGAAGCGCGCGAGCAATTCGAAGATCGCTTCCGCCTGCCCGCGCTCGATGTCACGCTCGACGCAGCCGGATACGAATCGACTGCGCTGCTTCTGCATCTCGCTACGGATCTTCTTTCCCATCGCCCGCCGCAGCAGGTCGGCTTCGCCGAGCGAGTAGCCGGCGAGGATTTGAGCCGCTTGCATCACCTGTTCTTGGTAGACGATGACGCCGAAGGTCTCGCGCAGGATCGGCTCGAGCTTGGGATGGATGTAGTCCGGCTCCTCCATGCGGTGCTTGCGCGCACAATAGGTCGGGATGTTGGCCATCGGGCCGGGACGGTAGAGCGCAACCAGCGCGATGATGTCCTCGAAGCGATCCGGCCGCATGTCGAGCAAGGCGCGCCGCATGCCCTGGCTTTCCAACTGGAAGATGCCCACCGCCTCGGCGCGCGCGAGCATGGCGTAGGTTTTCTCGTCATCGAGCGGAATTGCCGCGAGGTCGATCTCGACACCGCGCTTGCGCAGCAGCGCCGCCGCCGTTTCCAGCACGGTGAGCGTCTTGAGGCCGAGAAAGTCGAACTTCACCAAGCCCGCCTGCTCGACCCATTTCATGTTGAACTGGGTCACCGGCATGTTGGACTTGGGATCGCGGTAGAGCGGCACCATCTCGGTCAATGGGCGCTCGCCGATGACGATGCCGGCGGCGTGGGTCGAGGCGTGGCGGTGCAGCCCTTCGAGCTTTTGCGCGATGTCGAATGCGCGCGCGACCACCGGGTCGCTGTCGCGCGCCGCCCCCAGGCGCGGCTCGTCCTCGATCGCCCGGCCGAGGGTGACGGGATTGAGCGGGTTCTGCGGCACGAGCTTGCAGAATTTGTCGACCTGACCGTAAGGCATCTGCAGCACGCGGCCGACATCGCGCAATACGCCGCGCGCCTGCAAGGTGCCGAAGGTGATGATCTGCGCCACGCGGTCGCGGCCGTAGCGCTCCTGCACGTAGCCGATGACCTGGTCGCGCCGGTCCTGGCAGAAGTCGATGTCAAAATCGGGCATCGACACGCGCTCGGGATTGAGAAAGCGCTCGAACAGGAGCCCGAAACGGATGGGATCGAGATCGGTGATGGTGAGGGCGTAGGAGACGAGCGAGCCTGCGCCCGAGCCGCGCCCCGGCCCGACCGGAATGCCATGCGCCTTGGCCCACTGGATGAAGTCGGAAACGATCAGGAAATAGCCGGGATAGTTCATGCCTTCGATCACGTTGAGCTCGAAGGCCAAGCGCTCGCGATAATCCTCGACCGTGTGGCCGGACGCGACCCCATGAGCCTTGATCCGATGTTCGAGTCCAGCCTCGGCGCGCTTGCGCAATTCCGCCGCTTCGTCAACCGCCGCGCCGTCCCCGCCGACCGAGAAGCGTGGCAGGATCGGCGCCTGCACCCGCGGCCGGAACGCGCAGCGCCGCGCGACCTCGACCGTCGAGGTGACCGCCTCGGGTAGGTCGGCAAACAATGCGGCCATTTCCGCGCGCGTCTTGAACCGGTGCTCGGGCGTGAACTGGCGCCGGTCGGTCTCGACCACGAGCCGCCCTTCCGCGATGCAGATGAGCGCGTCATGCGCCTCGTAGTCTTCCTGGTGCGCAAACAGCGGCTCGTTGGTGGCAACGAGCGGAATCCCACGCGCATAGGCCAGCGCGATCAGCGCCGGCTCGGCGCTGCGTTCGGTGCTGCTGCCGTGGCGCTGCAGCTCGATATAGAGCCGGTCGCCGAACAGCTGCGCCAGCGCCTCGCAGCGAAGGTCCGCGAGATGGCCCTGCCCGGCGACGATGGCAGCGTCAAGCGGCCCGCCCGGGCCTCCCGTCAGCGCGATCAACCCCTCGGTCTCGCCCTCGAGCCAGGCGAGCCGCAGATGCGGCGGCTCGTTCGGCGCCGTTTCGAGAAAGGCGCGGGAATTGAGCCGCATCAGGCTGCGATAGCCGTTTTCGCGCGCGGCCAGGAGAACGATCCGCGGGCGTTCGAGCTGCGCGGGGCTCCCCGCGCGCGGGAGCGCGTCCTGATCGGCAAAATCGACCGCGAGCGCACAGCCGACGATCGGCTGGATCCCCGCCGCTGCCATCTTGTCCGAGAATTCGAGCGCACCAAACATGTTGTCGGTGTCGGTGAGCGCCAGCGCGGGCTGGCGGTCGGCCTTGGCGAGTTCGCACAGCCGCGCAATCGTCAACGCGCCTTCGAGCAGGGAATAGGACGAGTGCACATGCAGATGGACGAAGCCGGGCATTCAACCCTCGCGATTCTCGATGCGCTGCGAATGTGAGGGCGCGTGCGGGTGCTGTCCACCGCGGCGGCAGCCCCAGACGGCAAGATGCGGCTTATCCCCAGCCTGTTGGCGCTAAGGCGTTGTCCTCAAGCGCCGCGGCGATCGCAGCGCTTCACAGCGTCGCGATGACGTGCGCCCAGATCGCAATCATGCCCAAAAACAGCGCCAACGAGGCCAGCGTGGCGGCTTCTTCGACAAGGGCCCGAACCATGGTTTACTCCCACCGGCAAGAACAAGACATGAACATAGTTCATGCTATGTTCGCAGTCAAGTGGAGGTAGTGTGGTGCGGTAAGTATTCTGTTCCGAGTGTGAAGTAACTCACACATCCCCTCAAAACATATCGCGCAGACTGACCAGGCTTGGGCGACGCCGAGGGGATCGGGCAATGGCCGCCGGAGACGAACCCACCATTTGTGAAATCTGCAAACAAGGGCGCGTGACTAAGCGCATGGAAGAGATGGCATTTCGGCAATGGAGCGACAAAGGGATATATCCACTGCCGGGTCACGGTCGTGGTTGGCACCTGCGATAAGTGTCGCGTGAAATCGCTCGATCCTGGATCCGACAAGATCTTGGACGAAGCGTTTCAAAGGGAATACGACAAGTTACCGTAATGACTTGGAGGACTCTTTCGGTTGGCCGCGCCACGCATCCGGGCAAGTCCCCCGTCTCCGTTCGAAATTATTTCAACAAGCCTTGAGGTTATCACGATCTGCTAAAGTGCGTTCTCGGAACGAGGGCGATACCCAACTTTCGATGTCCGAGCCCTGCGGAGCGTCGCGGGCGCTTTAACCGTGCGCTCTTCCACTCCCCTTCGCCGTCAGTCCAACTCCACGACCAGCCCGTCCTTGAGCGTGACGCGCCGGTCCATGCGCGCCGCGATGTCCATGTTGTGGGTGGCGACGACGACCGCGAGGCCCGAGGCCTGCACCAGCTGGGTGAGCGCGGAGAACACGTGCTCGGAGGTGCGCGGGTCGAGATTTCCGGTCGGCTCGTCGGCGAGCAGGATGCGCGGCGCGTTGGCAACCGCGCGTGCGATTGCCACCCGCTGCTGCTCGCCGCCCGAGAGCTCGGCCGGCCGATGGCTGAGGCGCTCCTTGAGCCCGAGATAGCCGAGAAGATCGGTCGCGCGTTGCGTGGCTTCGCGACGCGAGAGGCCACGGATCATCTGCGGGATGATCACGTTCTCGATGGCGGAAAATTCCATCAGCAAATGGTGGAACTGATAGACGAAGCCGATCTCGACGCGCCGGATGCGCGTACGCTCTGCGTCGGAAAGCGCGGATGTCGCCACCTGATCGATATAGACTTCGCCCGCGTCGGGTTGCTCGAGCAGACCAGCGACGTGCAGCAGCGTCGACTTGCCGGCGCCGGACGGCGCCACCAGCGCAACCGATTGGCCGGGCCAGATGGCGAGCTCGGCACCTCTGAGGATTTCGAGCGTGACGTCGCCTTGGCGATAATGCCGATCGATCCCGTGCAGGAACAGGATCGGCAGCTCTTGCGCGTCGGGCTCGACTGCGTTCGCCGGCCGCCTCTCGGCGCTAATCATCGTCTCACTCATAGCGCAGCGCTTCGACCGGATCGAGGCGTGCGGCGCGCCAGGCCGGATAGAGCGTCGCCAATAGCGACAGCGCGAGCGCCATCACCACCACCGCCGTGGTCTCGCCGGCGTCGAGGTCGGCGGGCAGCTTCGACAAGAAATAGAGCTCAGGCGAGAACAATTCGGTGTTCGTCATCCACGATAGGAAGCGGCGAATCGATTCGATGTTGAGGCACACCAACAGCGCCAGCAGGAAGCCCACGACCGTGCCGACCACGCCGACCGAGGCGCCGGTCATCATGAATACCCGCATGATCGCGCCTTGGGTCACGCCCATGGTGCGCAGAATGCCGATATCGCGCCCCTTGTCCTTGACCAGCATGATCAGGCCGGAGGTGATGTTGAATGCCGCCACGATGACGATGATCGTCAAGATGAGGAACATCACGTTGCGCTCGACTTGCAGCGCATTGAAGAAGGTGGCGTTGCGTTGGCGCCAGTCGATCAAAAAGATCGGCCGGCCGGCTGCCTCGGTGATGAGCTTGCGGTGGGTGTCGACCTGATCCGGGTTGTCGACATAGACCTCGATGGCGGTGACGTCGCCGGCACGGTTGAAATAGGCCTGCGCCTCGGGGAGCGGCATGAACACGAAGGCGGTATCGTACTCCGACATGCCGACCTCGAACACGGCGGCGATCCGGTACGGCTTGATGCGCGGAGTCGTGCCCATCGGCGTCACCGCCCCGCGCGGAGCAACCAGCGTCACGCTGTCGCCCGCCCGCAGCGACAATTGATCGGCGAGCCTCCTGCCAATCGCGACCCCCTGCCCCTCGTCAAAGCCTTCGAGCGTGCCTTGGCGGATATTGTTGGCAACGGAGGGGAGCCTGGCGAGATCGGCGGCGCGCACGCCGCGCACCAGCACGCCGGAGGCGTTGAAGGGCGAGGACGCGAGCGCCTGGCCCTCGACGATCGGCGCGGCAAGGGTGAGGCCGGGTACCTTGGAAATGCGCTCGGTCACCGCCTCCCAATCGGTTAGCGGCTGCTCCAGCGGCTGGATCAGGAGGTGGCCGTTGAGGCCCAAAATCTTGTCCAGCAGCTCCTTGCGGAAGCCGTTCATCACCGCCATCACGATGATGAGGGTGGCGACGCCGAGCATGATGCCGAGGAAAGAAAATCCGGCATTGACCGAGATGAAGCCCTCCTGCCGCCGCGCCCGCAGATAGCGCAGGGACAGCATCCATTCGAACGGGGCGAAGGGGTGGGTGCTGGTCGGCTCGTCCATCGATCTCGTTCCCCGCCCCCCCGATTTCACACGATTCTGGCCGTTTCAGGCCCTCCCCGGCGGAACGACGCCTCAGCGGTGCGCGGTTTCAGCGCGCCGCCAGCCGCTTGCTGGCATCAGCCTCGCTCATAAGCTCGCGGCTGCCGTCCGCCCGCTTTTTGACCTCGACCTTGCCCTCGGCGAGGCCTTTCGGCCCGACCAGGATCTGCCACGGAATGCCGATCAAGTCGGCGGTGGCGAATTTCGCCCCCGGCCGCTGGTCGAGATCGTCGTAGAGCACTTCGACCCCTCGGCCGGTGAGATCGCGGTAGAGCCGCTCGCAGGCCGCGTCGGTGTCGGCGCCGCCCTGCTTGAGATTGAGGATCGCGACTTTGAAGGGCGCCACCGCCTCCGGCCATTTGATTCCGGCCTCGTCGTGGAACGCCTCGATGATGGCGGCGACCAGACGCGACACGCCCACTCCATAGGAGCCGCCATGGATCGGCCGTTCGACACCATCGGGGCCGGTCACCACCGCCTTCATCGGTTCGGAATATTTGGTCCCGAAATAGAAGATCTGGCCGACCTCGATGCCACGGGTATGCAGACGCTTCTGCGCCGGAACGTCTCGCTCGAAGCGCAGCCGATCGTGAACGTCCTCGGTCGCGGCATAAAGGCTCGTCCACGGACGGATGTGTGGCGTCAAGTCCGCGTCGTAATCGATCCCCTCGCTGGGAATGGGGAGATCAAGCACGTCGCTGTTGCAGAAAACGCCGGACTCCCCGGTCTCCGCCAGAATGATGAATTCGTGCGAGAGATCTCCGCCGATGGGCCCGGTTTCGGCCGCCATCGGAATGGCCTTGAGTCCCATGCGTGAAAAGGTGCGCAGATAGGCGACGAACATCTTGTTGTAGGAAATTCGTGCCGCCGCTTCGTCGATGTCGAAAGAATAGGCGTCCTTCATCAAGAACTCGCGGCCGCGCATCACGCCAAAGCGCGGACGCTGCTCGTCGCGGAATTTCCACTGGATGTGATAGAGAATCTTCGGCAATTCGCGATAGGAGTGAATATAGGCGCGGAAGATCTCGGTGATCATGTCCTCGTTGGTGGGCCCATAAAGCATGTCGCGCTCATGGCGATCCTTGATGCGCAACATTTCCGGGCCGTAGGCGTCGTAGCGTCCGCTCTCGCGCCAAAGATCGGCAAGCTGCAGGGTCGGCATCAAGAGCTCGATGGCACCGGCGCGGTCTTGCTCCTCGCGCACGATCTGTTCGATCTTCTTGAGCACGCGAAAGCCGAGCGGCAGCCATGCGTAGATCCCGGCGGCCTCTTGGCGGATGAGGCCTGCCCGCAACATCAGCCGGTGGGAGGCGACCTCCGCCTCCTTCGGAGTCTCGCGCAGGATCGGCAGAAAGTAGCGGGAGAGGCGCATGACGGGTGGGAATCGTTTCCTTCGGGTCCGCCGAGTGAAACCGGATCGCCGCCAAAAAAACAAGGGCTATCAAAGCCTTCCGACCAACTATTAGGCCTTGTTGGGGCTGTCGCGGCGGAGGCCGTCATGACGCGCCGCACAAGGTGAAGGAGCGATTTCACATCGCCCCGCCGCGTTTGACTTTGGTGACAAGCCAAGCGAGATCGGATAGCGTCCGGAGAGCGGGGTCGAGGCGCAAGCCAATTCGGCGTTATCGGCCTCGCGGTCCAAGTCGTGGGAGGAACAAGCCGGCGTAAAGCCGCAGCCGTCTCGATCGGTGACACAAAATTCGAGGCGTAAGCGTAGCGTTGAGTAGGGTTGCGTCTTGGGAGCAGGGTTGTTGGCCCTGCTCGATTTTTTTGTACGCGCGCGGCGCGCCGTTAGCGTCGCGGAATGCCGAGTAACGCCGCGAGATCGTCGAGCGCGATCAGCCGGTAGGTGTAAACGACATACCAGAGCGCGAACACGATACCCGCGACGATCGTCGTCCAAACGAGCTTGCGCTTGAGCCCTGGGATCGCCGGCGCGCCGGGATCGCTGCCGGGTATGATCGCCCCGTGTTCCTGTTGGCTGCGCACGCCCCAGGGCAGAACCGCGAACAGCACCACCCACCAGATGATGAAATAGATCGCGATCGAGGTTGGCAGCGACATCAGTCGGGTTCGCTTCGCTATGCAACGTTGCAGCAAACGTTGGCGGCGATGCCGGCGCGTCGTTTGGCCGGTGGCATTCGTCTGCCGGCGTCCTCACGCCTCTTCGATCTCCACCAGCGCGCCGCAAAAATCCTTCGGGTGCAGGAACAACACCGGCTTACCGTGGGCGCCGATCTTCGCCTCGCCGTCGCCGAGCACGCGCGCACCCTGCGCCTTGAGCCGCTCCTGCGCCGCGCGGATATCGTCGACCTCGTAGCAGACGTGGTGAATGCCCCCATCGGGATTGCGGTCGAGAAATTTTGCGATCGGAGACGCCTCCCCGAGCGGCTCGAGGAGTTCGATCTTGGTGTTGGGCAAGGTGACGAAAACCGTGGTCACGCCGTGATCGGGCTGCGGCACCGGGTCGGAAACTTGAGCGCCGAGCGTCTGGCGATAGACATTCGCGGCCTTGGCGATGTCGCGAACCGCGATCGCCACATGGTTGAGCCGTCCGATCATCGTCGTCTCCTGCAATCCTTCCATATCCGGCTTGGTCAGCCACCGCCAGAGAGCAGACTAGCGCCGTCCCCGATTACACCTCGAGCACGTGCACGTGGCATGTGGGCTTCTTGTTCCACGCCGCGCCAAGCGCGGCGCGTATGGCCTGCCGGAGCGCCTCGGCGACGGCTTCGGGGTCGCGTCGGCGAGCGCGCGGCATCGACTCGAAGGCCTCGACCGCCGCGTCGTAAGCGATGTCCTCGATGCTGTGTCCCAGCGCATCGGCTGCGGGAATGCCGGTCAGCGTCACGTGCGGATCGCAGATCAGCTCGCCGCGCCCGCTCACAGCGAGCGCAACCGAAACCATCCCGGCAAAACCGAGCCGGCGGCGGTCGGCAACCGTGCGCTCCTCGGCGCTGACCACCAGCGAGCCATCCTTGTAGAGCCGTCCCGCGGGCACCTCATCGATCTTTGCCGGGTCACCGGGCGCGAGCCGTATGAGCTCCCCGTCCCGGCACAGAATCACCTTGCGGACGGCGGCGCGGCTCGCGACTTCGGCATGCTGGGCCATGTGCAAGGCTTCGCCGTGCACCGGGATCAGGATTTGCGGCCGCACCCAGCCGATCATGTCCCTGAGCTCGTCCACCCGCGGGTGCCCCGATACATGCACGAGATGGGTGCGATCGGTGATGACCTCGATGCCCTGGTCGACGAGGCCGTTGATCACCCGTGTGACCGCCTTCTCGTTGCCGGGAATGGCGCGCGAAGAAAAGATCACGCGATCGCCGCGCGACAACGCCACTTCGGGATGATCGTCCTGGGCGATGCGGGAGAGCGCGGCGCGCGGCTCGCCTTGGCTGCCGGTGCAGAGTGCGAGCACCTTGTCCGGCGGCAGGTGGCCGTAGACCTCGACGGAACGAAAATCCCGGATGCCGTCGAGATATCCGGTCTCGCGCGCGACATGCGCGATGCGCTCCATGGCACGGCCAACCAAGACAACCTCGCGATCACAGGCGGCCGCGGCCTGCGCGACCGCGCGTAGGCGCGCCACGTTGGAGGCGAAGGTGGTGACGGCGACCCGCGCGGGTGCGCTGCGGACGAGCTCGGCGAGACATTTCGCAACGTCGGCTTCGGAGGGAGAGCGCCCCTCGCGGAATGCGTTGGTGGAGTCCCCGATCAGCGCGAGACAGCCCTCGTTGCCCAAGGCACGCAGCTTGGCTTCATCGGTCGGCGGGCCGATGACCGGGGTCGGATCGATCTTCCAATCGCCGGAGTGAAGCACGCTGCCGAGCGGGGTGCGGATGATGAGGCCATTCGATTCCGGGATCGAATGGGCCATGGATACGAGCTCGACGTCGAACGGTCCGAGCGTGAACCGGCCGCCGAGCGGCACGACGTTCACCGGGATCTCGGGCGCACCCGGCTCGCTCTCCCGCTTGGCTTGCAGCAGCGCGGCGGTAAAGGGCGTGGCATAGACTGGCAGCTTGAGGCGCGGCCACAGGTCGAGTAGCGCACCGAAATGATCCTCGTGCGCGTGCGTGAGCACGATGCCGAGAAGATTGCGGCGCTCCTCCTCCAGGTAGCGGATGTCCGGCATAATGAGATCGACGCCGGGCAGCGCGTCGTCGGCGAAAGCAATCCCGAAATCGACCGCAATCCATTGCCGGCGATGCTCGTCGCCGAGGCCGTAGATCGCGAGATTCATGCCGATCTCGCCGACCCCGCCAAGCGGCGCGAACACGAGTTCATCGGAGGGGCGCACCATGTCCGTGTTCCGATCAACTCGCCTTGTCGGTGGACGAGGCCGTGGCCGTGAACACATCGCCGGCAGCGATCGTCGTGGTACTGCCGTCGGCCAAGCGCAGCACCAGGGCGCCGGCCTCGTCGAGCGCCTCGAAACGGCCGACGAGTTCGCGCTCGGCAAGGCGCACGCGCACGCCTTCGCCCATGCCGCTCGCGCGGGCAAGCCAGTCGGCGCGGATGGTCGAAAAGCCCTCGCCGGCATTCCATTGCGCGATGCGTCCGAGCACTTTGATCGACAACGCGCTGAACAGCGTGGCGGGCGAAACCGCGGCGCCGGCCGCGGCGAGATCGGTCGCGGGAAAATCGGTGTCCGCCGGGTGACTCGCGCAATTGACGCCGATGCCGACGGCGACCGCGTTCACGTCGCCTTCCCCTTCGATCAGGATGCCGGCGAATTTGGCGCCCGCGAGCAGAAGATCGTTGGGCCATTTGATGGCCAGCCGCGGCTTGAGATCGGCGGCGACCTCCACCACGGCATCGTGGATCGCAAGCGCCGCGACGAATGAAAGCTGTGGCCAATGCTCGGCTGCCGCCGGCCGCGTGAGCAACAGGCTGGCGTAGAGATTGCCGGGCGGCGATATCCACGCGCGCCCGCGCCGGCCGCGGCCCGCGCTCTGCCGATCGGCGGTGACCCAGAGCGGCCCGCGCTCGCCCTGACGTGCCAGATTGAGAGCCTCGGCGTTGGTCGAGCCGAGCACCTCGTGCGCGATGAGCCGCACGCCCGCCGCGGTCGCCCTGGGCTCGAGTTTCATTCAGCGTCAAGCTTCATTCAAAACAACGACTTTGCGGCAGCATTCGCCGCCTCGACCAGCGGGCTCGGATAGACGAAGAACAGGAGATTGAACAGGCCCGTCACCGCGAGCACGGCCTTGAGCTCGTGTGGCATCGGCTCGAATGGCCTGGCCGGCTCATCGAAATACATGATTTTGACGATTGTCAGATAATAGTAGGCGCCGACGACGCTGGTGACCACACCGATCACCGCGAGCGTGAACAGCCCCGCCTTGATCGCCGCCATGAACACATAGAACTTGGCGAAGAACCCCGCGAGCGGCGGAATGCCCGCGAGCGAGAACAGCAGCATGGCGAGGAAAAACGCCATGGTCGGCTTGGTGCGGGCAAGGCCGGCGAGATCGGCGATCTCCTCGACCATCTGCCCGTCGCGCCGCATCGACAGGATGCAGGCGAAGGTCCCGAGCGTCATGGCGACGTAGATCGCCATATAGACCAGCACGCCCTGAACGCCTTCCTGCGTGCCGGCGGCGAGCCCGATGAGCGCGAAGCCCATGTGGCCGATGGACGAATAGGCCATTAGCCGCTTGAAGTTGCGCTGGCCGATGGCGGCGAATGCGCCGAGCGCCATGGAGGCGATAGCGACGAAGACCACGATCTGCTGCCATTGCGTCAAGATGCCAGGAAACGCCACGATGGTCGTGCGCACGAACATGGCCATGCCTGCGACCTTGGGCGCGGCGGCGAAGAAGGCGGTGATGGGCGTCGGCGCGCCCTCGTAGACGTCGGGCGTCCACATGTGGAACGGCACCGCCGAGACCTTGAAGCAGAAACCGGCGAACAGGAAGACCAACCCGAACACCAGCCCCAGGCTCGCGGTACCTCCGCTTCCCTGGCTCGCGGCGTTGGCGATGCCGGCGAAGCTCACCGTACCGGTGAAGCCGTAGACCAGCGATGCACCGTAAAGCAGCATGCCGGAGGATAAGGCGCCGAGCACGAAATATTTGAGCCCGGCCTCGGTCGAGCGCACGGAATCGCGATTTATCGCCGCAACCACGTAGAGCGCCAGACTCATCAATTCGAGTCCGAGATAGAGCGCGATCAGGTCGGCGGCCGAAATGAGCATCATCATGCCGGTGGTCGATAGCAGGATCAGGATCGAATATTCGAACGTTTCGCGTTTCTCGCGCGCGAGATAGTTCGACGACATCAGGATCGCTGCGGCCGATCCGGCCAGCGCCAGAAGCTTGAGGAAGCGGGCGAAGCCGTCGACGATAAAACTACCGCCGAAGGTGACGAGTGTGCCCGCGGGCAGCAAAACAACGATGAGACCGGTAAGGACCAACAGCAGGATCGCCGCGCCCTCGATGCCCTTGGTCGCCCGCTCGCCGCGGAACGCGCCGACCATTAGCAGCAGCATGGCGCCGATCGCGAGCACGATTTCCGGCAGAGCCGGCAGCAGCGCGGGGATTTCAACGGTCTCGGTCATCGGTCGGCTTTCGGCCTGTGGTCAATGCGCCAACAAGGCGGCGGCCTTCGCCGCGCCGATGGCGCGCTCGTAGTTCTCAAGCAGTTGCGCGACCGAAGCCGCCGACATGTCCAGGACCGGCTTCGGGTAGATGCCGAACAGAATGGTCAGGACGACCAGCGGCCCAAGCGTGGCGATCTCGCGATAGTCGAGGTCCTTGATCGTGGCCAGGCTCGCTTTGGTCAGCGCACCGAAAATGACCTTGCGGTAGAGCCACAGCGCGTAAGCGGCCGAGAGGATGGTGCCGGTGGTCGCCAGCGTCGCCACCCAGGTATTGACCCGGAACGTGCCGATCAGCGTGAGGAATTCGCCGATGAAACCCGTGGTACCGGGCAGCCCCACGTTCGCGAGTGTGAACACCATGAACGCCGCGGCATAGAGCGGCATGCGATTGACGAGGCCGCCATAGGCGGCGATTTCGCGCGTATGCATGCGGTCGTAGACCACTCCGACGCACAGGAACAGCGCCGCCGACACGATGCCGTGGGAGATCATCTGGAAGATGCCGCCGGCCACGCCCTGCGTGGTCGCCGCAAAAATGCCCATGGTGACGAAGCCCATATGGGCGACCGAGGAATAGGCGATGAGCTTCTTCATGTCCTCCTGCGCGAGCGCGACCAGCGAGGTGTAGATCACCGCGACCACCGAAAGCGCGTAGATCAGCGGGGCAAGGTCGTGCGAGGCCGCCGGGAACATCGGCAGCGAGAAGCGCAGGAAGCCGTAACCGCCCATCTTCAACAGGATGGCGGCAAGGATCACCGAGCCCGCGGTCGGCGCCTCGACGTGAGCATCCGGCAGCCAGGTGTGCACCGGCCACATTGGCAGTTTCACCGCAAACGAGGCGAGAAACGCGAGCCACGCCCAGGTCTGCAGGCCGCGCGGGAAGCCGTGGCGCAGGAGCGCCGGGATCTCGGTAGTCCCCGCGTTCCAGTACATCGCCATGATGGCGAGCAGCATCAGCACGGAGCCGAGCAGCGTGTAGAGAAAAAACTTGAAGCTGGCGTAGACGCGGCGCGGGCCACCCCACACCCCGATGATCAGGAACATCGGAATGAGACCGCCCTCGAAAAACAGGTAGAACACCACGAGGTCGAGCGCCGCAAAGGTGCCGACCATCAGCGTTTCCAGCACCAGGAACGCGATCATGTATTCCTTGACCCGATGCTGGATCGGCAGCCAGCTCGCGATGATGCAGACCGGCATGAGCGCGGTCGTGAGGATGACGAACGGCAGCGAGATGCCATCAACGCCCATGTGGTAGGTGATGGTGCCGGCAAGCCAAGGCCGTCTCTCGACGAACTGGAACTCGGCCGACGAGGGGTCGAAGCGGTAGAGCAGGATCAGCGAGATTGCGAAGGTGATCAGCGTGGTCCAGAGCGCGACCCAGCGTGCGTTGCGTTTCTCCGCCTCATCGTCGCCGCGCATCACCATGACGAACAGCGCGCCGACGAGCGGCAGGAAGGTGGTGACGGAGAGGATCGGCCAGCTCATCGTCAGCTCGCCCGCGCGCCGAACATGAACCAGGTGATGAGCGCCGCGACGCCGATCAGCATGGCAAATGCATAGTGGTAGAGGTATCCGGTCTGCAGCCGCACCACGCTGCGGGTCACGTCGAGCACGCGCGCCGAGACGCCGTCAGGCCCCAACCCGTCGATCGTCCAGCCGTCGCCGTATTTCCACAGCGCGCGGGCCAACCACAAGGTCGGGCGAACAATCAAGAAGTCGTAGATCTCGTCGAAGTACCACTTGTTGAGCAGGAATTTGTAGAGCGGCTCCTGCTGGCGGGCGAGCTCGACCGGCAGCTCCGGTCGGCGAATGTAGAACTCCCAGGCGATGACGAAGCCGACCCCCATCAGCACCGTTGGCGCCATGGCGATCAGGTGGGGAACATGGTCGAGGTCCGCGAGTACATGGTTGTCGGCCGCGAATTTGAGCGAGCCGCGGAAAAATTCCCCCACGTCGTGGCCGACGAACAGCTCCGAGAACGGGTAGCCGGCGAAGATCGAGCCGGCCGCGAGAAAGCCGAGCGGAAGCACCATCACCATCGGGCTCTCGCGCGCTGCGTCGTAATGATGGTGGTCGTGCGGGCTGCCGTGGAAGGTCATGAAGATCAGCCGCCAGGAATAGAACGCGGTCAACGCTGCCGCGATGGCGGTGGTCCCGAACGCATAGAGCGCCATCGGGTTCGTGCTCACATAGGCTGCCGCGATGATGGCATCCTTGGAGAAATAACCGGCGGTGAGCGGGAAGCCGGTCAACGCGAGCGTACCCATCACCATGGTCCAGTAGGTGAGCGGGAGCTTGTCCTTCAATCCACCCATGTGCCGGATGTCCTGCTCGTGATGCATCGCAATGATCACCGAGCCGGAGCCGAGGAACAGCAGCGCCTTGAAGAAGGCATGCGTGAATAGGTGGAACATGCCGATCGAATAGGCGCCCGTGCCCATGGCGACGAACATGTAGCCGAGCTGCGAGCAGGTCGAATAGGCGATGATGCGCTTGATGTCGTTCTGCACCAGGGCGATCGTCGCGGCGAAGAACGCGGTCGTCGCTCCGATGAAGGTGACGAAGGCCTGCGCAGTTGGCGCCAGATCGAACAGCGGCGAGAGCCGCGCCACCATGAACACGCCTGCCGTCACCATGGTGGCGGCATGGATCAGCGCGGAAACCGGCGTCGGTCCCTCCATCGCGTCCGGCAGCCAGGTGTGCAGCAGGAACTGCGCCGATTTGCCCATGGCGCCCATAAACAGCAGGAAACACATCAACGTCAGCGCATCCACGTCCCAGGAAAGGAAGTGAATGCTCTTGCCGGTGAGCGCGGGCGCCTGCGCGAAGATAGTGTCGAGGTCGAGCGCACCGGTCATCACGAAGGCGGTGAAAATGCCGAGTGAGAAGCCGAAATCGCCCACGCGATTGACGATGAAGGCCTTGATCGCGGCGGCGTTCGCCTCCGGCTTTTGGTACCAAAAGCCGATGAGCAGATAGCTCATCAGGCCCACGCCCTCCCAGCCGAAGAACAGTTGCACGAGATTGTCGGCCGTCACCAGCATCAGCATGGCGAAGGTGAACAACGACAAATACGAGAAGAAGCGCGGCCGGAATGGGTCCTCCTCCATGTAGCCGATGGAATAGAGATGGACGAAAGCGGAAATGGTGGTGACGACGACGAGCATCACTGCCGTCAGCGCGTCGATGCGCAGGGCCCAGTCGACCTTGACATCGCCGGAAATGATCCAGGGAAAGAGCGCCACGCGGCTGTCGTGATGGCCAAATCCGACGTCGACGAACGCCAACCATGACAGCAGCATGGAGGCGAACAGAAAAACGGTGGTCACGAGTTCGGCGGAACGCGAGCCCGCGGCCGGCGGTTGAGGCTCGCTGGGCGAAACATCGAGGGCGGCGTGCGCCCCCGGTGGGGATGGCGCGCCGTGCGCATGGCTCTCGTCAACCGCGTCGGGCGGCCCACCCGGATAGCGAGCGCGCGCGCCGGCGAGCGCGATGAGAGCCGCAATGATCGCGCCCAGGAGCGGCAGGAAAACGATGGCGTAATACATGCCGCTCTCAGCCCTTCATCAGGTTGATGTCCTCGACCGCGATCGAGCCGCGATTGCGGTAGTAAGCGACCAGAATGGCGAGCCCGATGGCCGCTTCCGCCGCCGCCACGGTGAGCACCAACAGCGCGTAGACTTGGCCCACCAGATCGCCGAGGAAGGCCGAGAAGGCGACCAGGTTGACGTTGACCGCGAGCAGGATCAGCTCGATCGACATCAGGATGATGATCACGTTCTTGCGGTTGAGGAAAATGCCGAAAATGCCGATCGTGAACAGGATGGCGGCGACCGTGAGGTAGTGGCCGAGGCCGATGGTCATATCGTTCCCCTGGAGCTCTCTAAAGTCCCTGGCCCGGCCGGACCTTGACGATGTCGATGGCAGTCGCCTTGGTGCGCGCAATTTGGTCGGCGATGTTCTGGCGCTTGACGTGAGGTTTGTGCCGCAGCGTCAGCACGATCGCCCCGATCATGGCGACCAGCAGCACCACACCAGCCGCCTGGAAGAAATAGACATAGCGCGTGTAGAGCACGTGCCCGAGCGCTTCGGCATTGAACATGCTGGCGATCGGCGGGATTGGCGTCGCGATCGTGCGTTGCGCGTCGGGACCGATCGTCCAGCTGACCAGCACCAGCACCAGCTCGATGAGAAGAATGCCGCCGAGAAAGGCGCCGATCGGCAGGTATTGCATGAACCCCTGTCGCAGCTGGGCGAAATCGACGTCGAGCATCATCACCACGAACAGGAACAGCACCAAGACCGCGCCGACATAGACGATGATGAGGATCATCGCCAGGAACTCCGCGCCCAGGAGAATGAACAAGGCCGCCGCATTGACGAAGGCGAGAATGAGGAACAGCACCGAATGCACGGGATTCTTCGCCGCAATGACCATGACGGCGGCGGCGATGCACACGCCGGCAAACAGGTAGAAAAACAGCGCGGGGAAGATCATTCCGCGGCCTCACCGGTACGGCGCATCGAGCGCGATGTTGTTGGCGATCTCGCGCTCCCAGCGGTCGCCGTTCGCAAGCAGCCGCTCCTTGTCGAAGTAAAGCTCCTCGCGCGTCTCGGTCGCGAACTCGAAGTTCGGTCCTTCGACGATGGCGTCGACCGGGCAGGCTTCCTGGCAAAGTCCGCAGTAGATGCATTTGACCATATCGATGTCGTAGCGCGTGGTGCGGCGCGTGCCGTCATTGCGGCGCGGCCCCGCCTCGATGGTGATCGCTTGCGCCGGACAGATCGCTTCGCAGAGTTTGCAGGCGATGCAGCGCTCCTCGCCGTTGGGATAGCGACGCAGCGCGTGCTCGCCGCGAAAGCGCGGCGAGAGGTGCCCCTTCTCGAACGGATAGTTGAGCGTGGGCTTGGGCTTGAAGAAATAACGCATCGCGAGCACGAACGCCGCCACGAACTCCTTGAGGAACAACGCGCGAGCGGTTTGATCCATTTTCATGGCGCAATCCTTTCAGGCACTGCGTTTCGCCAGCGCATGTCCGTCAGTCCCCGATCATCCCGCCGAGCCAGTAGCCGATGCCCGCAAACACGATGATGTCGGCCGCGAGCACGGCCCGGCGCAGCAAGGAGGCCTCCTGCTCGAAACTCTCGCGCTCGTCGGCGCTGCCGGCGGAGGCGCGCGAGCGCAAGCCGCGCGCGACGAAGGTGACGAGCGGAACGTAGGCCAGCGCCGCGACGATCGTGCCGATGACGGCTCCGATGAGCCCGGCAAGCGACAGATCCATCATGCCGTTGCTCCGTCATTTCGCGATCAATCCCCCGTATTGCAAGACGCCCGCGACGATCGCGACCATCGCGAGCGAAAGCGGCAAGAACACCTTCCAGCCCAACCGCATGAGCTGGTCGTAGCGGTAGCGCGGCACGATCGCCTTCACCATGGCGAAAAGGAAGAACATGAACAGGACCTTGAGCACGAACCAGATCACCCCCGGGATCCAGGTGAATGGCGCGACCGGAAACGGCGGCAGCCAGCCGCCGAGGAACAGGATGGTCGCCATGGCGCACATGGTGAGGATGGCGATGTACTCGCCCAGGAAGAACAGCAGGAACGGCGTCGAGGAATACTCCACCGCATAGCCGGCAACCAATTCGGATTCGGCCTCCACCAGATCGAACGGCGGACGGTTGGTCTCGGCCAGCGCGGAAATGAAGAACACCACGAACATGGGAAGCAGCGGCAGCCAGAACCAGTTGAACATTCCCCAGTTGCCCTCCTGCGCCTCGACGATCGCGGAGAGGTTGAGCGAACCGGCGCAGAGCAGCACGGTGATGATGACGAAGCCGATCGAAACCTCGTAGGACACCATCTGCGCCGCCGAACGCAGCGACGCGAGGAACGGATACTTAGAGTTTGACGACCACCCCGCCATGATGACGCCGTAGACCATGAGCGAGGAGATGGCGAAAATATAAAGCACGCCGATATTGAGGTTGGCGATCTCCCACTCGGCGCTGACCGGAATCACCGCCCACGCCGAGAGGGCAAGCACGCCGGTGACGAGCGGCGCCAGCAGAAACACCCCCTTGTTGGCGCCGGCCGGAATGATGGGTTCCTTGACGATGAATTTGAAGAGATCGGCGAAAGATTGCAGGAGGCCCCAGGGCCCGACCACATTGGGCCCGCGCCTGATCTGCACCGCCGCCCAGATCTTGCGGTCGGCATAAAGCACATAGGCGGTGATGATGAGCAGAATAACGAGAAGAAGCACGCTCTGCGCGACGATGATCACCAGCGGCCAGATGTAATTGGTCCACAGTTCCGCCATGGCAGCTATTCCGCCGCGGTGAGCGCGGCGTGGCCCTCGGCGATCAGCGAGCATTCCGCCATGACGGCGGACGCCCGCGCGATCGGATTGGTGAGATAAAAGTCGTCGAGCGCGCGGCCGAACGCGGCCTTTTCGAGGGCGCCGCCGCGCGCGGCAAGCGCGGTGATATCCGCCCGCTCGACGGGCGCGATCTGATCGATGCGCTGCAGCTGCGGATGCGCCTTGAACAGCGCTTGGCGCAACTGCGCCAGCGAGTCGTAAGGAAGCTTGCGGCCGAGCACATCCGACAGCGCACGCAGGATCGCCCAGTCCTCGCGCGCGTCGCCCGGTGGGAAGGAGGCGCGGCCGGCCATCTGCACGCGCCCCTCGGTGCTGACGTAGATGCCCGATTTCTCGGGGTAGGCCGCGCCCGGGAGGATGACATCGGCCCGGTGCGCGCCCGCATCGCCGTGTGTGCCGATATAGATCACGAAGGCGCCGGGCGCGATGTCGATCTCGTCGGCCCCGAGCAGGAACAGGAGGTCGAGCGCGCCGGGCGCCGCCATCTGCGCGGCGCTGCGGCCCCCGGCGCCGGGCACGAAGCCGACATCGAGCGCGCCGACCCGCGCCGCTGCCGTATGCAGGACCGAATAGCCGTTCCAGCCATCCTTGCCCCCGATCTGCGCGGCCCGTGCCGCGAGCGAAGCGATTGCCGCGCCGTCCCGCCGCGCCAGCGCGCCCATGCCGACGATCACCACCGGGTGTTCGGCCTTCTTGAGCACAGAAGCGAACTCATGCACGCCCGCTGCGACATCCGCGAGCGTCTGCGGCCCCGCGCCGAGATAATCGTAAGGATAGGTGAGATCGGCCCGCTCGCCGATCAAACCGATCGGGAAGGCGCCCATGCGCCAGCGCTTGCGGATACGCGCGTTGAGCACGGCCGCTTCGCGCCGCGGATTTGCGGCGACGATGAGCAGTGCGTCCGCCTTCTCGATTCCGGCGATGGTGGCGTTGAAGAGATAGCTCGCCCTCCCCCATGCCGGATCGAGCGCTGCGCCGTCCTGCCGGCAGTCGAGATTGGCGACGCCAAACCGCGTCATCAAATCCTTGAGCGCGAAGATTTCCTCGACCGCGGCAAGATCGCCGACGATCGCGCCCATGCGCTTGGCCTCGGTCGCGTCGACCTTAGTGGCGATGGTGTCGAAGGCGTCGCGCCAGGAGGCCGGAAGAAGCCGTCCGTTCTCGCGAATATAAGGCTGATCGAGGCGCTGGGTGCGCAGGCCGTCGACCACGTGGCGGGTCTTGTCGGAAATCCATTCCTCGTTCACGTCATCGTTGACGCGCGGCAGAATGCGCATGACCTCGCGTCCGCGGGTATCGATGCGGATGGCCGAGCCGAGCGCGTCCATGACGTCGATCGACTCGGTCTTGTTGAGCTCCCAGGGCCGCGCGGCGAAGGCATAGGGCTTGGAGGTGAGCGCCCCGACGGGGCAGAGATCGACGACGTTGCCCTGCAACTCGGAGGTCATGGCGTGTTCGAGATAGGTCGTGATCTCGGTGTCCTCGCCGCGTCCGATAGCGCCAAGCTCCGGCACGCCGGCGACCTCGGTCATGAAGCGTACGCAGCGCGTGCAGTGGATGCACCGATTCATGATGGTCTTGACCAGGACCCCGACATACTTGTCCTCGACCGCGCGCTTGTTCTCCTTGAATCGGCTGGAATCGACGCCGTAGGCCATGGCTTGGTCCTGCAGGTCGCATTCCCCGCCCTGGTCGCAGATCGGGCAATCGAGCGGGTGGTTGATCAGCAGGAATTCCATCACGCCTTCGCGCGCCTTGCGCACCATTGGCGTCTTGGTGAGAACCTCTGGCGGCTCGCCCTTCGGGCCGGGCCGGCAGTCGCGCACGCCCCACGCGCACGAAGCCACAGGCTTGGGCGAGCCCTTGAGCTCGACCAGGCACATGCGGCAGTTGCCGGCAATCGAGAGGCGCTCATGGAAGCAGAAGCGCGGGATCTCCGCGCCCGCGGCCTCGCACGCCTGCAGCAGCGTGTAGTCCGGCGGGACGTCGATCTCTTTGCCGTCGATGACGAGCTTGGTCATGTCAATGCCACATCAGCCAGAGCACCAATCCGGCGGCGATGGCGATGCCGGCGGCCATGTCCAACCGCACCAACACCGTGACGCTACGCCAAAGCCGATCGGATAGGGTCATCGTCCTCACTCCGTCCCTCAAGCGCAGCGCGCCGTCTTCCATAGCTGCGCGGAAGGGACACTCTCCCAGCCGAATGCATAGTCGCTCGGTCCATGCGCCCACAGATGCTCGAGCCGGCCCTTGGCCTCCGCGACATCGGGCAGATGACCCGCTGGCACCCGCCACATGACGAAGTGCGGCCGGTCCAGCGGCTCGAACCATTCGGTCCGGCGGCCGTAGATACGCTTGTGCACGGTCTGCCACACAAAACGTTCCAGCGCTTCGACCGATTCCCACACCGACATGTTCAAGAGCATGCGCGGATCGTCGAAAGCGTGGATGGCGGTGGCGTTGCCGCTGTCGTCTTGGAGCCGCCAGACGAAGCCTGGCGTGTGCTCGGCAATCGCGTTGACACGGTCGAGATTGTTGACGAAG
>WNGJ01001040.1_pt1 | contig 26736 bp, 17 predicted proteins | sample 5400611 | NCBI WGS metagenome assembly WNGJ01 (sample SAMN13153375, study PRJNA577476) | soil metagenome | isolation source: 40 cm soil or saprolite under Garry oak tree replicate 1 | place: USA:California | collected 2016-06-15
GCTGACCGGTTCCCGCATCGAGGTGCGGTTGCTGGAGTCGGTCACCGGCTGCCAGCGGTCAGCCATTGACCAGCTGCTGGTGAGCGGCCTGCTTACCTGGGAAGGCGGGCGGGTGCGGTTCCGCCACGAGATCGCCAGGCTGGCGGTCGGGCAGGCGGTGCCTGCGTACCTGGGCCAGGTGATTCACGGGCTGGTGCTGGAAGCCCTGCGGTCCTTCGGGTGCGAGGACGACGCCCGCATGGCGTTCCACGCCGAGGCCTCGGGCGACGGGGCGGCTGTCTTGCGGTACGCGTCCGCCGCAGCGCACCGGGCCGCCGGGCTGGGGTCGCACCGGGAGGCGGCCGCGCAGTTCGAGCGGGCGCTGCGGTTCTCCGGCGGCGCGGATCCGGCAACGCTCGCCGGGTTGTGCGAAGGGCTTGCCGACGAGTTGCCGCTGCTCGACCGGTGGGCGGACGCCGACGTCGCCGCGGAGCGGGCCCTGGCGCTGTGGCGCGAGGCGGGCAACCGGCTACGGGAAGGCGACGCCTTGCGGCGGCTGTCCCGCATCAGGTGGAACATGTACCGCGGCCGCGAGGCGGTCGCTGCCGCCGAGGCTGCTATATCGGTACTGGAGGCGCTCGGGCCCAGAGTGGAACTCGCGCGGGCCTACGCCACGTCCGCCAACCAGCGGATGCTGCACGCTGACCGCGACGCGGCGATCGACCTGGCGCTGCGGGCACAGGAGCTGGCCGCCCGGTTCGGCGCCACGGACGTGCGCAGCGACGCGCTGAACACGCAAGCGGCGTGCATCTCGGCCAAAGACCTGGAATGGGCCGGGCAGATGCGCCGCGCGCTCGACATCGCGCTGGCCGGGAACCACCACGACCAGGCGGCACGCGCCTACGCCAACCTGTGCGGAATCCACGCCGACAAGCGGGAGTTCGCCGAGGTCGAGCGGTACCTGGCGGAGGGCGTCGCGTACTGCGACGAGCACGACCTCACCACGTACGCGTTCTGCCTGCGCGGCTCGCAGTCCAGCATGCTGGAGTGCACCGGGCGATGGGACCAGGCCATCGCGCTGAGCACGGAGATCCTGATCGAAGCCGGCCCGTCCCCGGCGAACCGGCTCTGCACGCTGATCCGGCTCGGCGCGCTGAGGGCCCGGCGAGGCGAGCCCGGGGTCTGGGAGTGCCTGGACGAGGCGGCCGCCACCGCCGACCAGACCGGCGAGCCGCAGCAGCAGGTACCGGCCCGGCTGGCCCGCGCCGAGGCGCACTGGCTGGAGGGCAGGCCGGACGCGGCCCAGCGTGAGGCCGAGCAGGCCGCCGACGCTTGCACCGGCCTTGACGCCTGGCACCGTGGTGCCGTCGCCGCCTGGCTGTGGCGCACCGGCTCCACCCGCGCCGTAGGCGGGGACATAGCCGAACCGTACCGGCTGCTGCTCGACGGATACTCGGTGCAGGCCACCCAGGCCTGGACCCGTCTGGGCTGCCCATACGACGCGGCGATGACCTTGGCCGAAACGGCCGACGAGGCATCCCTGCGCGAAGCAATCGGCATCCTCACCGGCCTGGGCGCGCGGCCAGGGACCCGGATCGTGCGGCAGCGCCTGCAGGCACTGGGCGCCCGGTCGATCCCGGTCGGCCCGCGCGCGGCCACCCAGGCGCACCCGTCCGGGCTGACCGGCCGCGAACGCGAGGTTCTCGACCTGATCTGCGCCGAGCACACCAACGCCGAGATCGCCGCGAAGCTGTTCATCTCCCCCAAGACCGTCGACCACCACGTCTCGGCCATCCTGGCCAAGCTGCGAGTGCCCAGCCGCGCAGGCGCGATCCGCGCCGCGCCCCGGCTCGCGCTGGCCGGCACGGGAGGCGCTCAAGGCAGCTCCCACCAGCACCCCGCCGCCTGGCCGGCGGCGGTCAGCGGGACCGGCAGCCGCGCCATCCACCGGGCGAAGAATACCTAGATCGTGCCGGGCTGCAGCGATCGCAGATGAGCCGCAGGCCATCCGGGTCGCTGGCGGAGGCGAAGCCGCTCCGTACCGCACCACGCGCGGCGGCGCCGCGGCCAGGATTTCAGTGCCGCGTCAGTCCCGTTTCAGCTGCGGCCGGCACAGTGCGCTTGAGGTTCCAGTGAAAGGATTGCTCACAATGGGGCGAGTACAAGCACGCACAGTCGCCAGCACCAATCGGGAAGAAGCTCCTGCGGCGGACTGGCGCCGGAGGCTCAGCAGGATCGTTCTCGCCACGGCAGCCGGGCTTGGCCTGCTGGCCGGCGCGGCGATCAGCGCGTCGGCCACTCAGGCAGCAGCTACGAGCCCCCGCGCCGTGTCCACGGTATCCCACGCCATCGCGGACCCCTGCCCGTGCGTCCTCCCGATATGCAGGCCCGGCTGCAATCAGGACTAGGACCTGGCACGCCGTGCTGGCCCGGGCTGACCATCCGGGCCCAGCACGGCGACTCCGTACGTTTCATCCCCCTGATGGAGAAGATCCGCCCCGTGATCGGTGGCAACTGGTGAGGGTCGCGTTCGCCGGCTGGTACCGCTGACGCATTTCGGATTGGTGCATGCGGCGGACACCCGGACTGGCGGCGGGCCGCCTCCGCACGGCCCACGCGCATCATCGCCTTCGGCATCGACCCCGACCAGAGGTCCCGGCGCCCGGCCTGCGGCCCATGTTCAGCAGCCGTCCCTCAAGATCTGCCCACGTCCTGCTCCAAGGGTGCGCTCGCCTAGAGTCTGGATGTGGCACACGACGATACAAAGGTCTACGCGCTGAACTTGTTCGATGTCGCCGACCGCGAGGAATACCTGGCCTACTCACGCCGGTCGGCCCGCGAGGTGGCCCGGCACGGAGGACGCGTGGTGGCCCTGGGCCGGTTCCGGGAAAGCGTGACCGGCGATATCACCCCCCGGCAGGTGCTCATCCTCGTCGAGTGGGAGTCCAGGGCGGCCTTCGACAGTTACCGCCAGGACCCCGCGCTGGCCGACCTGCACCCGCACCGGGAACGCGGCTCCTCGGCGTACGTGTGGCACTTGTTCGACCGGCTCGACGACCTGCGGCCGCTGCTCAGGCCGTGACCTGAACCGCAGGGTCCTCACCATACCCCGGGCACGAGCCGCTTGCGGCCGGCTGCGAAGTGCTCGTACTCGGCGCCCAGCGCCTGGGTCAGCTGCCGCTCCTCGGCCCGGATACGCACCGCCAGGCCCGCCCCGCCCAGGACCGCGACGGCCACCAGGCTCCAGATGTCATCACAGGCCAGCGCGATCCCGGCCAGCACCAGCGCGATCCCGGTGTAGGAGGGATGGCGCACATACCGGTACGGCCCGCCCGTCACCACCCGGTGTCCGGGCTGGACCTTGATCCAGTACTGGAAGAAGCGTCCCAGGGCGGCAATCGACCAGGCCCGCAGGCCTATCCCGGCGGCGATCAGGACAACACCCGCCACGACCGGCCAGACCAGGCCCCCCGGCCACAGCAGCCCACCGCGGCGGCCCAGCACCTGCGCGAGGGCGACCGCAGCCGCCAGGCAGGGAAGCAGGACCAAGGCGCTGCGGTCCCAGGCCGGCGGCCCGCTTGCCCGCAGCCGCTGGCGCGCCCTCATCACGAACTCGAACACCAGCCAGGCCGCCAGGGAAACGATAAATGCCATCTCGGCGGCGCCATGCCGGAAGACCAGTGGCACGACCACCTAGCCAGTACACCACCAGCCCGGCCCAGCATGACCTACCCAGCCGCCCCGTAACCCCGGGCATGACCGCTCAGCCGCATATCGGATGCAGGCCGGGCGCCTCTTCGGTGTGACCAAGCTTGGAGCGTCTCCGCGGAGACGTAGCGGAGACGTCCCACGCAATTGCGCCAGGCGTTTCCGCGCTCATCTGACCCCATGGGGCCGGATCAGCCGCTGGCAAGCTCATCAGCGGTGAGCGGTCGCAGCACGTCAAACTCGTTACCATCCGGGTCGGCCATGACCACCCAGCTGACCTTGCCCTGGCCGACGTCGACCCGGCGGGCGCCGAGTGCCTCCAGCCGGGCGACTTCGGCGGCCTGGTCACCGGGCCGGAGATCCAGATGCAGCCGGTTCTTGACCACCTTGCCCTCAGGGACCTTCAGGAATAGCAGGTCAGGGACGATGCCATTCTCAGGGCTCCCCTCCGGCGGCTCGAGGACGACCTCATCTTCCTCCTCGGACGTCCGCCGCCAGCCGAGCGCAGACTGCCAGAAGGAAGCGATCCTGGCCGGGTCGCCGGTGTCGATGCACAGACACTGGATGCGTATATCCACACGCCAACCCTGTTCGGCCGAAGCCACCATGTCTAATGATTTGCGGTCGAGCGCGCCTCCCACACTCGCACCGGCACCAATGCTCCATCGGTGCGGCTAGGCCCAAGGGCGGGAGGACCGCGGTCGACTGGTGCGCGGTCAGGCGGGACCGGTGGAGCCGCGCACGATCAGGTCGGTGGCGAGTTCGACGTGCAGGGCGTCGACCTGGTGGCCGTCCAGGAGCCGGATCAGCAGGCTGACGGCCATCCGGCCCATCTCGGCCAGGGGCTGGCGGACGGTGGTGAGCATCGGGCTGGTGGCCTGGGCCAGGTCGATGTCGTCGAAGCCCGTGACGGACAGGTCTTCGGGCACCCGCAGGCCGCGCTCGGATGCGGCGGCCAGCGCTCCGACCGCGGTCTTGTCGTTGAAGCAGGCCAGCGCGGTGGGACGCTGCGGCAGGTCGAGCAGTTCACCGGCAGCCTGGTGGCCGAAGCCTACGGTCGGCTCGCCGGCCCGGGTCAGCTCGGCTGGGTGCAGCACGCCCGCCTCGGCGAGCGCCGAGGCGTGCCCGGCCAGGCGAGCCTGGCCGGCCAGCCAGTTGTGCGGCCCGGCGACCATGCCGATGCGGCGGTGGCCGAGCTGGACCAGATGCGCGGTTATGCTGCGCGCTCCGGCGAAGTGGGCGGCCGAGACCGCGGCGATGTCGCGGGGTGGCGGGGTGCGCGGATCGACCACGACGAAGGGGAATCTCCGGGCGCGCAGCGCGGCCAGCTGCTCGCTGGGCTCGGGCGGCAAGATCACGATCGCGGCGGCGATGCCGGGCTGCAACGGGAGCGACGGCAGGACGGTGGCCCGCTGCTCGGCCGTCCCCGCGTCGAGCACCACGGCGCGCCCGTGCAGCGCCAGGGTCTCTGCGATGGAGGAGACGATCAGCCCGAAGTAATCGGTCAGGATGTAGGGGCAGCGCACGTAGACAGCACCCTGCGCGGTGCGGGCCGAACCCGTGTGGGGGGCCGCTGAAAAGCTCCGCGCACGGAGCCTTTCAGCGGCCTGCTCTACCAGCTCGCGGGTCTCGGGCGCGACATGGGCCCGGCCGTTCAGGACGCGGGAGACGGTGGCGATCGACACGCCGGTGTGCGCGGCGATGTCGCGCACGGTGACCCGCCGGCCCGGCGGGCGGCTCACCATTTCGTTACATGAGCGCGTTTCATGGCCGCAGCATAATGACCTGGAGCTAGCCCGGAAAAGTCCCGCCAGGCTCTTGACATCCAGAGAATGTGCTGGTTCGCTACGCGTGGTAAAAGGGTTTCATATTTGTTCCACTTTGTTACATCACGCTCGAGCCGGTTTCCGCGCGGAAAGGACGACGATGTCCCGCATCAGACTCATCGTGACTTCGCTGGGTACGGCGCTGGCGGCCGTCACCGCCACGACCGCAGCCGCCGGCGCCTCCGCCGCCGCGCCCAGCGCTAGCGGCCCGGCGGCGGTGTCGGCGCACGTGTGGGTGACCACTCCGGACGGCGCGGACAAGCTCCGCGATCTGGGCACGGTGGCGTTCAGCAGCGCCCCGGTCACCGCGCCGGCGATCGTCGTCGACCCGACCCTGTCCTTCCAGAGGATGCAGGGCTTCGGCGGGGCGATCACCGACTCCTCGGCCACGGTGCTATACCGGCTGTCCCCGGCGGTGCGCGCGGCCACGATGCGGTCCCTGTTCGACCCGGTGACCGGGGACGGTCTGGATTACCTGCGCCAGCCGATCGGTGCCTCGGATTTCGTCGCCACCGCGGACTACACCTACGACGACCTGCCCGCAGGCCAGACCGACTACCAGCAAAAACACTTCTCCATCGGGCACGACCAGGCGCAGATCCTGCCGCTGCTGCGCCAGGCCGAGGCCATCAACCCCCGGCTGCAGATCATCGCGAGCCCGTGGAGCCCGCCCGCGTGGATGAAGACGAATGGCTCGCTGATCGGCGGACGCCTGATCGACGACCCGCGCGTCTACCGCTCCTACGCGCTGTACCTGCTGAAATTCGTCCAGGCGTACAAACAGAACGGCGTCACGGTCAACGCGATCACGGTGCAGAACGAGCCGCAGAACCGCACCCCCTCCGGCTACCCGGGCACGGATATGCCCTCCTCCCAGGAGGAGAAGGTCATCGGGGCGCTCGGGCCTAGGCTGCGCGCCGCCGGCCTGCGCACCCAGATCTTCGCCTACGACCACAACTGGGCCGAACACCCCAACGACATCGCGGCCACCCCGCCGGACGAGACCGCCGACATCAACGCCTACCCGCAGAACGTCCTGAACTCGCCGGCCGCGAAATACATCACCGGCGTGGCCTACCACTGCTACTACGGCGACCCGAGCGCGATGACCACGCTGCATAACCAGTTCCCTGACCAGCCGATCTACTTCACCGAGTGCTCGGGAAGCCAGTCCGCCGATCCGGCGAACACCTTCTCCGACACGCTCAAGTGGCACGCCCGCAACCTGATCATCGGCGCCACCCGCAACTGGGCCGAGACCGTCATCAACTGGAACCTGGCCCTGGACCCGTCCGGCGGTCCGCATGTGGGCGGTTGCGGCACCTGCACCGGCATCGTCACCGTCGGCCCCGGTGACAGCGTGACTGATAATGCCGAGTACTACACGCTCGGTCATCTGGCCCGTTTCGTGCAGCCCGGGGCGGTGCGCATCGCCAGCACCTCGTTCGGCACGACAGGTTGGAACGGGCAGGTCATGGACGTGGCGTTCCGCAACCCAGACGGCAGCACGGTCCTGGTCGCGCACAACGAGAACGACAACCCGAGCACCTTCGCCGTGCGTGAGGGCGACCAGGCGTTCACCTACACCCTGCCCGGCGGGGCGCTGGCCACCTTCACGTGGCGCGGCCAGGTCCCCGGCACGTATGCCCTGCGCCAAGTCAGCCCAGGCGGCTGGACCGCGACGGCGAACCCGGCCGGCCCGGCCGACCCGTGCTGCACCGGCGACGTGGCGGCCAACGCCGTGGACGGCGACGCCAGCACCCGCTACTCCACCGGCGCCGGGCAGGCCCCCGGCCAGTACCTTCAGGTCGACTTCGGCCATGCGATCGACGCCCGGCGGGTCGTCTTCGACACCGGGGTGTCCACTGGCGACTACCCGCGCGGTTACACGATCATGACCAGCACCGACGGCGTGAACTGGACCAGCGCCGTAGCCGCCGGCCGGGGAACCGGGCAGTTCACCACCGCTGACCTGAGCGGCGCCCCGGTCCGGTACATCCGCATGACCCTGAGCGCGTCCAGCGGCAGCTGGTGGAGCGTCGCCGACGTGCGCGCCTACACTTCCGGCGGTGACAGGCAGAACTGAACGCCAGGGCGGCGCGTCATCCCGTTGACGGTCCCTTAGACGGGTTCGTGAGCTGCGTCGGCGCTGGGGCGGGATCAGCCACGTCCATGCGTGAGCGGTTTGCGGACGTCAGTCACTGTTCGCGCTGGGTTTGACCTGGTTAGCTGATGCGCAGGCGCCGAGCAGGCGCCGAAGGGCCGGGACGGGCGGGCCGGGACCGTACCCTTCGCCATCAATCAGCTCGACGTCGTGCTCGGCGGCCACCTGACGCCGGTCGTGGCCGTCAAGATCGCCCTAACCTACGCGATGCCATTCGCGGTGTCCCTCTATTCCCGCCCGCGCCGCCGCCCGTCCGTTGGCCGGTCACCGTCCGCGGCGGCCGCAATTGCGGCTCCTGCCGCTCGGGCTGCTTTTCTTCCCCGCCGAACCGAACGGCGGCATGGCACGTGCCGGTGGTAGTGGGCATCTGTCCGGAGCGGGTGCCGTGTCGCAGGGAGGATGGCAGATGAATATGTCGCGTTCGGGGATGGTGACGTTCCTGGCCGTGCTGGGCGTGCTTGCCGGCGTCACCGCTGCGCACGCTGCGGCGGGTGACCTTGACCAGACGTTCGGCAGCGGCGGGATCGTCACGACAAGTTACAACGGCCCGTTCCCCGCGGATGCCGCGCTGCAACCGGACGGCCGGATCGTGGTCATCGCGGGATTCGACAACGACCCCTCGGCCACTGAGGCCTTCGGCGTGCTCCGCTATCGGGGCAACGGAACTCCAGACAACAGCTTCGGTGCTGGCGGGCGTACCACTGCCGCGTTCACCAACTTCATCAACTCTCCCAACGACCTGGCCCTCCAGCGGGACGGCAAGATCGTGGTCGCAGGCACTGCGGAAAGCGCCGACGGCACCGTCAGCGAGTTCGCCGTCGCCCGCTTCAACGCGAACGGGATCCTGGATGCCAGCTTCGGCGCTGGCGGCAAAGTCACCACGAACTTCGTCGGGGTCAAGGCCGGCGGCGTGTCCAACCCGGCCGACTCGGTACTCATCCAGGCCGACGGGAAGATCCTTGTCGGCGGGCTGGCCAGCCAATGCGCCAGGAGGTGCCCGGCCCAGAGCGCGCTGGCCCGCTACAACGCCGACGGAAGCCTGGACACCACCTTCGGCAGCGGCGGCATGGTGGCCGTCACCGCGATAGGCGGGATCACCGCGCTGGCCGAGGACGCCGTCGGCCACATCTTCGCGCTCAACGGCGCCTCGACGGCCGAGTTCAGCGCGGCCGGCGCGCTCCAATCCCAGGTGACCCCGTCCCCAATCACGATCGCGTCCAGCAGGGGCACCTCCTCGGTGTTCCAGGCTGACGGCAAGTATCTCGCCATATCGGGGGGCGCAGGGTTCAGCCGTCATGACATCGACGCCAAGGTAGTCAGGTACCTGCCCACCGGGGCGGTAGACCCCGGATTCACCAACCCCGCCTTCGACTTCAGCGCAGACAACACGGTCGCCACCGATGCCGTTCAGGCGCTCGCGGTCCAGCCCAACGGACAGATCATCGCCGCCGGGCTGCGTTCGGCGGGCGGCAGCACGGCATTCACCGTCGCCCGGCTGAATTCCAGCGGAAGCCTCGACCCGGCCTTCGGCACCGGCGGTACCCGGACTGCAAACCTGCCCGGAGGCGGCCAGGCATCGGTCGTCCTCATCCAGCCAGACGGGAAGATCCTGGTCGTCGGGCAAGGATTCATCCCAGGCGGAGGAGTCAACCTCATACTCGCCCGCTACCTGGCCCAGTAACTCATTCCTGAGCCCTTCTCGCCCAGCCAGCCGCCGGGCTGGCGGCACACCGGCAAGCAGGCCTGCATCGCCGCCAGCCCGGCAGCCGCGCGTGGAAGCCCGCATGGCTGAGCACCCGGGACCACTCGTGTGATCATGGGTGATCTTCGTTGCCCGGGTCAGACCGGACAGATCGGGGTGTTCTGACGCGCTGTCAAGTCAGCAATTGACAGTTGCTTCGTCATGGCTCGGGTACATGCGAACCGCGCAGAACTCGGCCGGGACAGCTGCGACCGGACCGGCGAGCGGTAAGGCCCGAACGGTCCGGCCTTTCCTGGTCTCCTTCCCTGCGACGATCACGCTGATGCCGCCGCGGCGGCCCGGTTCCCAGGCGATACGGTCAGCCCAGAACCGTCGCGAGGCTCCGCACGGCCAGCGCGACCCCGAGCAGCACGACGAGTACCGCCGACCCGGCGGGCACCAGCCGCGCAGGGAACCGCCCCGCGCGGTCCCGCAGCCCGGGCACGCGGGCCGCCAGCCATCGCCCCGACCCGGTGATGAACACCCCGATGCCGGTCAGTGTCACCGCCAGCCCCAGCCCGTACGCCAGCACGAGCAGCACCCCGAACCACGCATGGCGCAGCGCCACCGCCCCCAGTAGCACCACGACCGCCGACGGGCTGGGCATTAGCCCGCCCGCGAACCCCATGACCACCACGGTCCCCCGCCGCGGCACGTCCACGTGGTCGTGCCCGTGCCCGTGGTCGTGCCCGTGCCCGTGGTCGTGCCCGTGCCCGTGGTCGTGCCCGTGCCCGTGGTCGTGCCCGTGCCCGTGGTCGTGCCCGTGCCCGTGCCCGTGGTCGTGCCCGTGCCCGTGCCCGGGTGGCGGGCGGAGGGCGCGGCGGAGCAGCGTGCAGCCGGTGAGGGCGACCAGGGCTCCGCTGGCGGCGCCGAGCCACGGGAACAGGCCCGGGGTCACGACCGAGGAACCGCCGGCTACCAGCAGTCCGAGGACGAGGACGCCCAGCGTGTGGGTGACCGTGACGGTAAGGCCGAGGGTAAGGATGTCGCGCAAGCCGCGGCGGCCGCGGCTGAGCGCCTGGGCCGCCATGATGGTCTTGCCATGACCGGGGGCCAGCGCGTGGACCGCGCCGAGCGCGACGGCGATGAGCAGGGCGACCAGCGCGAATCCCGCAGTCAGATGACGCCGGGCCACCAGGTCGGTGAACGACTGCGTCAGCTGGTCGACGCCCCGTGGCAGCACCCCGGCCGCGCCACCGGGCGCGGCCGGGGCGGCCAGCGCGGGGCCGCCGGGGGTCACCGTGAACGACGCCGATCGCTGGTCGAGCGGCGAGCTCAACATGTCTTTCGGGTAGACGGTCAGCCGGGCGCTGCGCGAGGTGGCGGGAACATCAGCTCGCGAGAGGGTCATCCGATCCCCGGCCGCGGTGATCTCGTGCCAGCCGACATGGTCGGCGGCACCGGGATCGCGGAAGGTCACCACCACGCCGCCGGGCCGGTCGGCCAGCGGGGCCGTCATCGTGCATTCCAGCCTCAGCGTCGGCAGCCCGGCTTGGCCGGGGCGGGTCCGGGCGGCCACGGTGCGGACCTCCGCGCGGACCGGCCGCCCGGACTCCGCGATCTTGAAGATCCGGCTCGCTGTGGCGCACGAGTGGACGGCCCAGGTGTGCAGATCGGTGCCGACCCGCCGACCGTCCAGTACCTGGGCGGCCGGAATCTCCGCCAGGTCCTGCACGTGGTCGATGCGCAGCACGTGCGGGGCGGCCACCAGGCCGTCGTACCGGTTCACTGTGAAGTTGCCCAGCGGGTGCTGCGGGATCAGCGCAGACCCGGCCAGCATCCCGCTGATCACGTACCGGATCACGAGGTACCGCCCAGCGAGGTCAGCGCCGCCTTCGCCAGCGGCGCGTGCCGGGCCGAGAAGTGCGAGTTCAGGCGCAAAGCGGAGGTCAGGTCACGGCGGGCGTCCGCGGTCCGGCCCAGCGCCTTCTCGATCATGCCCAGGTGGTAGCGGAACATTGCGGAGCGGTAGCCGAGTCCGTTGGCCAGCTCGGCATAGCGCAGCGCCTCGGCGTCCTTGCCATTGACGTGCAGCGCCCAGGCCAGCGCGTCTTCGACGTGGACGCTGTGCCGCCTGGCCCATTCGGCCCGTGCCGCGCGCAGCGCCTCCGCCTCGCCGCCGTGATCGGCGGCGAACAGCGCGGTCTCCAGGTCGGTGGCCACACCGCTCGCCTGCGCCAGTCTCACCCACGCACGGGCCACCGCGTACTGCCGGGCGGCCTCGGCGGACCGGCCCGCCGACGTGAGCATCTCGCCGTATTCGGTCAGGTAACCGGGCAGTGGCAGCCGGTTCACCACCGTCTGCAGGTCCTGGAGCGCGCCCGTGATATCACCGGCCGCCGCGCGAACCCTGGCCCGGCCTTCCAGCGCGGCCAGGTAGCCAGGGTCGGCGCGCAGCGCGGCGGCGAACTCGCCGCCGGCCCTGGACACCTGGCCCTGGCTCCAGGCCAGCTCGCCGAGCTGCGCGTGTACGTACGACAGGTCGCCCGGGTCGTCGGCCGAGGTCAGGGCCAGTTCCAGCACCCGGCGGGCCTCGGCGGTCCGGCCGTAGAGCTCGTTGACGTACGCCAGCCGCGTGAACACCGGAATGCCGGGGGCGATACTGTCGGCGTGCCTGGCCGCCACCATCGCCGCGGGGTAGCGGCCCAGTTCGACCAGCGCGTCGATCCGCACGGCCAGCGCCCGCGCCCCGAAGGGGTTGATGGCCAGCGCCCGGTCGGCCTCGCGGAGCGCGGTACCGAAGTCGTGCCTGGCCGCCGCCAGCGCGGCCAGGCCGGCGTATGCCGAGTCGTTGCCGGCCGGCCTGACCCGCAGCGCCTCCGCCAGCGCGGCGGCGGCCTTCGGGTAGTACGCCGGATCGGCGGTGAGCCGGGCCTGCTCGACGTAGGAAAGCCCTAGGGTCGCCCACCCGGTGGCATCTCGCGGCTGCGCCCGCAGGTGCTGCTGGAGGTGGCCGATGCCCGCGGCGAGGCTCGTGGAGGAAAGTTGTTCGAAGGCCGCGGCGGAATCCGGGTATGTGGCTGGCGGCGGGCCGGACCGGCCGCTGATCAGGGCGGCGCCGAAGGTGAGCCCTCCAGCGAGGGCCGCGACGAGGCCGGCCGTCAGCAGCAGGCGGGCCAGCCGTCCGGCCAGTGACCGGACCGGTCGCACGACCGGTGCGGCAGTGGTGATCGGGGTGTGCACGGGTTCACCTCCGGTGCGAGCAATGTGGGTCGGCCCGGCCGCGCTGCGCCGGGATGGCGCTGCCGGGCGGCGCGGCCGGGCCTGTGCGGGGAAAGCGGCAGGGATCAGGCTGACGGGAGCCTGCGGCGCATCAGCCACAGCCCGCCGCTGCCGCCGAGGAACAGCGCGCCCACGCCGATCGCGACCATCGGCAGCACGGGGGACGAGGCGGGTTTCTGCTGCGCCGCCTTGGCCGCAGCCTCCGCACCGCCGGTCAGCGGGGTGGCCCGCGAGTCGCCGGCCATGCTGGCTGCCGCCGGAGTGATGCCCGAGCCGGAGGCCTTGACATCGGAACCCGACCAGGGCAGCGCGACATACGGGAACGTACCGCCGAATGCTCTGTCGTTGGCGTTAACGGCGTCGCCGAGCGGCGGGATCTTCGCGCCGAGTAGCTTGCCCTCCACGACCTGGAGCGAGATGTCCACCACGTCGTCGGTGAGCCGGCGGCCGTTCGGGTAGCCTGCCTTGTCACCGGCGAGTACGCCGAGCCGTTGGGGGTCCTTGCTCGGCGGGATCGAGGTGTTAAGCCGGATCATCTCGGCCGGGCGCGCGTTCGGCGGCTGGTTGAGCCCGGGAACACCGGTCAGGAAGACCTGGACCAGGTCCTTGCGCGGCGCCGCCGGAGCCGGGATCTTGTAGATGCCCTGGATCAGCTTGGGCAGCTCCGGGTCGGTGACGTATTGCCCGAACTGCGCGTCGTGCCACGGGATGGACGCGTTGAACTTGTCCTTGTCCTTGACCGGGATGACGACCTCGTTGACCAGCGGCATCCCGAGCCGCGACACCTGGGTGAACCCGCCGGCGGCGGTCCGCCGCTGCGTGTCGGACCAGATGCCGATGGTCGGCTGGGTGGGCGCCAACTGCTTCGAGGGCACCTGCAGCGCCACGGTCTGCACGTTGTAACCGTGCAGCGTGTCGTGGCCGACCTCGGACAGGTTCCCGCCGTACAGCAGGTCGAAGACCCGCAGGTCGAGGAAGAACGGGTCGTCGGCCTGGCCGGCGAATACCTGCCCACCGCTGGCCAGCGGTCGCACCGCCTGCGTGCGTAGTGCGGTGTAGTCGGGCATCGACGCCTTGCCGACGTTGGACGGCGCCACCGGCACGTCCGACGCGAGCCTCTGCGCGGAGACCGCGCCCCCGTGGACCCGCCTGATCAGGGTGAGGTCATAGGTCTGGGTGAAGTTGAGGTTAGGGTCGTGCAGACTCCTCACCGGGCCGGTGTTGTAGAGGAACGTGTTCGTGCTCTTGTAGTGGTCCTTGAAGGTCAAGCGGTAAGTAAGGTCGGTCTGCGAGTCACCGTCGTTGTCGATGTTGATGTCGTAACGGGCGTCGGTAGCGAACTTGTAGAAGTTCGGGCCGCCCGCCGGGTCCTCGAAGGGCAGCCAGTTCGCCACCAGCGTGGTGGTGCCCGGCTTGTCGGGGCTGACGAACGCGTACACATCGGTGTTGTCGTATTGTGGCTGCCCGGAGATGAGCGGGGCTTCCCTGTGGCTGGAGGCTCCGGCTTGACCTGGGGTCAAGCTCGCAAGTCCCCCGGCGACGAGGGCGGCGCTCGCGGCGAGCAGCACGGCGGCCCCGGTACGGGCCGCGGTGGATCGGGACATCGCTGCTTCTTTCGGCGAATGGGTGCCCTCCCCAGGCACCGCTGATGCCCCCGATTCGGCGCCACCGTCCGCGCAGATTGGATTTAGCCCGGGATATTCTCCGGAAATGAGCAGTGCTGGCGCCCGTCGGCTGCGGACCGCCCTGTACCGAGGGGACGGGTAGGGTGGTCGGTGCGGCCACGCACGGTCGGCTGTCCGGCGGTCAGCACGTTTTCCTGGAAGTAAGCGGAGGGCTGGGCCGGTCTAGACTGGAGCCTGCCGATCACGGAAACTGCCGGCCGGAAATCGCGGCCAGGAAGCCTCAGGCCAGCCGAAGATGCCACGTCTCCCTGAAGGGGTGGACACGTCTATCCCCAACGTCGCGCGGATGTATGACTATTACCTCGGCGGCAAGGACAACTTCGAGGCCGACCGGGTGGCCGCCGAGGAGATCATGCAGCTTGTCCCCGTGACCCGGGCCGAGGCCACGACGAACCGGAAGTTCCTCCGGCTAGCCGTCCGCTACCTGGCGGCGGAGGCGGGCATCAGCCAGTTCCTTGACATCGGCGTCGGCCTGCCGACCCGGGGCGCGGTCCACGAGGTGGCCCGCGAGGTCAACCCCGAAGCGCGCGTCGCCTACGTCGACTACGACCCGGTTGTCATCTCGCATGCGAACGCCCTGCTGGCCAGGCCCGACCGCGCCGTCGCCGTCCGGGGGGACCTGCGTGAGCCTGCCGTGCTGCTGGAAGATCCGGTGATCAGGGGCCACCTCGACTTCGGCCGCCCGGTCGCGGTGATCCTGCTCGCGATCTTGCACTTCTCATCTCCGGCGATGACGACCCCGCCGGGATCATCGCCACTATCAGGGACGCGCTCGCGCCGGGCAGCTACCTGGTGATAAGCCACATCGTCCCCGGCCGTGTGCAGGACAAAGAAGTGGACAAGGACGTGGCCGACCGCGTGTACAAGATCTACGAGCAGGCCAGCGAGCGGCTGCACCCGCGCACCCCGGCGGAGATCACGCGCCTGCTTGACGGCTTCGAGCTCATCGAGCCAGAGGTCCTGGCCCGGCATGCGCAGGCCTTCGAGCGTGATGCCGCCGTCAGCGCGAGCCCGGTTGGCTGGAGAGTCCTGGCCCGCAAGCCCTGAGCGGGGAAAAGGCGAGCGTGGCACAGTGGCAGCCTGCGCGTGACTCCACCCGGCCCGGTTCAGGTCTTCCGCCACGCTGACCGGATCACGGCCGGCGAGGTTGAAGGCGATCAGCGAGGTGCGGCGCAACGCATCGCGGGTCCGTAGATCGTGATCCCCGGGATGGCGCCGAGCCCGTCGAGCGCCCCGGCGGTCAGCTGGCGATTCCAAGCGAGACGCGATCCATGGCGACTCGACAGGGCTGCGGTCGATGGGTTTGCCTGTCCCGAAGTACGCCAGGCTTTTCGGCGCCAGCGCCAGGTCCAGCACGATGCGCAGCGCCTGCGCAGAGACGATCGCGCCGAGGATGCTGGGCGTTCCGGCGGCATACTCCCAGGGCAGGCAGTTGTACTCGACCCGATCAGGGAACACGCGCCCTTCCGCGATCATGTCACCGCCGTACAGGAACGGCAGCGAGGAATCGAGCAGGTGCTCCTTGGCGTACAGCACTCCCCCCGAACGGCGCCAGCAGCTTGTGAAAGGAAAAACGCCAGGTAGTCCACGTCCAGGCCCTGCACGTCGACGAACGAACCCGGCACCAGCTGGGCGCCGTCGACCAGCAGGTACGAGCGCCGCTCACCGCCGGGCTGCGGGTACCCGCTGCCGTCGGCCAGCGCGCGGACGGCTCTGAGCGGAACCCGGGTGCCGAGGAAGTTCGACGCGCCGGTGCAGCAAACGAGCTTGGTGCGCGTGTCGATCAGCGAGGCCATGTGATCTAGGTCGAGCTCGCCGGTGAGCGGATCGAACCGCGCCAGGCGGTATTTCCACCCGCCGCGCGAACCGGGGCAGGATCTCCCGGCACATCGCTTACCAGGGGACCTAGTTGGAGTTGTGCTCCATCGTCGTCGTCACCACGTTGTCGCCGTCGCGGAACTCCGTGAGCAGCGAGTACATGACCGCGTTGATGGCCTCGGTGGTATTCCGGTACAGCGCGATATTAGCCCGGCCCGGTGCCGTCAAGGGGCGCGAACCGGCGCGGCGCCGCCCGGCCCGCCGCCCGCCGCCGGATCCCGCCGGGCACCGTGCGCACCGTGCGGCCCGCAGGTCCCGCCCGTCCCGTCCTGCGCCGCTCCGGGCACCGGGCGCTACCACGGCGATGTGACATCGCCGTGGTCAGGGCAACGTCAGTGTCACATCGCCGTGGTTCCCCGGGCGCGAGCGGGGCCCTGGGGAAGGCTGGCCGCGGGCCCGGCGGCGCCGCGCTGTCCTCACCTGTCCCATGATCTACGGGACACACCGTAGGCCTCAGCCTGCTGTGCGCCGCCAAGGACTTCCGGAACAGGCACGACCCATGACGGCACGGCCGGTCAGCGCCGCACCGTCACCCGCACCGTCACCCGGACCGGACAATGACCTGCGCATTCAGGGCCCGCCACCCCCTGGCGGGCAGGAACAATGATCGGCCGTCCCGCTCCCGCCGACTACGGACATAACAAATCGACCGAACGACCTAGCGCCTGCCCGGCCGACCCGGACTCGCCGTGCCCGCGGTCGGCAGCCCTCCGGGCCGCCTCCGGCGTCTCAGGCCTGGAACCTGCGAGCTTCCTCGAGTTGCTCCGGCGTCAGGCTGCTCTCCCGCACGCTGGACACGTTCACGATCTTCCCGTCCACTGGGCACTGCATCCGCCGGACGGGGCCGAGGTGCACCGAACCGAACAAGCGGGATGTCTCGCTCGACACGAACATGTGACCGTCCGTGCAGCGCAAGATCCGGTCGCCGAAGACTGCCATCAGCTCTCCTCAGTAACGCCCTGTAACTGGGCGAACAGTATGGGTTAAGTGGCGCTATGCAACCATATTACGGAAAGGGCACGGGGTTGGTTCGAAACACGTCCCATGGGAGACAGGCATGCACATGTTGCGGGCCGCCGCGGCGGCGGTGATGTGCGCGGGCCTGGCCGCTTGCGGCTCTGCCACCCAGAACGGGGCCACCCAGAACGGGGCCACCCAGAACGGGGCCACCCAGAACGGCGGCGGCGCCGGGCCGTCTGGGCTGGTCGCGGCGGCCGACCGGAGCGTGCAGTTCACGGTGGACGGCACTACCACCTACGGAACGCTCCACGTACCCGCGCACCGCGGCGGTCAGCACCTGGCGGCGGCCCTGCTGCTGGCCGGCAGCGGTCCCACCGACCGGAACGGGGACGACGCCGCGGCCGGACTCGAGCCGCATACCCTGCAGCTGATCGCCGGGGTCCTCGGCCAGTCGGGCATCATGACCTTGCGGTTCGACAAGTACTTCAGCGGGCAGACCGGCGCCGGCGCGTTCGCCGGCCATCCGTCGGCCATCGACCTGGCCGCGTTCATCCGTCAGGCCGACGCGGCCTACGACTTCCTCCGCGCCCAGCCGGCCGCGGACCCCCGGCGGATGCTGGTCGCCGGGCACAGCGAGGGCGGGATGTACGCGCTGCTGGTCGCGGAGTCGGTCGCGCCCCGCCCGGCCGGGCTCGCGTTGATCGAGCCGCAGGACGAGCGGTTCCTCAGCCTCGTACAGCTGCAGACGGACGAGCAACTCGATGCCGCGGTCGCGCAGGACAGCATCACCGCCGCGACCGCCCGGCAGAACGCGCAGGCCGTGCAGCAGGCGATCGCCGGATTCCGCGCCGGGCGCCCGGTCGCCACCTCCGGTCTGCTGCCCGCGGTGGTGAAACTGCTCACGCCGATCCTGCTGTCCGCCGTGAACGCCGTCTACGTCCGCAGCGATGATGCGGTCTACCCGCCGGGCGTCGCGGCCAGGCTCCCACACGGCACCCGTGTCCTGGTCACCGAGGGCACCGATGACCTGAACGTCCCGCCGAGCACGATAACGCCGCTGGTGCGCGCGCTGGCCGCGGCGGGCACGACCGGGCCGGGCCTGCGCCTGCTCAGCGGCGTCAACCACCTCCTGCACCCGGCGGGCACGGCGGACGACGACCAGGTCCTCGCCCCGTCGGTGGTGGCCGCCCTGCAGGCCTGGGCTCAAGCTTTTTAGCTTCGCTCGCCTCCGGGCCGCTTTGAGGCGGCTCCTTCCCTCGTCGCTCCTCAGTCCAGTCGCCGCCGCGGCTCTTTGGCTCGCTCAGCTAGCGTTATTCGTCGATCGCGAGCTGGATCGGGGCCATGCGGCCCGGCCGCAGGATCAGGCCGCGGCCGAGCGGGCCGGGTGCGGCGTTCCGCGGCAGCCGCACGCCGAACAGGTCGCCGTCATCGGGCGTGTCCACCGTCACCAGCACGCCGCACCGTGATTTCAGCGCGGCCGGGATGAAACCCGTGTAGCAGCGACCCAGGTCGCCGGTGGTGCCGGCCAGGATCAGGCCGTGATCGGCATCCCGGCCGGTGACGATGATCCGCTCGAGTACCGCCGAGTTCGGCGCGTCGAACAGCATCTCCGCGTCGTCGACGAGGACCACGTACCGGTCCAGCGGGTTGAGCTCGGCCCGCAGGAACTCGACGTCGAAATCGGCGCCGAGCACGCCGACCACACCCGGCGTCCCCTCCAGCGCGCGCAGCGGCGAGCGGCGCGGCGTGATCACCAGGATCGGCGTCTGCGCCGCGATCAGCGACCGCGCCATCGTCAGCAGCGTCGTGGACCGTCCGCTGCGGGCCGGTCCAGCGACCACGACGCCCGGCCCCTCATCGGAGATGTCGATGCCCTGCGGGGAAAGCTGGTCCCCGCCGGCGCCGGCCAGCGCCCACATCGGCGACGGCGGGACGAAGTCCGGGTCCAGCCGGTACGTCTCGGCGAGGGTGATCCGCGGCGGCAGCGCGTCGACCCGCAGCGGGCGCTGCTCGCCCGGCGGCCGGCCGAACCGCTGCCGCGCCTGCTCGCCGATCCGGCGCAGCGCGGCCACCTGCGCGACGCCGCTCGGATCGGGGTCGAGCAGCGCGATCTGCGCCTCAAGCGGGTTCGGTTTCGCCGCGAACATGATCCGTCCTTCGGGCTGGCGGGCCGGCAGCGCGCGCTCGCCGATGTCGGCCAGCGAGGCGTCGCTGCGGTCCGTCATCCGGAAGATCATCCGCTGGCCGAATATGGTGCCGGTCTGCCCGATCAGCGCCGTCCGGTCGGTGGTGAACACGGCGCGCAGGCCGACGGCGCTGCCCTCGCGGAGGATCTGCAGCAGCGTCTCGATCAGGCGGCCGTAGTCGAGGTTCTCGAACGTCGCGACGTAGCCTTCCCACCAGTCGAGCAGCAGCAGCATCCAGGGCAGCCGGCCGGCCCCGGTGGTGGCGGCCCGCTGCTCGGCCAGGCCGGCGAACCCCTGCGCCGCGAGCAGCTGCTGACGGCGGGCGATCTCGTTCTTGAGCTTGCTCAGCAGCCGCTCGACCCGGTCGCCCTGGTCCCTGGTCACCACCGCGCCGCAGTGCGGCAGGTCGGCGACCGGGAGCAGCGCGCCGGTGCCGCAGTCGATCCCGTAGATGTGCACGTCGGCCGGGGAGGCCAGCGACGCCACCGAGCCGGCCAGCGTGCGCAGCAGGCTGGACCGCCCGGTGCGCGCCGCGCCGGCCACCGCTACGTGCCCGGCGTGGGTGAAGTCGAGCGCGAGCGGCGCGCGGGCCTGCCGAAGCGGCAGGTCGGTGAGCCCGTAGGGGATCGGCGGGACGTCCGGGCGGCCGGGCTCAGGCGCCGGGAGCTCGCCGAGCGTGATCAGCTCCGGCAGCGGCTCCAGCCACGGCCTGCGCTGCGGGCTGAGGCCGAGCTGGGCGTTGGCCGTGGCGATCGCATCGACCAGCGCGGACAGGTCCGTCGCCATCGACTCCTCGTCGCCGCCGGCCGACGTGGGAGCGGGCAGGGCTTTGCCCAGCCCGCGCCACGGCATCGGGACCACCTGCGCGCTCGCGGTGACCGGTCCCGCGCTCGGCCGCCGTCCGCCGATGCGCGCCGACTGCACCGCGACCGGGCTGGCCGCCCCCGACCGGATATAGCAGCGGCCAGGGGTGGATTTCCCGATGAACGCGGCGTCGCGGGTGTCGATGACGTCGGCGGACTCATCCGGGCTGGTGACCCGCAGCGCGATCCGCAGGTTGGTGTTGGCCCGGATGTCCGCGCTGACCACGCCGGCCGGCCGCTGCGTGGCGAGCAGCAGGTGCACGCCGAGCGAACGGCCGCGGCGGGCGATATCGATGAGCCCGGTGACGAAATCCGGCAGTTCCGCGACCATCGCGGCGAACTCGTCGATGATCAGCACGAGCCGGGGCATCGGCTCCAGGTCGGGCTGGAGCTTCTTGGTGTCCCAGTAGTCCTCGATGTCCTTGGCCCCGGCGTGCAGCAGCAGTTCCTCGCGCCGTTTCAGCTCGGCGCCGAGTGAGTCGAGCGCGCGCACCGTGAGGTGCCCGTCCAGGTCGCTGACCATCCCGACCGTGTGCGGCAGCCTCGCGCAGTCCTTGAACGCGCTGCCGCCCTTGTAGTCGATGAGCACGAACGTCATCGCGTCCGGCCGGTTGGCCACGCAGAGGACGGCGATCAGCGTCTGCAGCAGCTCCGACTTCCCGGCTCCGGTGGTGCCCGCGACCAGGCCGTGCGGGCCGTCCGCGCTCAGGTCCAGGATGAACGGCCCGTCGGCGCCGATCCCGATCGGCACCTTGGTGGTCCGCCCGCGTCGCTGCCAGGCGAGCAGCACCAGGTCGGCGGACGGGTCCGGCATGTGGATCAGGTCGAGCAGGCGCGCCGAGTCCGGGATCGCGGAATCCGCGTCGTCCCGGCTCACGTCGCGGACGGGCGCGAGCGCGCGGGCCACCCGGTCGGCCCAGCCGACGGAGACCTGATCGGCGAGGACGGCGGGTCCGCCGTGCCCGAACACCGAGCCGTGCCCGCGGATCAGGAACGGCCGCACCCGCAGCGGGGCGTGCCCGTGGGACGCCGTCGCCCAACCGCCGGGCCCGTAGTGCACGCCGTTCGCGCTGTTGCCCGCGGCCTGCCCGGGTATGTCCCAAGACAGCACGGCGGCGCATTCCTCCGGCAGGACGCGGTGCGACTCGTCGATGCAGATCGCGTAGACGCCCGTTTTCCTGGCGGCGGCGAGCACCTGGGGCATGCCGGGGATGCGGCGCAGCTGGCGTGCCCCGTCGAGCACCACCAGGATCTTGGCGCCCAGTTCGCTACTGGCCGCCGCCTGATCGCCGGAGCCGCCGAGGCCCAGCGGGCCCTCGCCCGCGCTGCCCAGCCTCGCGGTGACCTCGGTCACCAGCTCGCTGACCCGGCGCGCCGCGGAGTCCGGGTCGGTGCCGACGAGCGCCACGCAGTCCTCGCCGCCGCGCGGCGCGCAGTGCGGCAGCCAGCGCACCCAGTTCCACTGCGCGCTCGCCGCCGGGTCGGCGGCCAGCACGACGATGGACAGATCACGCGGGCTGTGCAGCACCGCGGCCTGAGCGACCAGCCAGCGGGCGAGCGCCCGGGACGCGTCAAGCGGCCCAGCCAGGCCGACCACGCCCATCGAGGTGAGCGGCATCGAGACGGGCACGCAGAACGACGTCGGCACCGCGGGCAGCGTGGCTTCCTTCGCGGCGGCGACCAGCTGGATCATGGCCGGCCCGTCGAACAGCCCGATCCGCATCCGCAGCTGGTCGGGATCGTCGGCACGGCGTTCCCACAGCCGCCGGCGGGGCCCGGTAGCGGTGAGCAGGATCTGCGCCGGGTCCATGGCGTCTTCGCGGCGCCGCTTCTCATCCGCGGCCCTGGTCTGCTCCAGCTTGGCCTCGACCTCGGCCATCTGCTCGGTGTACGCGCGCATCTTGCGCCGGTGCGACCCGCCCCGCTGCTTCCGGCCGCTGGCCCAGTGGCCCAGCACCATGACCGGGCTCATCAGCATGAACAGCGAATAGATCCACTGCTTGGTCAGGTAGACCATGATGCCGCCCATGGCCATCGGGACCACGGCGCTGAGCAGCATCGTGGCGCCGGAACCGTGGCCCTTCTTCGGCTCGGCCGGTACCCCGATCTTCACCGTCTTCAGGTCCGGCCGGAACCGCGGCGGCCGGTGGTAGGCGAGCCCGCCGCCGACGGGTGAGAGGTGCGCGTCGGGGGTTTCTGGCCGCATCAGCTGCAGCGCCGTCGTGGCGACCCGCAGTACTGCGCCGAACGGCCAGGTGCACGGTTCCGTCACGACGCGGCCGTCGAGCAGCAACTGCGGGTGCGGGTCGGCCGACTCCAGCGAGGGCGAGTTCAGGCCCCAGGCGACGGTGACCGTACCCGCGTGCGCGGGTACGCCCGGTGCCTGCAGCCGCACGTGGCAGGCGGGATCCGACCCGAACGTGGTGACGCCGGGCCCGAGCCGGTGCACGGTGCCGGCGTCGGGGCCGCCGATGACCCGCAGCTCGGCCACGCCGCCGGGCTCGGCGAGCGAGGTGGCGGCCGCGGCACGCTCGATGGTGGTGACCACCGCCCCGTCCCGCAGCGCGCCGGCGGCCGGCGTCTCCGGGGGGATCTGCTGCCCGCCGACCCACAGCACCGGCCGGGGCGCGGCCAGCTCCGGGCCCCGCGCCCAGGCGGCTCGCGGGTGCATGATCACCGGGGCCAGGTGCTCTTTCGGTATGAACGCTTCGTGCAGCGCCTCGGCGACCTGCCCGGCGGTGGCGCCGTCGTCACCGCTGACGATCACGTCCGCAGGCCCCTGCGGAGTGAGAGCGGTCAGCGCGATTCGCATCCGGCTCCTAACGGTGCTAGTCCGGGGGGACGACCCCCCGGAACCCCCGCGACTTCGGGGGAGCCACCCCCCCAGACCCCCCTGGCCCTGGCTCTGACCCGGCTCGCGGGCAGCCGATACCTTCGCCGCAAGTGCCGCTATGTTATCCAATTTCACCTTCCGCCTCCGGGAGTATGGATTCCTCCGGCGGGACGGTCAGCATGCGTCCGGTCACGCTCGGTGTCAGCCAGGCGTGTTTCTCATGTTGTGATTCTGACTCCTGGCTTGTCGGTCACTCACTGTCGTCTTACGTGCCAGTACGGGTCATGTGTGATTACGGATTTCTCATATGGGGGTCGAAAGTCGGGCTTGTCACGATATGTTCGGCCGGACGGTTGGGGGCGACATAGCAGCGAATTAGCGTGCGCGTTCATCAAGGTTCACCGAGGTGGCACGGGCGCGCGTAGCACGGGAGACCGCGATCTTATGGTGAGCGACCGGGGTACGCTACCGCGCGGTGCGGTGGCCGACCAGCAGGCTTCGTGGGCCGAACCGACGGCGCCTGGCGGGCGGCGGATGCCGAGCGCTCCGCGCGAGCGCAAGCCGGCGCTGGCCGCGCTGGCCGTCCTGCTCGTAGCGCTGGGCGCGGTCGCCGCCGGGTACCTGGTGATCAGCGCCGGGCACCGGGTGGGTGCCGTGGAGATAACCCAGGAAGTGGGCCAGGGCCAGCAGATCCCGGCGTCGGCGATCAAGGAAGTCGAGATCGCCTCCAACAGCGGCGTGAACTACGTGGCGTGGCAGTACGCGAACCGGGTGGCCGGCGTCTTCGCCGCGGTCCAGATACCGGCCGGGACCCTGCTCACGCCGGCCATGACCACGGCCACCAGCAACCTCACCGCGGGCAAGGTCGAGGTCGGGCTCTCCCTCAAGGCCGGCCAGGCGCCCGCCACCCTGCTGATCGGCCAGACCGTGGAAGCCTTCCCGGTCGGCACCGGCAGCGGCTGTGCCGCCAACGGCACGGCCGGCGGGACGGGCAACGGCGGTGCGGGCAACGGCGGGGCGGTCAGCCCCGGCGTGCCCATCGCCACCGGCACGATCGCCAGCGTGTCCGGCTCCACCTCGTCCAACGGCACCACCGCCGCGGTCACGCTCGCCGTCTCCTCGGCGGATGCGGGCACCCTGGCCTGCTATGCCTCGGCCGGCGATGTCGCCATCGCGCTGACGCCCGGCACCAGGTCGGGGTGATCATGGCGCTGATCGCGATCGCGTCCGACAAGGGAGCGCCAGGTGTCACGACAGCGGCACTGGCGCTCGCCGCTGTGTGGCCGCGTCCGGTCCTGCTCGCCGAGTGCGACCCGGCCGGCGGGGACCTCGTCTACCGCTTCCCCGCCGTCGGCGGCGGCCGTCTGGACCCGCGGCGTGGGGTGCTCAGCCTGGCCGTCGTCGCCCGGCGCGGCATGCAGCCGCAGCAGGTCTGGGAGCACGTGCAGAAGCTGCACGGCGGGCTCGACGTGCTGGCCGGCGTGACCAACGCGGAGCAGGGCGCCGGGCTGAGCCTGCTCTGGGGCCCGATCGGCAAGGTGCTCGCGTCGCTGCCGCAGGCCGACGTGATCGCCGACTGCGGGCGGCTCGGCGCCGACGGCCCGCTGTACGACCTGCTCGCCGAGGCGACCACGGTCGTGCTCGTGACCAAGGTGCACGTGGCCGACGTGATCAGGCTCCGCGACCGGGCGGCCGCCTTCGCGGCCGCGGCCCAGAACCGGGGCAGGCGGAATTTCGGGGTGGGCGTCGTGGTCGTCGCCGACCACAAGAAGTTCCGGGCGGCGCTCGGCGAAGTGCAGCACGTGCTCGGCCAGGCCAACGCCCCGGCCACCGTGCTCGGCGGCATCGCCCACGACACCAAGGGCGCCGACCTGCTGAGCGGCGAGTGGGGCGGCAGCCTGGACCGCACCATGCTGATCAAGACGGCCAGGGAGGTGGCCAAGCAGCTGGTGCACGGCCTGCCGCCGATCAGCCACCCGGCTGCGGCCGGCCCGTCCGCCATGACCGCGCCGCCGGCGCCGCTCCCCGGTGCGCGGCGATCGACCGGCCCGCAGCCCGCGGCGGCCCGGTTCACCGGTCCCCAGCCCGCCTTCCCGCCGCCCATCCCGGCCTCGCCCATCCCGGCCTCGCCCATCCCGGCATCGGCTGGCCCGCAGCCGGGCCAGGCATCGGCCGGGGCGCCGAACGGTCCGGCGGACCTGGCCGCGGTCACCCTCCCGGCGCCGACCGTCTCCGCCGCGGCGCCGCGGACCACGTTCAACCGCGTCCGCGGCGGCCGGTCCGGCCGGCATCAGGCCGACCCCGCGCAGACCGCCGGCGGCACGGCCCAGACCCAGACCCAGGCCGCGGCCCCCGCCGGCAGCCACGCGGGCAGCCCGGCAGCAAGCCAGGCCGCCCCGCGCAACGGCACCCAAGCCGCCCCGCGCAACGGCACCCAGGCCGGCACCCACAACGGCACCCAGGCTGCCGCGCAGGCCCAGCCGCGGGCGGCGCGGCACGCCTACGGAGCGGGCAGCCCGGGCGGCGGCTCCGGTTCGTTCTTCACCCGGCCGCCGATGCCCCCGCTCGCGCCCGCCGCGCCCGCGCCCGCGGCCTCCGCCGGGCAGGCCCCCGCCGGGCAGGCCTCCGCCGGGCAGGCCCCCGCCGGGCAGGCCTCCGCCGGGCAGGCCTCCGCCGGGCAGGACCCGGCTGGCCCGTCCGATCCCGGACATCTCGGACATTCCGAATATCCCGAGCATCCCGAGCATCCCGAGGATTCCGCCTGGGGTGCCGTCCCGTGGGGGCGCCCGGGCCCGACGGGCTCCACGGGGTCCTCCGGATCGAGCCGGTCCGGCGGGGGGTGACGCCAGATGGACCACGGACTCGTCAAGCGCCTGCGCGGCGACGTCGGCGACCGGCTGGCCGAGCAGCGGCGCCTGGACGCCGCGGCCGGGATGCCGCCGATGACGGGGGAGGACGAGCGCCAGTTCGCCCGGGCGCTCATCTCTCAGGTGCTCGAGGAGCACGCCAGGAGCGAGATCCTGGTCGGCCGCCCGCCGCTGAACGCGCAGGAGGAAGAGGATCTCGCCGAGGCGATCCACGCGGCGCTGTTCGGCGTGGGCCGGCTCCAGCCGCTGCTGGAAGACCAGAACATCGAGAACATCGACATCAACGGCTGCGACCGGGTCTTCATCGGCTACGCCGACGGCAGCGAGGTGCTCAGCGAGCCGGTCGCGGAGAGCGACGATGAACTGGTCGAGCTGATCCAGGTGCTGGCCGCCTACTCCGGCCTGTCCAGCCGCCCGTTCGACACCGCCAACCCGCAGCTCGACCTGCGGCTGCCGGACGGGTCCCGGCTGTCCGCGGTGATGGACGTGACGCTGCGGCCGGCGATCTCCATCCGGCGCGCCCGGATGGGCAAGGTCTTCCTCGCCGACCTGGTCGGCAACGGCACGATGAGCCCCGACCTCGGCTCGTTCCTGGCCGCCGCGGTGGCGGCCCGCAAGAACATCATGATCGCCGGGGCCACCAACGCGGGAAAGACGACGCTGCTGCGCGCACTGGCCAACCAGATCCCGGCCGAGGAACGGCTGATCACGGTGGAGCGCGCCCTCGAGCTCGGCCTGGACCACTTCCCCGAACTGCACCCGAACGTGGTGGCGTTCGAGGAGCGGCTGCCGAACAGCGAGGGCCAGGGCGCGATCTCCATGGC
>WNGJ01002096.1_pt1 | contig 26733 bp, 26 predicted proteins | sample 5400611 | NCBI WGS metagenome assembly WNGJ01 (sample SAMN13153375, study PRJNA577476) | soil metagenome | isolation source: 40 cm soil or saprolite under Garry oak tree replicate 1 | place: USA:California | collected 2016-06-15
GACCAATCCCCGGCGCTTCGTCGGGCTCGCCTGCATTCCGAACCACGATCCGATGGCGGCGGCGACGGAGCTCCGGCGTGCGGCGGGGCTCGGTCTCAAGGGCGCCGACTTCGCCGTGTCCACTGCCGCGTTTCCCATCTGGCATGGGGCGTGGGATCCGCTGTGGGAAGCCGCTCAGGAATGTCGCATGGCGATCTCGTTCCACACGACGGGCTATCCCGTTCGCGAGCCGTCCGACGATGCGATGAAGCAGGAGTACGACCTCCGCTACCGCGCCACGCGCACGACCATGTTCCAGATCGCCGCCGCCGAGTTTCTCGCGGGCATCGTGTTCTCGGGCGCTCTCGATCGCTTCCCGGGTTTCAAGTTCGTGCTCGGCGAGGCCGGCGTGAGCTGGCTGCCGTACATCCTCGACCGGATGGACGAGGAGTACGAGGACCGCTACCACCAGCTCAACCTCTCGATGAAGCCGAGCGAGTTGTGGCGCCGGCAGGGCTATTCGACCTATCAGCACGAGCCCTCGGTCGCGGTGATGATCCCGCTCATCGGCGAGGACAACATCATGTGGGGCTCGGACTACCCGCATCCCGACGGCATCTGGCCCGACTCGCAGAAGTGGATCGCCGAGGACCTCGGCGCGGTCAGCCCGGCCGTCCAGCGCAAGATCCTTTGCGACAACGCCGGCAAGCTGTACGGGCTCCTGTAAGCGCTTTAAAAGGAGACGCGCAATGGCCAGGATCAAACACATCGCCATCCGGACGCCGGACCCCGAGAAGACCGCGGCTTTCTACAAGGAGGTGTTCGGCCTCAAGGAAGTGGGCCAGGCCAGGACGGGCTGCTATCTGTCTGACGGGTACATCAACCTGGCGATCCTGAAATCGCGGGATCAGGGAAGCGACGAGAGCCCGCGAGACGAGGCCGAGTACGCCGGCGTCCACCACTTCGGCTTCATGGTGGACGACGTCGACGAGACCTGCCGCAAGCTGGAAGCAGCCGGCGCCAAGGCCATGACGAACCGAGCGGACACCCGCCATGCCGGGGCGTCGGGCGCGCGGTCCTACTACGAGATCAAGTTTCGCGGGCCGGACAACCAGGAGTTCGACGTCACCGAGAGCGGCTGGATCACGGGCTAAAACACAAAACGTCGCGTACGCGCGACCTCTCTCGCGACCTTGACGAATGCCTGGATCAGGGGCAGCTCGCTGTCCCGTCGCCAGGCGATGACGGTTTCCAGCGTCGGACCCGCCGGCCATAACCGCCGATAGGCGATTGCCGGCCGCCCGACCATCTGCAGCGAGGCCGGCACCAATGAAATGCCGAGGCCGGCCTCGACGATCGCCAGGATCGTCTGCGGATGCTCCACCTCGTACTTGACCCTCAGCGTCACTCCCGCGCCATGGCAGGCTCGAGCGACGAGAGCCTCGAAGGCCGGCGCTCTGCGACGAGAAAAGAGAACGTACGGCTCGTCGACGAGCGCCCTCCAGGGGACCCGCCTGTAATTCTTGAATCGATGCCCTCTTGGAAACGCGACGACCAGGCTTTCCGATAGCAGGCGCTCGCTCATCAAAGCCTTGCTCTGGACCGGGGGCCGAAGAATCCCGACATGGATGCCGCCGGTCTCCAGCTCCGAGATCTGCTCCGTGGCCGTGAGGTCGCGCAACTCGACCTCGACATCTGGATGCCGCCGGGCGAACGACCGTATGATGCTCGCCCCGTTGAGGAAGTCAGCCCAGAGGTCGCAGGCCAGCAGTAGCTGGCCGATCTCGCCGCGGCTCGCTCGCTGCGCATTGCCGGCGGCCTGCGCCGCCTGGGCCACGAGCGCTCTGGCATCTCCGAGGAACACTCGGCCAGCGTTGGTCAGCTCCACATGACGCTTCGTCCGATGAAAGAGGGGAGCCTGCAGCTCCTTTTCCAGTCGCCGGATCTGCTGGCTCAAGGGCGGCTGGGAGATATGGAGCTTCGCCGCCGCCCGCCCGAAATGCAGCTCTTCGGCGACCGCGAGGAAGTAGCGGAGGTGGCGGAGCTCCATGCGCGGACTCATATCATCAACGTCTCAACACTGCAGGGAAAATGTATTGGACACCCGGCCACCCCGGCCGGATCGTGGGCGTAACACTGCAACGCTGGAGCTCGAGGCTGGCAAGGGGGAGGTCTACTCATCGCCAATTCGCAGTGACGAAGGAGGGCTCTATGCGAATCGCTTTCGGGCTGACCACGACAGTCACTGTCCTGATCGTGTCGACTCTTCGCAGCTGGGCTCAGGGCCGCGACGCAACGGGCCCGACCAGTCCCGCATCCGGGGCAGGCAGTACGGTCAGCACGGTCCTCGCGCTGGGCGTCCTCGCCGCGATCCTGATCGCCATCGTGATCCTGGCCAGATACGCGGCCGCGCGCCGGAAGCTGAACGAGGAGGCGGTGATCCTCCAGTCGCAGCTTTCCGACATCGTCGCTCGCGAGTCCCAGCTGCGTGGCTTGGCCATCACGCCGCAGGCTCGCGTGTCCGGCTGGCGCAGAGCAGAGGTCAGGGTCGAGGTGGCAGGCGACGTCCCCACGCCGGAGCTCCGGGAAACCGTGATGCGGATCGTCGGGGGCGAAGCCCGGAGGCTTCGCCCTGACGTGATCACGTTAGATCATCTCTTCATCGTTCCGCCGAAGGAGGGCGCGCTATCCACTAGCGGGGCGCCAGAGCGCGTGCCGCGCTGAGGATCACGTCCTCGGGCGGATTCTTCCCGAGTCCGGCCAGGCCTTCCTTGGCGCACTCGATATTGGCCCAGCGAACGATGCCGTCGCGGTCGATGAGGAACTGCCCCTTGAGCTGCGGCCACTGGCGCTCCATGTCCGCCTGATCCGTCGGCGTCCCGGCGTAGTTGTCCATGCGTGCGGTGGTCGCCGCGGCCTCCATGACGGGCAGCGGCTCGGGATAGTCGCCGTGGGGATTGATGCGCGTCGACGCGAGCGCTTCCATGAGCTCCGGCGTCACGGCTGGCCGCGGCACACCGTACGCGCGATGCGTGGACAGCTCTGGGTCGGATGCCAGGCGCATACGCGTCGGACGGAACTTGAAGTAGAGCCGCGCGTTCTCGGACGGAGTCGCCACAACCGCGAGACTCTCCACCCCGAGCGCCTTCAGCTTGCCTTCCGTGGCGCCGAGCTGCACGAGCTGCCGCCGGCAGAATGGGCACCAGAGACCGACCAGCAGGGCGAGGAACACTGGGCTGCGGCCGCGATAGTCCGCCAGGGACACGGTCTCGTTCCGATCGACGGCCGGCAACGTGAAATCGGGTGCGGCTTCACCGGGCTCGACCGGCGGCCGCGTGTCAGACGTCATCATAGTAAGCTCCTTCTCAGCATAGGAACGGGAGCACCATCAGCGCATCGGGCTCGAGCCCGGCCCGCTCGCACACCTGCTGCGCCTTCGCAAGGTACGCTTCGGCGAGCCCGTGATTGCCGGTGTCGAGGTGCAAGGTAGCGAGGCCGTCGTAGCACGGAAACAGAAGCTGCGGCTCGCCGGTTTGCTCGGCCAAGCCGAGCGCTTCCTGATACGAAGCGAAGGCCTCGGCATGCTCTCCATGGCACTGGTGAATCTGGCCGAGCACGATCAGGGGCACCGCCAGGTGATCGAGCAATCCCAGACGGCGGTCGAGATCGATGGCGGTCCGCGCGGCTTCGACGCCTTCGGCCTCGCACCGATCCGTCAGCGCGCAGTAGGCCACCGCGAGATTGGCGTAGAGGCGCGACTGAAAGCCGAGATCGCCCACTTTCTTGGCGGTCTCGAGCCCTCTGAGGCACGTCTCGATGCTCCGGCGCGGGTCGAGTGAGCTGTAGAGCACTCCAAGATTCGTATACCCACGGCAGGCGGCCTGCAACAGGTCGCGGGCCTCGGCCAGCCCGATGCTCCGCTCGATCTGGGCGACCGCCTCGGTGAGACGCCCCGTTCGCGCGAGCGCGACCCCCAGGGTGTTGTAGGCCTGCGCGCGCATGGCCGCCGCCTCGCGAGACCGCTCGGGGTCGGTCGACGTCTGCTCCTCGCTCGCCGCTTCCGCCAGGGCGCGCTCGGCCCATTCGATGGCGCCCGCGTTGTCGCCGACGCGAAACGCCAGCCGGCCCATCTCCTGGAACAGATGCGCGCGCTCGAGAGGGTCGCCGTCATCGCCGAGCCGGTCGAGCCCCGAGGCGAAGCAGGCGCCGGCGCGCTCGCGGTCTCCCGCTTCCCAGTGTAGCGCGCCGATCTTGCGGTGCAGGCGCGCGGCGGCCGCGCGATCGCCGGCCGTCTCGGTCTCCTGCCGCAATGACTCATAGTGCGCCAGAGCTTCGGCCCGTCGCCCGGTGAGGCCCTGCAGATCGGCTAGACGCTCGCGCGCGGCCCACGTCTCGATGGCGCCCGCCTGGCACTCGGCCAAGGTGCGGAGCGCGCGCTCGTAGTGCCGGATCGCATCGTCGTTGGCGTAGAGCGCGCGCGCCCAATCGCCGGCGGCCAGGAGATAGCGCGCGCCCCGCGGCTTGTCCGCGCTGAGGCTCCAGTGGTGGCCGAGGGCTTCGAGATCGCTCAGACGCTCGGGATGAGGACCGGTGATCCGCTCGAGCGCGCGCCCCGCCGTCTCGTGCAGCTCGGTGCGACGCGAGAGGAGGAGATTCTGATAGACCACTTCGTGCACGAGCGCATGGGTGAAGCGATATCGCGTCCCATCGCGCGCGGATCCGGCCGTTTGGATCAGATCGGCATCGGTCAGACGGTCGAGCGCGGCGTGGATGGCTCCGGCGTCGGTCGCGATGTCTCGCAGAATCGCTTCGTCGAACTCGGCGCCGAGCACGGCGGCTTCCTGCAGGAGGCGCCGCGTTTCGCCGGGAAGTCGGTCGACCCGCGAGAGCAGCAGGCCGTGCAAGGTGGCCGGGACGTCGACCGCCTCGTAGGCCGCCGTGGCAGCCCAGCGATCGCCGTCGCGGACGAGCACGCCCTTGCCCACCAGGCTCCGCACGATCTCTTCCACGAACAGGGGATTGCCGCCGGCGCGCGTCGCGACGAAATCCTGGAGCCGGCTGAGAGGCTCGCCGACCGTGGCGCCGAACAGGCCGCCCACGAGCGATCGCGTCTGGTCAGCGGACAGGGGATGAACACGGATGATCGAGTGGGCGGCCCGCGTGACGAGCGGCGGTCGCGCCTCCGGCCGGTGGGAGAGAAGCACCATCAGCGGCCGGTCGGCAAGGTGATCGACGATGCTTCGCAGCAGATCCACCGAGGCGCTATCCGCCCAGTGCAAATCGTCCACTACGATCATGAGCGGCTCGTGCTGCAGACGCCGCTCGATCAGCCCGCGCGCCGCCAGCGCGATCTGGCGCTGCAGCTGCTCGGGCTCGACGTCACGCGGCTTGGCGTCTTCCACGCCGAGCACGTAGCTGAGCACGGGGGTGATCGCAGCGGCCTCGTCGGCCCGAGCTCCGAGCGCCATGAGGCCGTTCGAGAGCTTCTGCCGAGCGACGTCGAGCGAGTCGGCCGGGTCGACCTTGTACGCTTCGCGGAAGAGCGCCCCGAAGATGCCGTAGGTCGGCTCACCCAGCGAGGAGCATGTGGCGCGCCGCACCGCCATATCGCGGAGCCGACCCTCGGCTTCGAGTCGCGCGAAGAATTCGGAGAGGAGCCGTGACTTGCCGGTTCCGGCCTCGCCGACGAGGCTGACCATCTGGGCGTGACCGCGCTCCATTCGGGCGAAGGCCTTCATCAGCTGATCGAGCTCGTCCGTGCGGCCGACGAGCGGCGCCGAGAGCCCGAGCACGGCGAGGCCGCGGCCGGATCGGGGCTCGGCCAGCGTGCCGAGGAGACGGTGGACCACGACCGACTCCGACTTACCGCGAAGGGTCAGCTCGCTGGCGGGCTCGAACGAGAAGCGATGTCGCGTCAGCGCGTGGGTGGCCTCGGAGACCAGGATGGTGCCGGGCGCCGCGGCGGCCAGCAGACGCGCGGTCGTGTTCACCGTGTCGCCGGTCACCGCGTACGCGGCGCCCGCGGCGGCGCCGAGGCTTCCCGCGACGACCGGGCCGCTGTGGACGCCGATGTGGAGCATCACGCGCTGGCCGAGTCGCGCTGCCCATCGCTCGCCAAGCTCCGCGCCGCGCTCGAGCATCTGCAGCGCCGCGTCCAGCGCGCGCTGCGGGTCGTCTTCGTGCGCGACCGGCGCGCCGAAGACCGCCATGACGGCATCGCCCACGAATTTCTCGACGAAGCCGTCGTAGCGCTCGATCGCCTGCGCCAGCGTCGCGAAGAGCGCGTTCTGGAAGGCGCGAACCTCCTCGGGATCGAGCCGCTCGGACAGCGACGTGAATCCGGAAAGGTCGGCGAAGAGGACGGTCACCTGGCGGCGGTCGGCTTCACGGCCGTCCGACCGAACGACCGGCGCCGCCGCTGCCTTGTCCGCGCCGACAGGGGCCGGGCTCCGAGCCGTGCCGCAGCGGGGGCAGAACGCGAAGTCGGGCTCGCACGGAGAGCCGCACGCGGTGCAGGGGGCCGGCAGCCGGCGTCCGCAGCGCGGGCAGAACGCGAAATCGGCAGACGTTTCGAGGCCGCAACCGGCGCACGCCATCGTACTGACCAGTCTAAACCGGAAGGGCCTCGCTTCGTCTTGACCACCATTGTTTGGTAGGGCTACCCTCGCTGGACATCTCCCGACGGCAAGTCCCCAGCTCCCCGGATGTGATTGTCCCTGACCAGGAGGCGATGCGATGACCAGACGCACCCGACCATGATTCTCTATGCGCTCCACGACGCCATGCTCAAGCCGATGCCGGGCAAGAGCATGGCGCCCAGCCTGGCCGAGTCGTGGAGCATGTCGCCCGACGGGCTCGTGTACGAGCTCATCATGAGAAAGGGCGTGAGATTCCACAACGGCGAGCCCGTGACCGCCGCAGACGTCAAGTTCTCGTTCGAGCGATACCGCGGGATCTCCGCGAAGACACTCAAGGACAAGGTGGCCGCGGTCGAGACGCCGGATCCCGGCCGAATCCGCTTCCGGCTCAACCAGCCGTGGCCCGACTTCATGACCTTCTACGGCACACCGGCCACCGGCGCGGGCTGGATCGTCCCCAAGAAATACGTCGAGAAGGTGGGCGAGGAGGGCTTCAAGAAGCATCCGATCGGCGCCGGGCCGTATCGCTTCGTCTCGTTCAATCCCGGCGTCGAGCTCGTGCTCGAGGCCTTCGAGGGCTACTGGCGCAAGACGCCCAGCGTGAAGCAGCTCTCGTTCAAGGCGATCACGGACAGCGCGACGCGGCTGGCCATGCTCAAGCGCGGCGAGGCCGACATCGCGTACGCGACCACCGGGCCGCTTGGCGAGGAGGTGCGGCGCTCGCCCGGGCTCACCTTGCACCCGACGCCGTTCTCGAGCACTCACTGGCTGGTCTTCGCCGACCAGTGGGACGCGAGCTCTCCGTGGCATGATCGCCGCGTGCGGCTCGCCGCCACCTACGCCGTCGATCGCCAGGCGATCAACCAGGCGGAGACCCTCGGGTTTTCCAAGATCACCGGGAGCATCATCCCCACGAGCTTCGACTTCTACTGGCAGCCGCCGGTCTATCCCTACGATCCGGCCAAGGCCAAACAGCTGCTGGCGGAGGCCGGGTATCCGAAGGGCTTCGACGCTGGAGATCTCAATTGCGATGCCGGCACCAGCGACTACGCGGAGCCCTTGCTCAACTACCTTCAGGCGGCGGGAATCCGCACACGGCTTCGCCCGGTCGAGCGCGCCGGGTTCCTCAAGGCGTACCAGGAGAAGAAGCTGAAGAACCTCATCTATGGCTTGAGCGGAATCTCAGGCAACGCCGCCACCCGGATCGAGTCGTTCACGGCCTCGACCGGCGCGTACGCGTACGGTGGCTATCCCGACATCGACGGACTCGTTCGAGAGCAAGCGACCGAGCTCGACACGAAAAAGCGCGAGGCGATCCTGCATCGGATCCAGCAGCTGATCCACGAGAAGGTCATGTACCTGCCGATCTGGCAGCTCGCGCTGCTGCAGGCCTCCGGCCCGCGCGTCGCCGACTCGGGGCTCGGCCACATCACCGACTATCCATGGTCGGCGCCATACGAGGATCTGCGACTGAAGGCGAAGTGAGACGGCGACGACGCTAGCGGCTGACGCCGCTCGGTTGCCGCATGAGCTCCACGGGCCCACTGGGCTCCCAGCTCGCGCGCGACGTTCCGACGCCGGCCATGTAGCCCGGGTCCACGCGCGTCAGCGAATCACAGTATCCCGCTCTGGGCTAGCGGGCGCCCTCGGCGCCTTGCTGGTGCGTGCCGTGGCGTTCGGCTAGACTTCCTGGCAACCATGCTCGGGCAGGAGGGTCAGCCATGAATGAGAACAGCCAGGACCTCGATTGTCTCGCCGGCATCCGGGTGGTCGACTTCACCCAGTTCGAGGCCGGAACCTCTTGCACCGAGGCGCTCGCCTGGCTCGGGGCCGACGTCGTCAAGATCGAGAACCCGAAAACCGGGGATCCCGGGCGGCGGCTGCGACCTGGGAAGCCCGATGACGACCCGTGGTACTTCCACATGTTCAACGCCAACAAGCGATCGCTGGCGATCAACCTCAAATCGCCCCGCGGCGTGGCGATCGTCAAGGAGATGCTGAAGAAGGCCGACGTCACGGTCGAGAACATGGCGCCGGGGACGATCGACCGCCTCGGGCTGGGCTACGACGAGGTGAAGAAGATCAACCCGCGGATCATCTTCTGCCAGATCCAGGGGTTCGGTACCGGGAGCAAGTACGAGACCGGCCTCGCCTTCGACATGATCGCGCAGGCCGCCGGCGGCACGATCAGCGTGACCGGCGAGCCCGACCGACCGCCGGTCAAGCCCGGCCCGAGCTTCGGCGACACCGGTACCGGCATGCTGATGGCGGTGACCATTCTGGGCGCGCTGCTCGAGCGGCAGCGAACCGGCACGGGCCGACGCCTGCAAGTGGCGATGCAGGATGCGATGATCCACTACATGCGCACCTGCTTCGCCACTCAGGCGCGCACCGGCAAGGCGGCCCCGCGCCGCGGGGCGAAAACCGTCGCGGGCACCAACTCGCCCTCCGGCCTTTATCAATGCAAGCCCCTCGGCTCCAACGACTGGATCTACATCACCACGAGCCGCGGCAATCCCGAGCATTGGGGTCGGCTGATGAAGCTGATCGGGCGAGAGGAGCTGATCGACGATCCGCGCTTCGCCACCGGCGCCGCACGGGTCCAGCACGAGGCCGAGGTCGACGCGATCATCACCGAGTGGACGCGCCAGCACACCAAGGAAGAAGCGATGACACTCATCAGCGGCGTCGGCGTGCCTGCCGGCGCGGTCTTCGATACGATGGAGCTCCAGAACGACCCGACCTTCGAGAAGCGCGGCATCATGCAGGTGATGGAGCACCCGAACGGGCCGTTCAAGATGCCGACCTGGCCGGTGCGCGTCGACGGCAAGACGGCTCGGCTCAAGCCCTCGCCGCTGTTGGGCCAGCACGGCGCCGACGTGCTGAACACCTGGCTCGGTATCGGTGCCGACGAGATCGCCGCCTTGAAGAGCGAGGCCGTGCTCTAGGCGAGAGCCCTCGGAATAGTATTCTCGCGGTCCACCGGCTCATGCGGTGCTCCTTGCTCGCCGCGCTGGCCATCTTTACCCTTGTCGTCGCCGGGCCGGCCGCGGCCCGGGCCCAGACGCCGGCGGAGACCGCGCGCTCGATGCTGCGCCAATATCAGGACGACCCCGCCCGCATCGACCGCGCCCGCGACCTGCTGGAAGCGGCCGTGGTCAAGGGTGCCGGCGACGACGTGCCGACCCTCCTGGCCTTGGCCCGCGCGTGGTTTCTCTATGGCGAGGAGCGCGCGAAGACACAGGAGACGAAGATTGCCGCCTACGAGCGCGCTCGCGATGTCGCCAAGCGGGCCACAGAGCTAGCCCCCAAGGATCCTGACGCCCATCTCTGGTACGCGATCACACTGGGGACCTGGTCGCAGGCCAAGGGCTTGCTCCGCTCGGCCCTCGCGCTCCGCGATCTCCGCAAGGAGGTCGACACGGTGCTCCGGCTCGATCCCAGCAACATCGACGCCCACATCATGGCCGGTAGCATCGCACGCGAGCTGCCGATGATCCTGGGCGGTGACCGAAAGGAAGCCGAGGAGCACTTCAAGACCGCGCGGCGTCTGGACCCACGGCTGACGGGGGCGCGGATCGAGCTGGCGCAGCTCTACATCAACATGGGACGCTACCAGGAGGCGCGGCACGAGCTGCAGGCCGTGCTGGCCGAGCGCGCGCCAACCGACCGCGCGCGCTGGACGCTCAAGGAAGCGCCCCGCGCCCACCAGATGCTCGAGGCCATCCGCGACAAGCACTGACGAGATGAACGCTCACGGCTGCTTCCACGCGATCATCTCGTTGCCGCTGACCGTGAGCGTCGTGCCGAGCTTGTCGCACCGGCGAGCGATCTGCTCGCTCGCCTCCTTGTCCTGGCTCGGGTCGCAAACATAGGTTTCGTTGCGTTCGTTGTGGCGAACCATCGAGAATGCCACCTCCACGAGCGTCGAGTCGTCGAACGTCAGGCGCGCCAGCAGGCCGACCCAGTCACCATGGGCCCGGCCGCCATGTAGAAGCAGCACTCCAGATTGCCGAACAGCACGTCGGCCCGCCGGAGCGTGTCCCCGATGAGCGCGAACGGCACCTTGGGATCGGTGACGTTCATGAGGTTCACATCGCCCGTCAGCATTATCGTTCGTTTCATGGTCCACCATTCTCGTTCATGGCCGGGTATACTCGCCGATCATGCGCGAGAATACGCTGAAGCAACGGCTCGACGCCGGGAAAGCGGCCTTCGGCGTCATGTGCACCTTTCCCTCGCCGGCCCTGGTGGAGATGCTCGGCCATCTCGGGTTCGACTGGATCCTGCTCGACAACGAGCACGGCTCGATCACGGTCGACACCGCCGAGGCCTGTATCGCCGCCGCCGAGCTCACGGGCATGGCGCCCATCGTGCGCCCGGTCGGGAACAGGCCGGAGATCATCGCGCCGTTCCTGGATCGGGGCGCGTGGGGCGTGCAGGTTCCCCACGTCAACACGGCGGAAGAAGCGCGCGCCGCGGTGGACGCGGTGAAGTACGCCCCCGAAGGGCATCGGGGCATTTTCAGCGGTGGCCGCCCGGCGAACTACGGCTTCAAGGGATCCACCGCGGACTACGCCAGGGACGCCAACCGCAACACGCTCGTGTGCCTGATGCTGGAGGAGGTGCCGGCAATCGAGAACCTGCCGGAGCTGGTGACGGTGCCCGGCGTGGACGTGTATTTCATCGGCTCGGGCGATCTATCTCAATCGATGGGATACACCGGCCAGCAGGCCCATCCGGAGGTGCAGGAGATGATGGAACGCGGCGTCAAGATCATCACCGGCGCCGGCCGCATCGCCGGGTGCAGCTGCCCCGACAATCTCGTCCCCAAGTTCCTGGGTCTCGGCGTGCAGTACTTCCACGGCAGCGTGGGTCGCCTGCTCCAGCATGGCAGCGACGCTTATCTGAAGAAGATGCGTGAGGCCGCGGGCGTCGTCGGCAGAGCATGACTCGACACTTCGGCGTTCTGATTCCCTCCACGAACACGACGGTCGAGATCGAGTGCCGGCTCTTGCCGGCAACCTACCAGGCGCACGTCGGGCGCCTGATGTCGAGCGGAGCCGGGAGCTTCTCGCCGAGTCGGGACGAGGACATCGACTATCAGTCGCGCCTGCTGGGGACGGCGAGAGTCGAGATGGTGATCCTCGCGCAGACGTCGGCAAGCCTGTTCGCCGAGGACTACGACGACGTCGTCACCAAGCGGATGAGCGCCGGCGCCGGCGTTCCGGCGATCACCTCGGCACAGGCGGTCGGCCGCGCGGTTCGCGCCCTCGGAGCGCGCCGCGTCGCCATCGTGTCTCCGTATTCGGAGGCGGTCAACGAGCGCGCCGCCGGCTATTTCAAGACGAAACACCGGCTCGAGCCGATCGCCCTCGAAGGATTTCGCGCAACCGACGCGTATGCGATCGGGCAGCTCGGCCCACAGCACGCGCGCGACGCGTTCGCGCGGATCGATCGGCCGGAGATCGAGGCCTTCGTGGTGCCCGGAGGCAACTTCCCGACGATGTCGTCGGTCGCCGCCTGGGAGCGGGAATTCAAGAAGCCGGTCGTGACCACGAACCAGGCCTCGATCTGGGCGATGCTGCGCGCGTTCGACAGCACCGACCGCCTGCCAGGCTTCGGCCGTCTGCTCGCCGAAGTGCCGGCCGATGCAGCTTAGCCGTCAGGGCGATGCCCGCTACGAGCGCGTGACATCAGGGCTACTCGGGGCAGGGCAGGGTCGTCCGGAGCGTATTATGATCTCGAAGGCCAGGACGGGATCGCGCTCGGCCCTGTGGTGAGCGGACCCCGTGCGCGCAGGGATCTGGAACGCTGGAACTCATGAGTGGAGGGAACCGCGATGAAGATGACGATCGAGCCGGTGTCCGCGTTCAGTAGTCTCGACGTGCTGGTCGCCATGGACGAAGGCCTGTTCAGCGCGGAGGGACTCGATCTCCGGATGGCGTCACGGGAGTCTCGCGACATCCACTCCACCACGGAAGGGACCCTGTCGAGTCCGGTGACGAATCAGGGACGGCTTCACGAACGCGGCGAAGCCACGATGTTCCAGGGGTGAGAGTGCGGCAATAACCGCCGGGTGGCGGAAAGCCGCGTGGGGGCACTTCAGATCGGCCGCCGGTCGATGATCGTCTGTGCGGCCCTCGTCGTTCCTCCGGACTCGAGTGTCTACGTCCCTCAAGAGTTGGCCAACCGAAGGGTGGGACTGGACTACGGCAACGGCACGGCCTACGCCGGGCTCCAGATGCTCGAAGGCGCCGTTGCGCGAGAAGCCGTGACCACGTGCGCAGCCGTCACCTATCCGGGTGAGCGGTACGCGGCCATGATGCGGGGCGAGTTCGACGCGACCGTGTTGCAGGAACCATGGATCACGGTCGCCGAGAAGGCTGGATGCCGCCTCGTCTCGACGACGTTCTTCCACGGGACGTGGGTCGCGGGCCCTGACCTCGATCCCGAGCTCTATGCGGCATTTCTCCGCGGCGTCATCCAGGCTGTCCGCCGCATCAAGGCCGACAAGCGCCGGTACGTGTCGTACTTCAAGGAAGGTTGGGCCGCCGGTGATCCCGAGGTCCAGGCGCTGACAGCCGACGACTTCAACCTGGGCCGCATCCAGCTCAGGGAGCCGACCCCGATTCCGGAGGACGAGGCGCGCTGGGCCTGGGACTGGATGGCGAGCTGGGGGCTGCTCCACGGAACGTTCGACGCCACCAGCCAGATCAATCGAAAGATCGCTCGAGAGGCGCACGAGCTGGCGTTCGCTGCGCACTCCCGGTAATCATCGCCCGGGGCCCGGGTGGGAAACGGGGGGACCGTCTCAGGCCGCCCGCGACAGAGCTATGCGAGTGAGGCCGGGTTCGTCACGGGCGAGCGCTCGTCGCGCATGAAGCTCAGCACGAAGATCCCAACGATGTACGTCACGCTCAATACCGTCAGCGCGGTCGCGAATCCAGCGTTGTCCATGAGGAAACCCGTGGTCAGCACCCAAAACGGCTGGGAGAGGAAGCCCAGCAGAAAGTACAGGCTGAACGCCGCGTCGCCGTCTTCGTTCGACGCGGCATCCGCGACGATGGCCTGCGTCTGGGTCCCGCGCGAAGAGGTGAAGGCGCTGTAGAGCAAGAGGCTGATGAACAGCATCACTTCGCCCGGCCCGAGATGGGCGACCCACAGGGTGCCGACGCAAGAGAGCGCCAGGGAAACCTGCAGCATGCGAACGCGGCTGAACCGATCGGAGAGCCAGCCGAAGACTATCGGACCCACGATACTGCCGACACTGATCGCCGTGATGAGGATCCCGATGGTCAGGCCGGAATAGCCGAAATCATTCGCGAGGTGGGGCGCGAAATAGATCTGGTTCACCCCGCCGTCACGGCCGGCACCGCCGACCATGAACACGAGGGCGATGAGCATCATGTTGCGGTTCTTCAGCACTCTCCGGTAACTTCCGAAGCCCTGGACGAGTGCAGCCCATCCAGAATCCGCGCGATTCGGCGTCCCGTAATCACGGAAGAAGAGGTAGATCAGGCCCATGACGACGCTGGCGACCGTGACGACGAAAAAGATCTGTCGCCAGCCCAGGACCAGCAGCAGCGCGGTCGCGAGCGGTGTCGCCACCAGTGTCCCGACGTTGGAGACGCTCGTGTTCAGCGCCATCACCGCGCCGCGGTTGTTCGGGAAGTAGCTCGAGAGGATGCTGTAGCCGACCGGGTGCTGGGCGCTGGATCCTACGGACGCGACACCGCGGGCCACGATCAGCATGGGGTACGAACCGGCCATGCCACTCATCAACGTCCCGAGCGCGATGCCGAGATTGCCAAAACCGAGCAGCTTACAGCGCGAGAAGAACGGCGTTACGAATCCGTAGGCCCCCTGGCAGATGCTGCTGAGGACCGAGCAGATGGCCGAGAGGACACCCACGGCCGTGTAGGTCATCCCGAAGTCGGCCATGATGTAGGGGTACAGCATCGTCATCATCTGGTTCTGGAAGTGATTGACGGCGTGCGAGAGGTTGCTCAAATGGAGCATCGCCTGCCGTTCGCGGGTGCTGGGCTCCGGCGACGCACTCACCCGGGTACTGGTCTCGTTCACTGACGCCTACGCCGCCTGGCCACCGCCGCGAGCCTCCGGCCTGGTAATGCCGGCGAGCTCCCTGGCCAGGGCGACGCAGGCGCTCGTATCGTAGGTGGTCGCGAGCCGCTGCTTGTTCGTGGCGAGACTGCCCACGTTGTACATCTCGAAGAGGAGCTGGCGGGAGCCGAACGAGTCACAGGCGTACTCCCAGGCCAGCTTGAGCAGACGAAAACGCTCTGGCGCCCCCTCGTCGCGGGCAACAAAATAGCGGTGCAGGTGGGGGCCGATATCGGGATTGTGCAGATCGGCCTGGCCCGGGGCCATCAGGAGACCCGGGCCGCAGAGCTCCCTGATGTGCTGCAGCACGGAGGGATAGCGCTCGATCGCGAAGGTCCGCGCCGCGAGTGACATCGTCGGGTTGGGCATGGCCAGGCCGGACGGTGAGCGAACCGGATTCGCCTCGGCGGCCTGGACGAACGCCCGCAAGGTCTCGAGGTAAACCATGGCATCAGCCAGGGCCGTCTGGACGGCCGGCTGAGCGGTGGTGCCCAGGGAGTCGGTAATGGCGGCGCAGATGCCGAGCAGGACCTCGGCCTTGACGGCCATGCGCACCAGCACGTACCAGGGACCAAGACCGATGGCCCCCTGAAACAGTCGCGCCTCGAAGGCCAGATCGATGGCCTGGGAGCGCCGTAGATAGAAGACCCGCTCCCACGGGATGAACACGTCGTCGAACACCACGATCGAGTCCATCTCATCCCAGGATGGGCTGACCGGATGGTCCGCTGGGTTGGAGGACGCTAGCGGCTCGCGGCAGATGACGTGGATGCCCTCGGCGTTCACCGGTGCTGCGAAGTACACACTCTCCTCAGGCGTGAGGTCGGGCCGTGGCGGCGTCATGCAGAAGAGCTCGTTGGCATAGGGGGCCTGCGTGCCCACACCCTTGGCCCCCCGCACGACGATACCGTCGGGACGCCGTGCGACGACCCGCAAGGGCTCCTGCTTGGACACCGCGTGATTGCGATGATGCAAGGGATCGCTGAAAACGGTCGCGATGCTGCGGTCATGCTCGCGGCAGTACTCGAAATACTGAGCCACGTGTTCAGCAAAGGCGGGGTCCTCCCGGCCCAGGAGGTCTCGCACATCGTAGAGCCCGAGCACGACCGTCGCTAAGTGCTGGGGTAAGCGGGCCGCGACGCCGCCCGCCCGGCGTACGAGGCACTCGTACATACGCCGCTGGCCCGCGAGATCCTCGGCCGACCGGGGTAGCAGATAGGCCCGGCTCACCGGCTTGCCGGTCCCGGGCGACTGGATGGTCAGCAACTCGTGATACTCCGCGTCGTGCTGCAGGTCGTAGACCGCGGCCACGCTACGAGCGCAGCCGGCCAGTGCGGGGTGGGTCGTGACGTCCTGCACCCGCTCGCCCATCAGCCACAGGCGGCGCCCGTCCCTGAGGCTCTCCAGATACTCTTCCCCTCGACGTATGGGCATCTCCTCACCTCCTGGACGAGCGAAACGCGTCGATAGTACACAATCCACCAGCTCAACTCCGGGGCGGTCAACTCGTATATATTCGCGGAAGAGCCTCGAGGAACCGGGGCTCCACCGATGAGCGTGACGCCGCACCCGGACGACAATGATCGTACGGTGCCGATGCCCACTCGGGCGGTCTCGGCCACCCCGGAGAGCGAGACCCGCCGACAGCGCTCGCGACCCACGACCAAACACCTGCTGGCGCTCTCTGCCGTGGCCGGGATCGTGCTCATCGCGGTGATGGCCGCCGGCTCGCGTTACGTCCTACAGGAAAAGAAGCCCAAAGAGCCCGCCGCTCCGCAAGTGATGCAGCAGGCCAGCCTGCCCACGGCCCAGCCGTCTCCTCGCACGCCCGAAAAGCCGTTCGGCCCGAGACAACAGATGTTGAACGAAGTCTTCGAAGGCCGCAATCGTGAGCATTCGGTGACCGCTTCAGTCGACAGAGGCGCGGTCCGCCTCAGCTCCTCCAGGCCGGGCTACGTGTATGTGCTGGCTGCATCAGGCGACCAATCCGCCCAGGCGTCGTCGCGCGCGCGGGAAGAGGGGCTGGATACGAACCCCACGCGCTACTATCGCGACAGCCCCGTCGTGGTGAAGGACAAGGTGGTCGATGGCTACATCGCTACGTCCCAGACGCCGCCCGGTAGCCCTGCGGACCCGGTCTACTTCGAGCGCGTCGCCACGGCGACCACCATCAGCGAAGCAACCCTCGCATACAACAACGCGAGCTATCAGGATGCTCTCGCTCTCTACCAGAATGCGGCAGTCAGACCCGGGGGCGAGCAGCTGCGGGTGCTCAACGGGATTTACCTCGCCTCGTGGAAGCTCGGCCGCGCGAATGAAGCGGAGGAAGCCTTCGGCAAGGTTGTCGCGCTGGGATTGAGCAGCGACAACCTCGGCGTGAAGTTCCTGTTCAATCCCGGCACGACCAACTTCTGGTCCGACCCGCAAGTCAGCGGGCCATACGGCTTCTGGTTACGTCAAATCGCGCGACAGGCGTTGGTGGCGAAGGTGTGCATGAACGTGGTGGGCCACACCAGCTTGACTGGATCGCAGGCGTACAACGACCGCCTCTCGTTGCAGCGCGCCGCCTACATCAAGAAGCGCCTCGACACGGAGGCACCCGAGCTCGCCTCGCGCACCCGAGCATCAGGGCTGGGCTTCCGGGAGAACCTCGTGGGCACAGGAACCGACGACGCGCGCGATGCGCTCGATCGGAGGGTCGAGTTCAAGATCACCGGGTGCTGAGGGCCCGGTCGTACAATTCCCTGGCGCACGTGCGCAGCTCCATCCGGCGGGATACAATCAATCACCTCACCCGCACATCCTGGAGGATGCGATGAGTACAGCGACAACCGTGAGACGGGCGCTGCCGGCTGCCTCGCAGCGGATCGCCCCGCAGAAGTTCGCCCATATCGTCCTCAAGACAGCCAACTACGACGCGATGATCGCCTGGTACACGACCGTGCTGCAGGCGCGTGTAGCCTTCCGCAACGATTTCATCGCCTTTCTCACCTACGACGACGAGCATCATCGAGTGGCCGTCATCAACAACCCCGGCAGTCCGGCGCCGGATCCGGCCGCCGCCGGCGTGCACCACATCGCCTACACCTACGCTGGACTGGGCGAGCTCCTGTCGACCTACCGGAGGCTCAAGGCCAGCGGCATCGAGCCCGCGCGCTGCATCAACCACGGGCCGACGATCTCCATGTACTATCGCGACCCCGACGGCCTGCGCATCGAGCTGCAGATCGACGTCTTCGCCACCATGGACGAGGCACACGCGTACCTGACGGGCTCGGACTTCGCCGAGAACCCCATCGGCGTGATCTTCGACCCCGAGCAGTTGATCCGCGACTACGAGGCTGGTCGGGCTTACGACGACCTGGTACGGCGCCCGCCGCTCCCGCCGGGCAAAACCCCCATGGACATGCGCGCGGAAACTCCCCGCTAGGCGCTCTAAACAGGCAGGAGCGGTTCGGTCCGATCCGGGGGCAAGTCGGTGTCGAACGAGTTGATGAGCAGCGCCAGCAGACTGTAGTTCCCCATGATCAGCGCGAGCTCGACTACTCCCTGGCGGCCGAGCTGCTCGAGCGCGGCCTGGAACGCCCCACGGCTCACGCGGCGCGTACGGAAGAATTCGCGACCATAGTGCACCACCGCTGCCTCGTCGGCAGCGAGAGCCGGAAGCTCTTTGCGCTCGCGCAACGCGTCGACGATCTCGCTGCGCACGCCGGCCTTGCGCGCCGACGCTGCGTGCGCGTTCCAGATGTGCTGGCAGTCCAGCTCTCGCGCCGTGACCAGCATGGCGAGCTCCTGGATCTTCTTCGGCAGCGAGGATTCGTCGCGCAGGTAGTGGTTCAGGAGGGTGGCCCACTGGTGCGCTTTCGGCACATGGATCAGGACCGAACCTGGGCCGTAGCGGGGAACAGCTCCAAGCCCTTTCACCATCTCGTCGAAGATCGTTCGCTGGCCTTCGGGAACGCTCTCTCTCGTCGCCACAGGTAGTCTCGCCACAGTCGTCTCCTCGTTCGTCGAGATTGGACCCCGGCCTTCAGCCGGAAAGCGTGTCGTAGTGGTGCGAGCTCGAGATCACGCCATTCGCATACAGCTTGGCGATCTCATCCTGGGAATAGCCCAGGAGACCGCCCAGAATCTCTTCGTTGTGCTCGCCCACTTTCGGCGTGGATCCAACCACCGCTGGAGTGCGGCTGAAGTGCCAGAAGTCACCGGACACGGCAATGGTTCCGGCCAGGAAATCGGGGACCTCGACCATCGCCCGGCGCTCCCAGGGGTGAGGATCTTGTGACGCTTGCGAGATGGTGTTCACCGGAGCCGCGACCACGTCGTGGCGCGTGAAGTGGGCGATGGCGTCCTTCATCGTCATGGTGCCCATCAGCTCACGCATCGCCTCGTTCACGGCCTCCGCATGCTTGCTGCGCTCGCGGCGGGTGGTGAAGCGCGGGTCTTGCTGCCACTCCGGCTTGCCGAGCGCGGCGCACACTCGATGCCAGTGGTGCTGATCTCCGGCGGCGATGAGGACCCAGCCATCCTTGCAGGGGTACATGCCACTGGGAGCTGAATCGGACTTGCCACGCTGGGGCTCGGTTCCGGCCCCGTGGTAGGCGGTGATGGGGATCTCGGTCAGGCTGTAGCCGGAGTCGGCCAGACAGACGTCGAGGCTCTGCCCCTCTCCAGAGATGTTTCGCTCGTGCAGGGCCGCGAGAGTCCCGATCGCCGAGTGGAGCGCCGTGGTGCGGTCGATGATGGGAACCCCCGCGCGGATCGGCGGCATGCCTTCTTCGCCGGTGACCATGGCGATGCCCGACATGGTCTGGCCGATGGGGTCGTACCCGATCTGATCGCGGTAGGGCCCGAATTGCCCATATGCGGAGACGTTGACCATGATGATGCGGGGGTTCAGCGCCTTCAGCACGTCGTACCCGAAACCCATTTCGTCGATGGTCCCCGGGCGGAAGTTCTGGACGAGCACGTCGGAGATCTTGATCAGCATGCGCAGGGCCGTCTTTCCTTCCTCCGTGCGCAAGTCCATGCTCAGGCTCTTCTTGCCGCTGTTGTACTGGACCCAGTACGCGCTCTGCTTGCGCACCCATGGTGAGTGGTAGCGAGTTTCCTCGCCTCCGATGCGCTCGATCTTGATGACCTCTGCCCCGAGACGGGCGAGCACCTGAGCACAGCGGGGTCCCGCCTGATGGCGGCCCAGGTCGATCACGCGGATCCCGTTCAGAGGTCCTTTGCCATCGGTCATTGCGTCCCTCCTTGCTACGACCGCCGACTAGAAAACGATCACGAGCCGTCCTCGAGTCCCGCCGGCGTTCATTTTGCGTTGCGCGTCCGCCGCCCGTTCGGGCGGAAACGTCTCCGCCACACGCAGGGTGAGTCGTCCTTCAGCGACGAGCCGGCCCAGCCGATCGAGCGCTTCCTGATTGTGCACGTACGAAGCCACCCGCACCGGCTCGATCGTGATGGCTCGCTCGGATGGGCCGGCGAAGCCGCGCACGGTAGCCAGCTTGCCGCCGTCTCGGATCGCGGGCAGGACGGCGGCGTCGAGCACCGCCGCGTCGATCAGTCCATCGACGCCCCCGGGCGCTGCGTCGTAGAGGCCGCGAATTGCCGCGTCGCCGCTGGGTACGAAGGTCTTCGCGCCGAAGCGCTTCACCAGCGCTTCGTCCTGCGGCCTTGCCACGGCGATCACGCGCAGTCCGTCGCTGACGCCGAGCTCGACCGCGTAGCCGCCGACTGCGCCGGCCGCGCCGGTGACCCCCAGGGTCTGTCCCGGCTTGAGCGCGAGACGGTCCAGCGCGAGGCGCACGGTCAGCCCGTTCATCGGCAGAGTGGCGGCGGCCTCCAGGCTCGTTCCCTCGGGCACGCGGGCGACGGACGCGGCCGGAACGACCACCAACTCGGCCTGCGCGCCGCCGCCGGGACGGCGCGGATTGACGATCGCCATCACGCGGTCACCCGTGCGCCAGGTCGTGCCCTCGCCGACGGCGTCCACCACTCCGGCCAGCTCCATACCGGGAATGTAGGGTGGCAGCACACCCATCTCGGACAGTTGGGCGGTGGTCAGCTGCCGTCCGCTGCGGAAGCTGATGTCGGTCGGGTTGACTGTTGCCGCCGCGACGCGGATGCGCACCTCGCCGGGTCCGGGCTTCGGCTCGGGCAGTTCCGACACCTGTAGTACCTCGGGGCCACCCAATCGGGAGAAGGTCACGGCTCGCATGTCTTGCCTCCGCTTGTTACTCCATCGTGCGAACGTTCGGCCCGACCATGAGGTCCATCTCCGTCAGCGCGATCACTTCCTGGGGCGTGAACCCCGGCGCCACCGCCTCGAGAACGAAGCGGCCGCCGTCCCAGCGCAGCAGCGCCAGGTCGGTCACGACGTAGCTGACGCACGCCTTGCCGGTCAGGGGATAGGTGCACTTCCGACGCAGCTTCGGGCGGCCCTTGCTGTCCACGTGCTCCATCACGATGATCAGGTCGCCCTTGCCGGACAGCAGATCCATCGCGCCGCCGATGCCGCCCCGCTTCGCATCGGCCGTACTCCAGTTGGCGACGCTGCCCTGCTGATCGACCTCGTATGCGCCGAGGATCACCGTGTCGATTCGGCCGCCGCGCGCCATCTCGAACGAGGCGACGCTGTCGAAGAACGACGCGCCGGGCTTCAGCGCGACGAACTGGCCGGCAGCGTTGTAGATATCCGGGTCGATCTCGTGCTCCTCTGAGACCATCCGGCCGTAGCCGAGAACTCCGTTCTCGGCGTGCAGGGTCACGTCGCGGCCCTCGAGGTAGTTCGACACCATCGTGGGAATGCCGACGCCGAGATTCACGTAGGTGCCTTCCTTGACCAGCTTGGCCGCGTTCCTCGCGATGCCCTCGCGTGACAGCGCGGGCTTGCCGTCGTAGAGGCGCGGCTGATCCGCGGGCCGCCGTTGAGGCCGGCGCCACGCCTTGCCGTCGACGACGTGCGTCGTCTTGACGACCCGCGACACGAAGATGCCGGGTAGATCGATCAGCTCGGGCGCGATCGCGCCGGGCTCCACGATCTCGTCCACCTCCACGATCGCGACGCGCGCGGCCTTGGCGAAGGCCGGATTGAAATTCTGGCTGCCGCCGCGGAACTGTACGTTGCCGAGCGTGTCCGCACGATAGCCCCTCAGCAGGGCGTAGTCCACGTGGATTGCGTGCTCGAGCACGTACGGCTTGCCGTCGAAGTCGCGGATCTCGCGGCCCGTCGCGAGGTCGGTGTGAACTCCCGTCGGCGAGTAGAATGCGGCGAGCCCGGCGCCGCCGGCGCGGCAGCGTTCGACGAGGATCCCCTGGGGGACCAGCTCGACCTCCATCTTTCCGGCCGCGATCTGCTCCTCGCTGGCGGTCGGGGTGCCCGGGCGCACGGAGAACGCCGCGATCAGCTTCTTCACCTGGTTGTTCTCGGCGAGGATCTGACCCCGGGTCGCGCCGGCATCACCGAGGGAGTTGCAGACGAGCGTGAGCTCCTTCGTGCCCTGATCGCGCAGCGCGCAGATCAGGGCCGTCGCAAAACGGTGCGCGACACCGAAGCCGGCGATGGCGACCGTCGCTCCGTTGGGGATGTCCGCAACGGCCTGCTCGGGCGACGCAACGATCTTGTTCATGGCGGTCCTTTGCTCTCGAGAATGGTTGCGGAGAACGCTAACCCGTGTATCGCGTGAGCATACCAAGCCCCGAGTGGTTGCGTCACGGCAGCGCGAACGCGACGATGGAGTCGCCGATCTTCGTCCTCAAAGCGGTGTGACCACCGGCGGCGATCACGACGAGCTGTTTGCCGCTCGGCGCGCGGTACGTCATGGGCGTCGCCTGTGCGCTCGCCGGCAGCTCACCGCTCCAGAGCACTGTCCCCGTGTCGATGTCGAAGGCGCAACGTTGGAAGTCGAGCCTCTTGTGCCAGCGGAGGCTACGTGGCACGCGCCGGCCACACCGGTTCGTTGTGGCCGAGCGGCACCGAGGGCCGCGCCCAACGCGGCGGCGTCTTGGAGAGGCGCAGCACCGGCCCGAGATGGCGCAGCCGACCGACTGGCGTGTCGCTCGTGATCGACCAGCGCTCCAGCTCTTCGGCGATGAATTCCTTCGGCACGTCCTTGAGCTCGGTCTCCGGTACCTGGCCGCGTCCGACCAACCAGCGCCCGGTCTGCGCCAGCGAGATCCGCACGAGCCAGCTGCCGCCCTCACGCGCGCGGCGGGCGAGAGCCACGAGCGCGCCGAAGGCCATCAGATAGCCGGTCAGGTAGTCGATCGCCGACACCGGATAGAACTGCGGGCCCGGCGAGGCACCGGGGAATAGATCGCCCTGGCGGCTGGTGATTCCGCTCACCGTTTGGACGACTGTGTCGAAACCTCGGCGTGACGCCCACGGCCCGACATGGCTGAAGGCGCACAGCGAGACGAAGACGATGCCGGGCCGCAGCTTCGCCAGAGCCTCGGGCGAGAACCCACGATCGCCGAGGGTTCCCGGCCGGTAGCCTTGCGAGAACACGTCGGTCTCACGGACGAGTCCGCGCAGGATCTCGATGTCCTTCGGCTCGCGCAGATCGAGATGGGCCGAGAGCTTGCCGTGGCCGGTGTCGTATTCCTGGTAGCCGAGATTCGGCAGGTGCGCTCCCGTGATCTTCAAGACGTCGGCGCCGTGCTCGGCCAGGGTCCGCGCACACGTCGGCCCAGCGAGGACTCGTGTCAGGTCGAGCACGCGGATGCCCGACAACGGCCGATCGCCGTCGGGAAGCTTTTCCGGCGCGCTCTCGCCGATCTTGACGATCTCCATCAGCGGCAGCGAGGCGATCGCGGCGGCCTGCGGGTGCTTGGCCCATTCGTCCATGGTGCGTACCATGCCCCCGGCGCCCTTCGCGGCGATGATCGCCTCCTCGAGCTCGAGCGCGTCCCACTGCGCCACCGCTTTGCGCACCGCCTCGCGATCTTCCGGCACGCCGAGGACCTCGAGCGCGGCGGCCCGATGGTTCGGGAAGTTGCAGTGCAGATAGCTCCAGCGGCCGTTCTTGGCCGGATAGACGCCCATCACCGCGTTGCGCTCGGTCGACACGTGCGCGCCGTCCATCTTCAAGTAGTGTCCGCTGCGCAGCGAGGCGGTGGCCTGGCGCGTATCGACCGCGACGTCCTGACCGCGCCCGGCACGCAGAGCCCACAGATCGGAGACGGCGAGGCCCACCGCCGCGAGTGCGGCGGCGCTGGTCTCTCCGATGCGGAACGGTGTCGGCAGGATCGGATCGGTGCCGCCGGTGATCTCGACCGTCCGGGCCCGCTCGTCGCCCCATCCGGCGATCGGCAGGATCGTGCGCAGCGCATCATTGACCATGATCGAATCCCCTCCTCTACTTCGGCAACGGCTTTTCCGTCGGATGCGCGGGGGCCTCCAGGTCGTAGGCGTTCATGTTGTACGCCAGCACCGCATAACAGGCGATCAGATTCGTCAGAGTCATGGTGCCGCGCTGCCCGAATCGGGCCGTGGCGGCGGCAAATGTCTGTTGGCTGACCTTGCGGTCCTGAAGAAGCTCGCGCGTGAAGTCCACAACGATCTGCTCCTCCGGATCGAGGCTGGTCGGCGCGCGCCGCTCGCGAATGTTGTCCACGATGTCGTCTCGTACCCCGGCCTGTCGGGCCGCGGCAGCGTGAGCGTACCAGATGAAGGCACATCCCATCTCCCTGGCCACGGAGATCATGACCAGCTCCTGGAGCTTTTGCGACAAGCTCGCCTCGGCGCGGATGTACGTGCGCAGAGCCTCGAGTCTTTGCGCCATCTCCGGCATGTGCAAGAGGAGCGAGTAGGGGCCGATGTTGGGCCGATTCGTTCGGCTCGCCATGAAGGCGTCATAGACGGGCTGTTCCTTCTCGGCGATCTGCTCTCGGGTGGCGAGCGGTATGCGGGCCATGGGACCTCCTTTGCAAGACCGGACACATCCAACTTGTCGCGGAGCCTCGGAGATCCTACACGATTTCTGCGTGCGGCGGCTTAGTCGGGTAGGTTGGCCTTCTCGAACCAGGCTTCGACGCTGCCGCTAGCAAGATGTCCCGTCGATTGTTTCTCGTGACCTGCCGAAAGTTTCGCTTGTACTCCGCGAAGTCCCAGGTCGAGAAGAATGCCTCCGCGGCCGTTCGGCCAGACTGGTAGAGCACCTCGGCACGTTCCTTCGAGAGATCGAACTCGGTGGCGGTCACCCCCTTGGTCGGGATAGGAATCGTCCGTACGAACGCGCCGCTCTCGATGTACATCCGGTCATGGGCCTCCATCATCGTGGCGAAAAGGGCCGCAAACATGCTAAGTGGGCCATGAACCTCGTGGCGAACCGTGATCGGTCGGCTGGGATCCTCCTCGACCAAGAGGTAGCCGAAGGTCGGCCAAGCCGGATTCGGAGTGCCGTCATCGAACAGGTGAATCGGGAAGTTGCTGAGCACGCCGCCGTCAACGATGTACACCTGTTCCTTGTTCGGTAGGGTCATCGTAACCGGCTCGAAGAAGAAGGGAATCGACATGCTCATTCGGACGGCGTGGGCGATGTCTAGATCGTCGGGATCGATGCCGAAGTCCTTTATGTCCTGCGGCAGGACGAGCATCTTGCCCCGCGAGAGGTCGCTCGCCACCACGCGAAGCTTGTAGCGATAGCGCTCCGAGTCCTTGAACTCATCCATGACCAGGTCTCGGAAGGTCCGCTTCCCCTTCTTCATGAGTTGCTGGCGCAGCCACTCTTCGAAGTACTTACCCTCGTAGATCCCTTTTTCGACACCCAGGCTGATCGCCTTGCCGAGAACCGGGATCCGGTCAACCCATCCCGAGTCCTTGAATTTCTCGTAGTCCAGGGTGGCCATGATCGTTCGGAGCTCATCCGAGCGATAACCGGCTGCGACCAGCGCGGCGATGATCGCGCCGGCCGATGTCCCTGCGACATTGACGAACTCGTAGCCCTTCGCCTCCGTGATGGCAACCGCCCCTACGAGTCCGATGCCCTTAACGCCGCCACCTTCGAAGACTGCGTCACACTTCAACGGTCTGTCTGGCATAGGTCATCCCTCACAAGCCTTCGCAGGATCGCCACCGGGAGCTGCATCGGGTCCTGACGCGATTACCGGCGCGGGCAGTGCGGCGGCCGCGCTGCCGTCGCCCCCACGCAGGCCGGGTCGTCCGCCCGACCCGGGCTGCCTGGTGCGACGCCACGCTCGCTAAGAGGATTCGGTGGCGAGAAGAACTCGTCCTCGTCCTCAGGGCCTCGAAATTGGCGGTCGCTTGGATAGTTTGTCTGGATGCGCTCCCAGCCCTGGGCTCGCATGCACCGGCGATAGATTCGCTCAGAGACCTCGTATTTGGTCTTGGCCTCCTGAATACACTGGCCGCTGTCGGTCTGGAATTCGCCGAAGCCACGACCTGACCCCTCCCAATAATGCTTGCCGCAGCCAGCGAGTAAAAGGGCGATTATGATTATTGCCAAGGTCCGTATCATTCAATCTCCCCCAAAAGGAGCGAAGCAGAGAGGGCCCCGGGAGCGTCAAACAATGCCTCTCATAGCGACCCAGAGGCATGCCGATACACAAACTATCGTTCCAAGCAGTGTAGCCGACAGCTACAGAGCGACGAAAATTCGTGCGCAGGGCGTGGAGTGGCCGATCATACGAGGGCATCGAGCACCTGGCGAATCCGCAACAGCACGCAGGAGCTGTCCGCGTTGGTTGACAACCCCAAGGTGGACGCGGATGATGTCGCCTCGATGGTCTACGACGGTCGCAACGGGATAGTGGGCCGATGGGCGTAGGTGTCCCGGGATTTGAGAGGTGAGACTTGATGGATCTGGACGTTATTCGCTTTGTCATCCGGCGCAGACTCGAGGGCGGTCTTCTACCACAGGGCAGAATGATGAACGTGGAGGATACTCCGGGCGCCGGACAAATGTGCGACGCCTGCGGTGTAAACATTACGTCAGATCAGATCGCGATGGGGGGCACGACCTTAGAGGGT
>WNGJ01002712.1_pt1 | contig 26701 bp, 23 predicted proteins | sample 5400611 | NCBI WGS metagenome assembly WNGJ01 (sample SAMN13153375, study PRJNA577476) | soil metagenome | isolation source: 40 cm soil or saprolite under Garry oak tree replicate 1 | place: USA:California | collected 2016-06-15
CACGTGGCCGGCACGCCGGCCGGTGCCCTGCCGCTCGGACTCAGCCGCCTGGTGGAGATCGCGCGGGCCGCCGCCACGCATCCCAAGGTGATCCTGCTGGACGAGCCGTTCTCCGGCCTGAACCCCGCGGAGTCACGGCTGCTGTCGGAGGCGCTGGCGAATATCAGCAAGGCTCAGGACATCGCGCTGGTCCTGGTCGAGCACGACGTCGAGGTCGTGTTCGGCCTGTCGGAACGCGTGTTCGTCCTGGACTTCGGCGTGCTTATCGCGGAAGGGACTCCCGCTGAGATACGGCGCAATCCAGCCGTGCGTTCGGCCTATCTGGGCGACTTCAACCCTGAGCCGGCGAACCCGCCGGAACCGGCCGGAGCCGGGCCTGCCACGATGACCGTGGCCGAGACCGGTGCCGGCGTCCCGCCCGGGCCAGAAGGCGGCGGCATCCTGCACGTGAGCCAGCTGTGCGTGAGGTACGCAGACGCCACGGCGCTGCACGAGGTCTCAATGTCGGTCGGGTCACGGTCGGTGACAGCGCTGCTGGGCGCCAACGGGGCCGGCAAGAGCAGCCTGGCCCGCGCGGTTTCCGGCCTGGTGAAGCCGCAATCAGGGCAGATCTGCTTCGACGGCGAAGACGTCACCAGTGCCTCTGCGGACAGGATCCGGCGGCTTGGCGTCGCCTATGTACCCGAGGGACGCGGGATATTCCGGTCGCTGACCGTGGACGAGAACCTGCGGGTGGCGCTTCAGGGCGTCCCCAAGGCTGAGCGTCCCGCGGCCATCGAGCGCGCGATCGAACTGTTCCCGATCCTGGGCGAGCGGCGGCGCCAGACCGCGGGCACGCTGTCCGGCGGGGAGCAGCAGATGTTGTCGCTCGCCCGGGTCCTCACCCGCCAGCCGCGGCTGCTGATCGCCGACGAGATCTCCCTCGGCCTGGCCCCGCTGGTCGTCGAGGAAGTGTTCGCCGGCCTCCAGCGCGTCATCAAGCTCGGTGTCTCGATCATCCTCATCGAGCAGTTCGTGCACCGTGCCCTGCAGATCGCGGATCGCTGCCATGTCCTGCGCCGCGGCCGCCTGGTGTGGAGCGGCGAGGCGTCCGAGGCGGGAACCGAGCTCGTGGAGCATTACCTCGGCGGTTCGAACGGCACCGCGGACGTGACCCTGACCGGCGAACGGCAATGACACCCGGTGGTAGCCGCCTGCTGCTCAGAACGCGATGACGCCGCGGAGGTTGACGCCCCGGTGCATGTCCTCGTAGCCGGTGTTGATGCCGTCCAGCTTGTAGGTTCTCGTCACCAGGTCGTCCAGCGGTAGCCGGCCGGCCCGGTAGAGCGCGTAGATACGGTCGATGTCGGCCAGTGGCCGCGTCAGCCCCATGACCACGCCGACCAGGTTCTTCGCCGACATCGCGAATTCGACCAGGGGCAGCGCCGCGGTGTTCTCGGTTACCGGTGATACCGATGTCATGACCACGTTGCCGCCCTTGCCCACCAGGCGGGACACCGGCCCGATCAGGTCGCCGTGCAGCACCCCGACGGTGATGATGGCGGAGTCGGCCATCCGGTTCCGGGTCAGCTCCGACACCAGGGCCTGCGCCGCGTCCACGCTCGGCGCGGCATGGGTGGCGCCTAGCTTGAGCGCCTGCTCCCGCTTGAAGGCGACCGGGTCCACGGCGACGATCTGGGCGGCGCCCGCGATAGCGGCTCCCATCACCGCGCTCATGCCCACGCCGCCCGTCCCGACGACGACCACGGTGTCCCCGTCGCGGATGCCGGCGGCGCGGACCGCGGAGCCGTAGCCGGTGATCACGCCGCAGCTGGTCACGGCCGCGACCTGCGGAGGGATGTCTCGCTCGTAGCGCATGACCCTGATCTGCTGGACCAGCGTGTACTCGGAGAACGTGCCGAGCTGGCCGTAGGCCCCGACCTGGCGTCCGTCGCGGGTGGTGAAGGCGAACGATCCGTCCGCGCGGGCTCCGGTCAGCACGTCCAGGTTGGCGTCGCAGATGTACGTCCGGCCGTCGGTGCAATACCGGCACTTGCCGCAGGTGGGCAGGGGCAGGAGCATCACCGAGTCGCCGACGGCGACCCGGTCGACGTCCTCGCCGGCGGCCACGACGATCCCCGCTCCCTCGTGCCCGCCTACCACGGGAAGAGCGGCCGGGAAGTCCCCCGTGATGTTGTGGTCGTCGCTGTGGCACAGCCCGGCGTACTCGAGCTTCACCAGGACCTCGCCCGCCCTGGGATCGGCGAGCGTGCAGTCGGTGATTTCCCAGGGGCGGCCGACTTCCCAGCAGATTGCGGCGCGGGTGTTGGTGGGCACTGCCTCGTATCCTTTCGTGCTGAACGAGCCGTGGCGATCGCGGCCCGCACGGGTGAGCGTTCAGAGCCTGATGAAAACCGATTTGAGCTCGGTGAAGCTCTCCAGGGACTTATCGCCGAGCTCCCGCCCGATGCCGGACTGCTTGTACCCGCCGAACGGGAAGGTCGCGTCCAGCTCCGAGTACGTGTTGACCCACACGACGCCCGCGCGCAGCTTCCGGGCCAGGCGGTGCGCGGTCGACACGCTACTGGTCGCCACCGCGGCGGCGAGCCCGTACTCGGTGTCGTTGGCGATGCGGACGGCCTCGTCCGCGTCGCGGAACGGCATGAGCGCGGCGACCGGGCCGAAGATCTCCTCGCGTGCGAGGCGCATGTCGTTGCGGACTCCTGATGACGTCCGGGATCGCGATCTGCTGGACGTCGATCGTCTGGGTCACGGGCTCACTTCCCAGCGGTTCCGGGAGGGCTGGCATCTTGCTGGCTACTACACTAATGCATACAATTTTGTATGCTAACGCTAAGGTGGTCGTCTAGGGTTCGTCAAGGCCTCGCGGCCAGCTGCGTCGCTCGTTTACGTCTCGTTCGTTCTGCCTCGCTCGTTCATCGGAGTTACCGTGCGGCACAGGGTCGTCATCGTGGGATCGTCGGTCGGGGGGGTCCGTACCGCCCGGGCGCTGCGCGCCGAGGGATACACGGGGCACATCACCCTGGTGGGCGAGGAGCCCGAGCTGCCCTACGATCGGCCGCCGCTGTCCAAGCAGGTGCTGACCGGCGTTTGGCCGGCGGAGCGCGCGGGCCTGCTCACCGCGCAGGCCGCCGCGGACGCCGGCATCGAGCCGCGCCTGGGGGTGGCGGCTCGCTCGCTGGATACGGAGGCCCGGCAGGTCCACCTGGCCGACGGCGAGGTGCTGCCCTATGACGACCTCGTGATCGCGACCGGAGCGTCGGCGCGCCCGTCCCCGTGGCAGCCGGAGTCCGGCGTCTACACGCTGCGGACGCTGGCGGACTGCCTGGCCCTGAAGAAGTGCTTCGCCGACGGTGCTTCGGTCGTGATGATCGGGGGCGGTTTCATCGGCGCCGAGGCCGCCGCGGCCGCACGGTCGGCCGGCTGCGATGTGACCCTGATCGACGCGGTAACGGTCCCGATGGAACGCGCGGCAGGTCCGGTGGTGGGCGCGCTCCTCGCCGACGTCCAGCGTGGCAACGGGGTCCGGACCCGCTTCGGGGTGGGAGTGCAGTCGGTCACCGGACGAGCCGGCGACCTCGTCGTTACGCTGAGCGACACTTCGGTGGTGCGGGCTGAGGCCGTGGTCGTCGGCATCGGCGCGCTCCCGAACGATCAGTGGCTGCAGGGCTCGGGACTGACCATCGAGGACGGCGTCGTGTGCGATGCGTATCTCGCCGCGGCAGGCGCCACGCATGTCTTCGCGATCGGCGATGTGGCCCGCTGGCCGCACCCGGAGCTGGATGCCCAGGTCCGCTCCGAGCACTGGACGAACGCGGCCGACCAGGCACGGTGCGTGGCGCGTACTATCGCCCAGCCCGGAGCGCGGGAACCGTACCAGCCGTCCGACTACATCTGGTCGGACCAGTATGACTGGAAGCTCCAGCTGGCCGGGCAACGGTCGCGCGCGGTAGCGGAATGGGTCATCGGCGCGCCCGGCGCCCAGCGGCCCCAGGTGACGGTGCTGCACGGCGACGCGGCCGGCCGGCTGTGCGGCGCAGTCTGCCTGAACTGGCCCAAGGCGTTCGTGCAGTGCCGGCGGCTGCTCGACGAGCGCGCGCCCGTGGCGCAGGCCCGCGAGCTCCTGGGCGCACCGTAGGTCAGCGGGCCCGGACGCCCCAGTCGCGCAGGATCGACTCCCGGTCGCCGTTGAGGACCGGCCCGGCGGCCAGCGGCAGCTCGAACGCGGACAAGGTGAACGGCAGGGACACCGTGCGCAGCCCATCGCTCAGCGTCGTCAGGTAGCCGTTGGCGATGATCTGCTCATCGTCGATGGCGTCCCGCAGATGATGGACGGGTCCGCACCAGACTCCGTGCTCGCGCAGCCGGGTCAGCCAGTACCCGGCGGGCCGCGTCGCGAAATGACGGTCGAGGGCGGCGCGCATGTCGCTGGCGTGCGCCAATGCGCCGACGTAGCTGGCGAAGCGCGGGTCCTCGAGCAGGTGCCCGATCTGCGCCCCGGTAACGAACGCATCCCACGCGCGGGCGTTGATGGCGGCGACGGCTATCCACCTGCCGTCACCGGCCTGGTACTGGTTGACCAGGGCGTTCCGCGGCTCGGTGCGCGGGCGGCCGCTGGCCGAGGCGCCAGCGGTGTTGGCGACTGAGCCGGCGAGCAGCGTCTGCGTCCACAACGCGCTCTGCAGCAGCGAACCGGTCACGGTCTCGCCTCGCCCCGTCCTGGCGCGCCGCATGAGCGCGGCGAGGATGCCGCCGAACAGGTACGTGCCGGTTATCACGTCGTTCATGGCACCGGGCGGGGCGAACGGCTCCTCCGGATCGGGGGACAGAGTGAAGAGCATGCCGGCGTACGCCATGCCGGTCATGTCCTGCGCGAGGTCGTCGGCGTGCGGCCCCTTCGGGCCGAGACCCGAGCCGTGGGCATAGACCAGCCAGGGATTTTGCGCGTGCAGGCTGGCTTCGTCGATCCTCAGCTTGCGGATCGTGGCCGGGCTCATGTTGCTGACAAAGACATCGGCCGCGGCGATGAGCCGGTCGAAGACCTCGCGGTCGGCCGCGGAGCCGAGATCGAGGGCGATAGAGCGCTTGTTGCGGTTGCAGGTGGAGTAGGAGATGCTCGTGCCGGGCCGGTCACCGGCCGTGCGGCCGACGGTCGGGGCGACGTGCGAGCGGGTCGGATCGCCATTCGGTCCCTCGACCTTGACCACGTCGGCACCGAGATCAGCCAGCAGCATGCCGCTGATCGCGCCGGCCATCCAGATCGTCATGTCTACGACCCGGACACCGTCGAGCGGGCCGGAGCGCGGCCCGGGCGAAGTTCCGTCTGACAACGTGCCCCCAATGCCCGATCCTTGCACCTCCCTTAAATTGTAGACTAAAATGCATACAGAATTGGGGATTCGTCAGGAGGAGGAGCCCGCAGCGCGCCATGACGATCACCAGCTTGCCCGACGTGGAGCGGCGGTTGCGGGACGTGCGCAGCGTCGCTCTCGGCGGCATGCTCCTGGAGAACCGTCCCAGCACCCTGGTCCGGGCGCTGCTGCGCGCCGGCGCGACTGGCTTGTTCCTGTGCTCGGCGCCCGCTGCGTCCTGGGATGCCGACGTCCTGCTCGGTGCGGGCCGGGTCGCCACGGTGCGGATCCCGCACATATCGCTCGCCAGCCTCGGGCTTGCGCCTGCCGCGCGGCGGGCGGCCGCCGCGGGCACCGTGGTCTTCGAGGACTGCGACGAGGCGCTCCTGCTCGGCGGCTACCTCGCGGCCAGCAACAACGTCCCGATCCAGATCCTGGACAACCTCGGGACGAACGACCTAGTCGACGGCAACCCGCTGGTCATCCGCTGCGGCAACCTGCTCGGCGTGGGTCCGCTGCGGGTAGACGTCGCGCTGCTGCACGCTCCGCTGGGCGATGCCGAGGGCAACCTGGTCCACGTCGGCAGCCGATGGGCTGACCTGCTCATGGCCCGGTCCGCGGAACACGTCATCGCCCAGGTCGATCGCGTCGTCCCGACCGCCGTGGCCGCCCGGCTGGGCGTGTCGATCCCCGGCTACCTGGTCGACGAGGTGGTGAAGGCTCCGTTCGGCGCGCATCCACTCGGCAGCGTCGGCGGCTACGTGGCGGACCTGGACCACCTCGCGGCCTACCAGGCGACGGTGAACGCCGACGGCTTCGCCGGCTATCTCGCCCGCTACTGCGAGATCGATCACCGTTCCTACCTGGACCAGCTGCCCGCGGCGCGGTTGCGCGAGCTGGAGGTGGCAGCGCACGGCGGCTGAGTTCACCGGCGAGCGGAGCGGCTCACCGGCCGGTGAACCGAGGCACCCGGCCTTCCCGCCGGGCGGCGAGTGCCTCGCGGGCATCAGCGGTCCGTGCCAGCCGGAGCGTGTACTGCTGCTCCACGGCGTAGCCCTCCTGTACCGGCAGCGCCTCACTCTCGTTGAGCGCCGCCTTGCCCAGCCGTAGCGCCAGCGGGCTGTTCGCCGCAATGCCCCGCGCCCTGGCCATCGCCGCATCGGCAAGCTCGGCGCCGTCGTGGACCGAGTCCAGGAAGCCGAATCGCAGCGCCTCCTCACTCGACAGCGGCTGCCCGGTAAAGAACATGCGCCGGACGACCCCCTGTGGCAGGTGCCGCATCAGGTGCCGGCCTCCGCCGCAGCGTCCGACCGACAGCTCGGGCAGAGCGAAGCTGGCCCGCGGCGAGCCCATCCGCATGTCGGCGCACGAGGCGATGACCGCGCCGGCCCCGATGGCCGGGCCGTCAAGCACGGCGATGGACGGCTGGGGCAGCTCCAGCAGCTGCCCGAAGACCCGCCGGGCTAGTTCCTGGCGCCGGGCATCGGCATCGTCGGCAGCCGCCCCGGACAGCGCGGCCAGTTCCGTCACGTCAGCACCGGCGCAGAATGCCCTGCTGCTCGCCGACATCAGCACCATCACCGAGACCTGCGGGTCAGTGGCGATCCGCTCGATGACGGCGCTGAGCTCGGCGTAGAAACCCGACGACAGCGCGTTCACCGGCGGCCGGTCGAGCATGACGGCGGCAACGCCGTCCGCGGTCTCCACCCGCACCTGGCCGCTCACGAGCTGGCCTGCCTGACCACTCCGGCCTCGATAAGCGCATCGATATGAGCGGCGTCCAGGCCATGCTCGGCCAGGACTTCGCGGCTGTGCTGGCCGAGCCCGGGAGCCGGGGTCAGCCGTGCGCGCGAGGCGAACCCGTCGAACGCGGCCGGCCACTCGGCCACGCGCGGCTGGCTCTCGTCAGGCACGTCGTAGATCATGCCCCTGTCCCGGAAGTGCGGGTCACGCACCGGCTCGTGCAGGTCGTTCACCGGGGCTACCGGGACGTCATGGCGGATGAGCAGTTCGATCAGCGGCCCGCGATCGTAGCCGCCGATGCGCTCGCGCAGCAAGCGCTCGATCTGGCCGATGTGGCGTCGGCGCTGCTGGTAGCGGGTGAATTCCCCGCCGGTCAGCTCCTGGAGTTCCAGCGCTCGTACCAGGCGCTCCCAGAAGTGATCTTCAAGGGCGCCGATGGTCACGTACCGCTCGTCCGCCGTCCGGTAGACGCCATAGCCAGGCCGGACGAGAGCATCGGCGCTGGCCTGCTCGCTCAGCGCTTCAGCGATGCGCGGCTCCATCAGCGCCAGGGTGCAGTCCGATATCGCGACGTCGAGGTGACGCCCCTCGAAGGCGGCCGGCCGGGCCAGCTTCTCGTGCAAGGCCAGGACCACCGCCAGCAGCGAATACAACGACGCGCCCAGGTCGGCGGCGGGCAGCGTGGTCGGCACGTAGTCGGCGGCGAAGTACGACTTCGGCGGCGGGATGGCTCCGGCGAAGGACAGGTACTGGAAGTCGTGCCCGGGGAGGTCACGGTACGGGCCCGAGGCACCGTACCCCGATATCGACAGGTAGATGATCTGGGGGTTCACCTCGAGCAGCGCGTCGAAGCCGAGGCCCAGGCGATCCATGACACCGGGCCGGTACGTCTCCACCAGCACATCGGCCGAAGCGACCAGGCGGAGCAGTGCAGCATGGCCGTCGGCCGACTTCAGGTCGACCGACAGATCCCGCTTGCCGCGGTTCTCGGCGGCGAACATGACCGGGCGCTGGCGCAGCCGGTCGCCGGCATCGGGCCGCTCCACCTTGATGACGTCCGCGCCGAGACCGGCCAGCAGGCGGGTGGCGTACGGCCCGGGCACCTGTTCAGACAGGTCGACGACCTTGATGCCTGCTAGCACCCCATCCGCTGCCACCGCGATCCTCCGCTTCCAGCTCGATCCCAACGGCTGTATGATAACTACTGTAGTAGTTATCATAGAACGAGGTGTCGGGAACGAGAAGCGCGCGGAGGTCGCCGCATGACGACTGATTACGTCTCGGCGTGGATGACCGGCGAACTGCAGGCGCTGCGCGACGTGGCGCGGCAGTTCTTCGAGCGAGAAGCCGCGCCGCAGATGGCCACGTGGTCCGAGCAGCGGTTCGTCGACCGGGAATTCTGGGTGAAGGCGGGCAAGCTCGGCCTGCTCTGCCCCACGGTCCCGGAAGAGTACGGCGGCCCGGGCGGCAACATCCTGCACCAGGTGGCCATCACCGAGGAGCAGTCGCGTGTCCTGGAAAAGGGCTGGGGCAACAATGTCCACAGCGGGGTGGTCACTGACTACATCCTCAGGTACGGCAGCACGGAGCAATGCCAGCGCTGGCTGCCGTCGATGGTCGAGGGCACCGTCATCGGCGCGATCGCCATGACCGAGCCGGGGGCCGGGAGTGACGTACGGGCGATCTCCGGCCGCGCGCGCCGCGACGGTGAGGAGTACGTCATTGACGCCACGAAGACCTTCATCACCAACGGCCAGACCGCGGACCTGATCATCGTCGCGGTCAAGCTGGAGAACCCGCAGGACCCAGCCGCTGACCCCAGGGCGATCACGCTGATCGCGGTCGAGGCGGACAAGGCCGAGGGCTTCGTTCGCGGAGCCCCGCTGCGCAAGATCGGACAGCACGCCGCCGATACGTCGGAGCTGTTCTTCCACGGATGCCGGGTCCCGGTCGCGAACCGCATCGGCGAGGAGGGCGCCGGTTTCCCCGCGCTGATGAACCAGATGCCCCAGGAACGGCTGATCCTGGCCGTCAATGCCGTGGCCCAGACGGAAAAGGCGGTGCGACTGACGCTGGCGTACACGAAGGAGCGCAAGGTCTTCGGCAAACCGCTATACGACCAGCAGAACACCCGGTTCGTGCTGGCCGAGTGCGCGACGCTGGCCCGGGCGGCCCGGCTCTTCGTCGATCACTGCATCAGCGCGCACGCGCAGGGCCGGCTCGACAACACGACCGCGGCCATGGCCAAGTGGTGGCTGACCGACGTGCAGTGCAAGGTCCTCGACGAGTGCGTCCAGTTGTTCGGCGGATACGGCTACATGGAGGAATACCCCATCGCCCGCATGTACGCCGACTCCCGAGTGCAGAAAATCTACGGCGGCGCGAACGAAATCATGAAGGAAATCATCGCGCGCGCCCTGTGATGAAGGGGAACGAGATGCCCAGTTCGTTCGGTAGCCTGAACGGCCAGGTCGCCTTGATCACCGGCGGCGCCGGCGGTCTCGGCCGTGAGGCGGCGTTGTGGCTGGCCGTGGCGGGCGCGCAGGTCGTCGTCGCTGACGTCAACCCGGCAGCGCTGGAACGAGCCGAGATCACGCTGACCGAGAAGCTCCCGGACGCCAAGAGCTTTCATTACGCCGCGCTCGACGTGACCGACTCCGCCGCGGTACGCGACCTCGTCGCCGACATCGGAAGCCGCCACGGACGGCTGGACATCCTGCTGACCAGCCATGGCTTCCCGCGGGACCGGCGCCTGGAGGACATGGCCGACGACGACTGGAACGAGGTCATCGGCGTCTGCCTGACCGGCACGTTCCTGTGCGTCCGCGAATCGGCGCGCCTGATGGCGCCTCAGGCCTACGGCCGCATCATCACCGTCGCGTCTCGCGCCTGGCACGGAAATCCGGGCCAGGCGAACTACTCGGCAGCCAAAGCCGGCGTGGTCGGGCTCACCAAATCCGTGGCCAGGGAACTCGGCCGCCACGGGGTCACGGCCAACGCGGTAGCCCCGGGACTGACCGATACTCAATCGCTGCGCGAACTGGAGACCTTCGACCAGATCGCCGAGCGCGCCATCCGGGACAACAGCGTCAAGCGCATCGGCCAGCCATCCGACGTGGCCGCGGCGGTCCTGTTCCTGGCGTCCCCCGAGGCCGGGTTCGTCACCGGCGAGGTCATCCATGTCTCGGGTGGGCGGTTCGGTTGATCACCCGGAGCACCGACCGGCCGGCCGACCCGGCGCACTGGGCCCAGCTCGACCACGACAGCGTCGAGCTGGTCCGGCGAGCCCGCAGCTACCTGGACGAGATCGCGCCGCTGCTCCCGGCCGCTGAGCGGGACAGAGTCCTTCCGGTGGAGATCATCCCGGGCCTGCTGGACGTCGGCTTCGTGCGCGGCGCGATCGGTGTCCCGCGATGGCGGCCTGGGCGACGTGGGCCGCGGGCTGTCGCTGGCCATGCGGGCCATCAACGGCGGACGGCCCAACGTGAGCGCTGGCTGCACCGGCATCGCCCAGGCCGCGCTCGAGGCAGCCAGCGCCCACGCGGTGTCGCGGAGCCAGTTCGGGAAGCCGCTCGCAGGCTTCCAGCTGGTGCAGCAGCTGATCGCCGATATCGCGGTGCAGACCAACGCCGCGCGCCAGGTGTACCAGTCGGCCGCCCGCCTGCTCGACAACGGCGCCGATGCCCGGGTGGAATGCTCCATGTCCAAGTACTTCTGCTCCGAAGCGGCCAATCAGGTGGCGACCAGAGCGGTGCAGGTTTCGGCGCCGCGGGGCTGATGGAAGGCAATGTCGCGGAGCGGCTGTTCCGCGATGCGCGCGAGGCCACCATCGGTGAGGGAACATCACAGATGCAGGTCCTGCAGATCGGCAAGGCCCTGCTGGGCGTCTCGGCGGTGCGGTGAGCGATGCCGCCATCGACGCTAGGGGCGGGCCCGTACCCGGGGACGGGCATCGTCGGGTATCACGCTTACCTGCCCGCCTACCGCCTTCGGCGCGGCGAGATCGCGGCCGCGATCGGGGCGAGCGCGCGCGGGATCCGCTGCGTGGCCGGCTACGACGAGGACAGCACGACGCTCGCGGTGGCGGCGGCGCTGCCGGTGGTGCAGGGGCGGGAGCCGACCGCCGGCAGCGTGTGGTTCGCCACCACCGACCCGGTATACGCCGACAAGACCAACGCCACGGCGGTGCACGCGGCCCTCGACCTCCAGCCGGGCATCCTCGCCGCGGACCTGGGCGCCACCGTGCGTTCGGGCATCGTCGCACTGCTCGCTGCCGCCCGGGACGGCGGGCTCGCCGTGCTGGCCGACCGGCGCGGCGGCCCGGTCGGCGGCACCGACGAGCGCGAGGGAGCCGACGCGGCGGCCGCCTTCCTGTTCGGCGAGCGAGATCCGCTGGCCCGCATCGTCGGTACCGCGTCGGTCACGGCCGAGTTCATCGACCGGTGGCGTGCGCCCGGGGCGGCGGACGGCGCGACCTGGGAGGAACGTTTCGGCGAGCAGCGATACGCCGAGCTCGCCGGCCAGCTGCTGGCCAGGCTCTCCGACGCTGGCGTCGAGCTCGGCGGCGTCCGGCGGTTGGCCGTGGCCGGGATGAACGCACGTGCGGTACGCAGTGTGGCCAGGACCATGCAGGAGGCAACCGGGGCGAAGCTCGAAGGGGACGATCTAGCCGGCATCGTCGGCAACGCCGGAGCCGCGCAGGCCGGCCTGGCCCTGGCTGACCTGCTCGACGCGGCCGGGGCCGGTGAGACGCTGCTGCTGATCTCGCTCGCTGACGGTGCCGATGCGCTGGTCCTGCGGACCACCGGCGCGATCACCCAAGGCCGTGGCGAGCCGCTGCGCGCACAGGTCGATCGCGGCGTGACGATCGGCTACCCGCAGTACCTGCTGTGGCGGGAGCGGATCACGGCGGAACGGCCGCGCCGTCCCGACCCGGACCGTCCGTCGGCGCCGTTCGCCTGGCGCAACCGGCAGTACAAGCTGTCGATGACCGGAGGCCGGTGCCGCACGTGCGGCGCGGTGCAGTTCCCGCGGGCGAGGGTCTGCTACCAGTGCCACACCGCCGGCGAGTTCGAGCCCGTGTCCGCCGCCGGACAGACAGCTCGCATCGTCACCTTCACGGTCGACCGGCTCGCGTTCTCGCTGAGCCCGCCGCTGGTCAGCGCGATCGTAGCCTTCGAGCAAGGCGGCCGCCTGCAGTGCGAGCTCACCGACGTCCGTGAGCCGCTGGCCGTCGGTGACGAGGTGGTTCCGACCTTCCGCCGCGGTGCCACCGTTGGCGGAATCCGCAATTACATCTGGAAGGCCCGGCCGGTGTACCGGGCCGCGCCGGCCGTCCCGGCATCCGCCGGTGCCGGACGTGAGAATTAGGAGGCGCCTGTGGCTCAGCACGGTCTGAGCGATCGTGTCGCCATCATCTCGATGGGCTGCACACGATTCGCGGAACACTTCGACCGCAGCGCGGATGAGCTCGCCATCGATGCCGTCGCGGACGCGCTGGAGGGACCCGGCCTGACCCGCGACGACATCGACGCGTACTGGCTGGGCACCTACATATCGGGGATCAGCGGCATCGCGCTGGCCCGGCCGCTGCGGCTGGTGGGTAAGCCGGTCACGCGGGTGGAGAACATGTGCGCCACGGGCTCCGAGGCGCTGCGCGCGGCCGCCTACGCCGTCGCCTGCGGTGCCGTGGACATCGCCATGGCCGTCGGCGTGGAGAAGCTGAAGGACACCGGCTACGCCGGGCTGATATCGCCGAAGATCCAGGATGACGGCACCCGCGTGAACACCTCGGCGCCTGCGAACTTCAGCCTGCTCGCGCCTGCTTACCAGCAGCGCTACGGCGTACCGCCGGAAATGTTTCGGGCCGCCATGTCTCACGTGGCCTGGAAGAACCACGCGAACGGCGCCCTGAACCCCCGCGCGCAGTTCCGCCGGGAGATACCGAAGGAATCCATCGAGCGTTCCCCGGCCGTGGCCGGCGAGCTGAGGGTGATGGACTGCTCGGGCGTGGCCGACGGCGCCGCGGCCGCGATCGTGACGCGCGCCGAGGACGCGCACACGTACACCGCCACGCCCCTGTACATCAAGGCGCTGTCGCTGGTCACTGGGGACGGCTCCGGCGCGGCTGACCCGTCGTACGACTACACCAGCTTCCCCGAGGTCGTCGAGTGCGCGCGCGAGGCGTACGCACAGGCCGGGATCACGGACCCGCGCAGGCAGCTCGCCCTCGCCGAGGTGCACGATTGCTTCACCCCGACCGAGATCGTCCTGATGGAGGACCTCGGCTTCGCCGGGCGTGGCCAGGCCTGGCGGGACGTCCTGGACAGGGTCTACGACCGAGACGGCGAGCTGCCCGTGAATCCCGACGGTGGGCTCAAGAGCTTTGGCCATCCGGTCGGGGCCAGCGGGCTCCGGATGATCTACGAATGCTGGCTTCAGCTACGCGGCCAGGCCGGTGCCCGCCAGGTCGCCACCGCGCACCGCGGGCTGGCGCTGACGCAGAACCTGGGCGGCGCCCCGGGCGACTGCGTCTGCTTTGTCTGCGTAGTGGGCACTGAGCACGGGAGTGGTGGGCTCTGAGCACGGTGTGATGGGCGCTAGGCACGGGTGTACGGCAACTAAGCACGGATGATGGCCGGGACTCTATTGGCGATCCTTGTGCATACAAAAATGAATGCGTTATTATCCAAGAAGCGGTATCAGAGACGGGATTCGGCATGCATGTGATCGATACGGCAAGTATTCCGTGGACCCTGGTCAGCAAGAGCAACCGCCCGGGCCGCGTCCACCGCAAGCTCGTCCACGAGGGATCGGTCTCGCCGGGTGTCGGGTACACCGCTGACCTTGTGCAGTACGAGGGCGGGTACGGCACGTTCAGTGCGCCGCGGCACAAGCACAACTTCGACCAGATCCGCTACGTGGTCAGCGGCAATCCCGACTTCGGCCACTACCAGGTCGCCGCGCCGGGCCAGTCGGCGTTCTTCCCGGCCGGCGCGGCCTACGGGCCGGAGACCATCGAAGAGGCAGAGATCCTGCTGATCCAGTGGGGCGAGCACTGGATGACACGGGCCGAGCACGACGAGACCTACGCCCGCATGCAGCAGGCCGGCGAGTTCAAGGACGGCTACTACGTCACGGTCGACGCCGCCGGGAACGAGCAGCGCGCCGATGGCCGCAACGCGGTCTGGGAGACCTTCAACGGGCGGGAGCTCGTCTACCCGACCCCGAGGTATGCGCAGCCAGTGATCATGGAGCCGGCCGGCTTCGAGTGGCGCCCGGCGGGCCGCGGCGTATCGGGCAAGGTCATGGGTCACTTCACCGAGGACGACGTGCACGTCGGTAACTACCGCTGGGACGAGGCCGACGGCGTGCTGACGCTGGGTCCGGAGCGCACTGCGCTGCTGTGGGTCGTCGACGGGAAGCTGACCGTCGAGGGTGCTTCCCACGATCATTCGACGGTCATCTTCTCCGAGCTGGGTGAGACCACGGACCTGGCCGGCACCGCAGGCGCTCAGGCGGTCGTCTTCGGCCTGCCACTGCCGGCCAGCCGTCAGTTATGTAACTCCCAGGGATGGCAGGGCTCATGGTAACGGGACCGCTTCAGGGCGTTCGTGTCATCGACCTCACCGTCTGGATGTCGGGCGCGATCGGCTCGATGCTGCTCGGTGACCTCGGCGCCGACGTGGTCAAGATCGAAGGACCGACCGGAGACCCGGTTCGCCGCTACGTGCCGATCGGCTCGACCGAGTCAGCCGGCACTCCGGGCGGAATCAACTTCGCCTACGCCCTCTGCAACAGGAACAAACGGCAGGTCAGGCTCGACCTCCGCGACCCGGCCGGGCGGGACAGGCTCTACGACCTGGTGCGAGACGCGGATGTGTTCATCACCAGCATGCAAGCGGAAACCCTGTTGTTGCTGGGGGCCGACGAGGAATCGATCAAATCGGTCAACCCCGCCATCGTGTATGCGAAGGCAGGCGGGCTGGGCCACACCGGGCCACGGGCGAACGACCGATGCCAGGACATGCTGGGGATGGCATACGCCGGCCTGCTCTTTACCGCGTCACCAGAACGAGATGAGCCCTTTGCCCCGCCGGGCGCGACGAATGACGTACTCACCGGCACAATGACCGCGTTCGGCGTCCTGGCCGCGCTGATGCAGCGCCAGCAATCGGGACTCGGGGAAACCGTCCACACGTCCTTGCTGCACACAGCGCTGTGGACGCAGCTTATCCAGCTCGGCACCGTCGCCAACGCACCCCAGCTGCTGCTGCCCGCCCGGTCCCGGCGCGAGCCGCGCAGTCCCGGGGTGAATCAGTACAGGTGCTCGGACGGACGATGGATAGCCATCGCGGCCGTCACGGCCGACGCGTGGGCGCGGCTCGTGAAGGCGCTCGATCTCAGGTTCACCGAGGCCCGGGAAGAGGACCTGCTGTCCTATGCGGGGGTCCTGACTCATGCGGCCCGCGTGCGGGAGATCCTCGACGAGCACTTCGCCAGGCAGCCCGTGTCCTACTGGCTTGATCGCCTGGAAGCGGGCGGCATCTGGTGCACGCCGGTGAACACGCCCGCCGACGTCATCGACGACGAGCAGGTCAACGCGAACGGATACATAAGCACGCTCGACGATGGCCTCAGGACGGTGGCGATGCCGTTCACGCTGGCCGGCTATCAAGCCCCGGCTCGCGCTGCTCGTCGGCTGGGCGAGGACGACGACGCCGTGCTGAGGGAAGACTAAACCGCGTTCAGGCCGACCTCACCTCACGGGCAGGGTCAGGAGAAGGTCAGCGGCAGGCGGATCCAGCCGTTGCGCAGCAGCTGGCGGATCTCGATCACCTCGCCCGTGACCTCGATCCGGTCGAAGGAGTCCAGCAACGCGCCGTACAGCTCGCGCGCCTCGAGCCGGGCGAGGTGGGCGGCGATGCAGAGGTGCGGACCGTAGCCGAACCCGAGATGCGCGCTGGCGTTCGGCCGCTCGATGTCGTATGCCCAGGGATCCGCGAAGACCTCCGCGTCCCGGTTCCCGGCGTCGTAGAGCAGGTAGACGCGCTGGCCCGCCTTGATGTCGACGCCGCGGATCTGGGTGTCCGCGAGCACCGTGCGCAGGAACCCGCGGGCCGGCGTGGTCCACCGCAGCGACTCCTCGATCGCCCCGTCAAGCAGATCAGGATTCGCCTTGAGCTTCTTGAGCTGATCCGGATGCTCGGCGAGCGCGAGAGCCATCCCGGCGAGAAGCGACCGCGTCGTATCACTGCCCGCCGCGAGAAACGTGCTGCAGTAGGTGAGCAAGTCGGCTTCTGACAGGGGCTTTCCGTCGAGCTGAGCAGCGAGAAGGTTCGAGATCAGGTCCTCGCCCGGGTTGACCCGTTTGACCATGAACTGCGCCCGGAAAAAGTCATGCATCTCGGAGAACTGCCGGATGGCCGCGGCGATGTTGTCCGGGCCGTGAATCAGCTTCAGCGACTCGAGCGCGTCGCTCCATCGGCGGATGTCTGCCTCGTGGCCTGACGGCAAGCCGATGAGCGTCGTCGCGACCCGGATCGGCAGGACGGCGGCTACTGCCTCGACGAAGTCGAGGGGCTCGCCTGGCTTGATCGTGCCGACGAGTTGGGCAACGTCGCGCCTTACCTGTTCTCCCAGCCTCGCCAGAGGCCGAGGGGCGAAGTTCCGCGAGGCCACGCCGCGCAGCTCCCGGTGCCGCGGCGGATCGGCGTAGGCGAATTGCTCGCCTTGGCCGTAGAGCGTGGCGTATACCTCGACCTCCTGCGGCGTGAGCCGGAGCTCGTGCAGGTGCAGCCCGCGGGCCGAGGAGAAGGTCTCCGGTCTCCGGGCGGCTTCCTTGATGTCCTCGTGCTTGGTCAGAACGAAGACATCGAGCGGCCGGTAATAGAAGACCGGGCACTCAGCGTGCAGTCGCTCGTAGCTCTGCCGCCGACCTTCGAAGTAGAAGTCGGGATCCTCAAGGCGGACGTCGTCGACGGTCAACTCCATTGTTCGCCTATTCGTTCGCAGCTGACACATCGGGTGGCGACGTGATGAACCCCGACGGCTCCCGGTCGAGGATGACCGCCTTGGTCTCCAGGTATGGCATCAGGCCCTCGCGGCCGCCCTCGCGGCCGATACCTGACTGCTTGAAGCCGCCGAAGGCGAAAGCGTGGGAGTTACGGTGCGCGTTGTGCCCGACGGTGCCCGACCGGATCTGGCGCGCGAACTCCCAGGCGTGGTCCTCGTCGTTCGTGAACACCGCGGAATTGAGCCCGTAAATCGAGTCGTTCGCCACCGTGATCTGATCCTGCTCGTTCTCCGCCGGTATGACGCTCAGCACCGGGCCGAAGATCTCGTTGCGGGCGATCGTCGAGTGGTTGTCCACGTTGCCGAAGACCGTGGGCTCGATGAACCAGCCGACGTCGAGGCCGGCCGGCCGGCGTCCGCCCGCTGCCAGCTGGGCGCCCTCCTGGCGGCCCTGGTCGAGTAGCCCGCAGATCTTGTCGAGCTGCCGTTTCATGGCCACTGGCCCCATGTCGATGTTCGCGTCGAACGGGTCACCGACTCGCACCTTGGCGAACTCAGCGCTCAGGGCCTCGACGAGCTCGTCGTGGCGGTGCTTGCTGACGATGACCCTGGTGAGCGCCGAGCACACCTGGCCGGTGAGCTCGGTGGCCGACCCGGCCAGGGACGCCGCGGCGGTCGCGATGTCGTAGTCATCCAGGATGAGCGCGGCCGACTTGCCGCCGAGCTCGAGATTGACCCGCGCGACCCGCTCGGCGCAGATTCCGGCGATCCGGCGGCCGGCGGCGGTCGAGCCGGTGAAGCTGATCTTGTCGATACCGGGGTCGCGGACCAGTTCCTCGGAGACCTCGCGCTCGGCGGTGATGATGTTCAGTACCCCCGGCGGCAGGTCGGCCTGCTCCGCCACTTCCGCGAGCAGGTAGGCAGCCACCGGCGCCTCCGGCGCGGACTTCAGCACGGCCAGCAAGGCCGGCGCGATCTTCCAGCTCATGGCCACGATCGCCGCGTTCCACGGGATGATCGCCCCGACCACGCCGACCGGCTCCCTGACGAGCCACCCGTAACCGCCCCCGGCGGGCTCGTGCCGCTCGACGAACTCGAAGGAGTCGGCCAGGCCGGCGTAGAAGTCGTAGATACCCGGTATGCGGGCGCCGCGGGTGACGGCATCGACGTGCAGGATGCCCATCTCCGATGACCAGATGTAGCTCAGGTCGTCGGCCCGCTCGCGCAACCCGGTGGAGATCGCCCGCAGGTACTGCGCGCGCTCGGCGTGGGTCATGCGTGGCCACGGTCCCCGGTCGAAGGCCTGCCGGGCCGCGGCGACCGCCCGGGACACGTCCTGCTTGCGGGCCGCGGCCACGCGGACCCACACGTCCTCGGTAGCGGGCTGGACCACGTCGATGAGATCGCCGCCGCCGGGCGTGACCCATTCGCCGCCGATGTACAGACGGTCCGGGTGTCGGACGGGTACGGCATGCGCCTTGTCAGCGGCCATGGGCTGGTCTTTCTCCTATCGGCGGATTCATCTATCCGGGAGCCGGTCAGCCCCTGGACGCGGGATGTTCCTGGTGATCTTCCGTCAAGCCGACGTGCCTCATGGGTTAGACGGGTAGGTCTCGGTCCAGTCGACCATCAGCTTGCGCTCGGCGAACAGCCACGAGCCGTCAGGCTGCCGGGCGAACGCATCCAGGTAGCGGATGTACGCCTTCATCACGGTGCGCTGGCCGTCAACCTCGTGCAGGTGATGGGCGATGCAGTACGACTCGCCGGTGGCCCGGTCCGCGTCGAGCACCACCGTGCTCTGCCCGTTGAAGTGCATCGTCGCCTGGTACGTATTCAGGTTGTCGAACACCGGCGCGAGCGACTCCCGGCCGTGCAGTTCCTGGGTGGGCTGCTCCGACCCGCTGTCCATGTACACCAGGAAGCGGGTGTCGGAGGTGAACAGCGCCATCTGGCCCTTTGCGTCGCGGCGGTCCGCGCAATGCGCGTACGCGTCGAACAGCTGCCGGATGGCGAGCCGGTCGGCTGCTTCCTCAGCCGGCATCCTGCTGCCGCTGGCCTCGGTCGTGGTCACGGTCTGCGTCCTTTCTGCAGCTGGGTCCTGGCCATACCTGGCCCGGCAGCGGCCCGCCTGCTATGTGGCGGCTCCCGGCGCCAGCCTGAGGCGGGGGTTGCCATGCTCGAGGAGACACCAATTTTGCATACAGAAAATACTACAATATTGCATGAATAATCTGAAGTCGAGTCGGACGCCGCACTCGGAGCTCACGAGGCGCGGCCCGGTACGCCGTATCCGGCACGCGGATACCGGAGCGGGGAGCGGGGATGGCATCAGCCCGGCACACCGGACGGTGACGCCCACGCGGTCACCGGACCGAGGAGCTGCCCTCCGTCGACGACGAGCGACGTGCCGGTGACATAGGAGGATTCGTCCGACGCGAGGTAGAGCAGCGCGTCGGCGATCTCGGCGGGCCGGCCGATCCGCGGGATGGCCATGCGCCCGAACCAGGCTCCGCGGTCAAGGTCGGCGAAGTCGGGCCCGGAGTTCATGGGCGTCTCCACCCCACCTGGGTGCAGGGAATTGACCCGGATGCCGAACGGGCCGAGCTCGTGCGCGGCGCAGCGAGCATAGGTGGCGTTGGCCGCCTTGCTGCTGGCATAGGGAAGAAAGCCCCGGCCGCCGGTCATCGCGGCGATCGACGACACGAAGATGATGACTCCCCCGCCGGCGGCGCGCATTCCCGGCACGCACGCTGACGTGCCCAGGGCGGGCCCGAGGACGTTCACCTCGAACGCGACTCGCATGGCCGCCTCGTCGGCGTTCTCCGCCGTGCCCTGCACCATCACCCCGGCGTTGTGCACGAGGATGGTAGGCGCGCTCGCGAAGCGATCCCGGGCGGCCTGGACCGCATTCCCCCACGCGGCCTCGTCTCGCACGTCCAGGTGGACGTACAGGGCTCGGTCGCCCAGCTCGGCGGCCACCGCGGCGCCCTCATCGTCGCGCGTATCCGCCACCACGACGCGGGCACCTTCGGACACGAAGCGGGAGGCGGCCGCGGCGCCGATGCCGCGCGCGGCCCCTGTCACCAGCGCGACGCGCCCGGCGAGGCGACGCGAGCCGCAGACGGCAGGGCGCGCGTCCCGGGAGGCCATGAACTCAGCCATCGGCGCTCAGCCGGCGAACACGGCCGCGGAGGCGATCCGGTGTCGCAGCGGTGCGGTGATGAACTCCAGCAGGACGACGGCGCCCGCCTCGGCCCTGGCGATGCCCTTCTGAATGCTCTCCGCAACCTCCCCGGGATCCGTGATCCGCCAGGCCTCCGCGCCCAGCGCGCTGCCGATCTCCGCGTAGCGGCCGGACAGGGCCTTGAGGCCGAACCGCTCCTCGGCTACGCGCTGGTGATCGCCGTAGCCTGTCATCTCGGAGTTGTTCACGAGGATGCACAGCACCGGGATCTTGTTGCGAACCGCGGTCTCCAGCTCCAGGCCGCACTGCCCGAACGCGGCGTCGCCAAGGAAGCAGACCGAGAGCTTGTCCGGCGCGGCGACCTTCGCGCCGAGCGCGAGGCCCAGCGATGAACCGAGCGGCGTGGAGTTGCCCCAGCCCAGGTAGCCCCGGGGCCGTGTGCTCACGTAGTGCGGTGCCAGGTGGTCCCGAGGGTAGCCGGAGTCGTGCGTGATGACCGCGCGCGCCGGGTCAACCGCCCGCATCAGCTCGCCGATAACCCGCAGCGGGCTGATCGGCACCTCGTCCGAGGAGAATCGCGGATTCCATTCCGCCGCTGTCCGGGCGGCGACCTCTGCGATCTCGGCTCTCGCATCGCGGCCGGCGCTGGCCGCCGGGCGTGACTTCAGCCGGCTGCGCAGCTCTTCGGTCAGCTGCTGGAGAACCAGCTGGGCGTCCCCCACCAGGCCGCACGCGAGCGGGTATTGCTGGGCTAGGTCGTCGGGGTCGTTGGTGGCCTGGATGATGACCTTGCCCCGCGGGAGCTGGAAAGAGCCCAGCGTCGTGATCAGGCTCGCGCCGATGCTGAGGACAACATCGGCATCCGGGACGAACGCCCGGATGCCGGGGCTGATCGCCGTCCCGCCCGAGCCGATCGACAGCGGGTGGTCCTCAGGGAACGCGCTCTTGCCGACATAGGTGGTGGCGACCGGAGCGTTGATCAGCTCGGCGAACTCGACCAGGGCGTCGGTCGCGCCGGCCCACAGGACGCCTTGCCCGGCCCGGATCAGCGGCCGTTCGGCATCGAGTAGCAACTCGGCGGCGCGCTCGACATCACGCGGGTCGGCTGCGCTGCGGTACCGCACCGGCGGTGAGTACTCGAACAGGGCCTCGTCGAACTCCTCCTCGGCGACATCGAGCGGCAACTCCAGTACGACCGGGCCGGGGCGGCCCGATCGCATCAGCTGGAACGCCCGGCGCATCTGCTCGTGCACCGTCTGCGCCGTCGAGAACCGGGCTGCCCACTTCGTGATGGGCCGGTATGCCTCGACCGCGTCGAACGTGGTTCGCAACCCGAGTTCGGCGCGGGTATTGCCGTTCGGCAGCAGCAGCAGGGGCACCGAGTCGGCGTAGGCCTGGGCGACGCCGCCGAATGCGTGCTCCGCGCCCGGGCCGTGCTGAACCATCGCGATGCCGATGCGGTTGCCGTTCGAGGTCCGGCTGTAAGCGTCCGCCATGTTGATGACGCTGCGCTCCTGGCGGCCCACGATCGGCCGGATTCCCACCGCCGCCGCGGTGTCGATCATCTTGTTAGCCGGGAAACAGAAGATCGTGTCCACGCCTTCGCGGCGCAGCACCTCGGCGACTGCCTGGCTACCCTTCATGCCTCGATCCCTTCACCGTGCCGAACGTCGGGCAAGTGGCGGTCAAGCCACAGGCCGCACGAGGCCAGACCAGGTCCTGCCACGGAACCATCACTTTTGTATTAATTATTGCATGCAAATAATATGAGGGACAGACCGCAGGGCAGATTGTCCGGTCGTCGGGCGCACCGAACCGCTAGGCGGCTGACGCCCGGGACAGCTCTCGTCATCGGCGCAAAGCCACGATGTCCAGCGCGACGCAGCTTGTCTGGTTCGCATCGGCTATGACCCGGAGCGGATTGATCTCGATCTCGGCCATCGAAGATGCCGCCGTGAGGTACGCGTCAGCGACCGCGCGAACGACGCGGCCGAGCACGGCAAGATCGGCGCCCGCGTGCCCGCGGAAGCCCGCGAGGCGTGGCCACAGGCGCAGCTCTCGCAGCGCTCTTACCAGCTCCTCGTCCGCGAACGGGATCGCGAGATGCGCGACATCCAGCTCGATCTCGGCGGCCACTCCGCCGGCCCCGATGGTCAGCACCGGCCCGAATACCTCGTCATCGTGGACGCCGACGAGCAGATCCAGTCCGCCGGCGACCATCTCCTGCACGAAGACGCCGTCGGCTTCGAGCCCGAGCGGGGCCAGCCGCTGGGACGAAGCCATCTCCTTGAAGGCCGCTGCCGCCTGCTCGCCTCCGCGGATGTCGAGCCGCACGCCGCCGACCTCCGTCTTGTGGATCAGGCCCGGTGCGCTGAGCTTCATCACGACCGGTCCCCCGATCAGCTCGGCCGCCTCGGCAGCCTCCTCCGCACTGGTGACCAGTGACTCGAGCGGGACGCGTACCCCTGCGGACGTCAGCAGTTCCTTCGACTGCTCGTAGGCGAGAGCGCGCTCGCTCGCTGCCCTCGGCTGGTCCGAACCGATCACAGGCGCTGGCGTGCCCGTCGTGGCGGGAAGCTCCGTACCGCGCCACTCGGCAAAGCGCTGCAAGGCCTTCACCGCGCGGCGGATGCCGTCGACCGGCGCCATGCCCGCGGCGTGCAGCACCTGGTACCCGTCACCACGCCGGGGCGACATCCATATCGGGATCAGCAAGGTACCCGTGGACCGCGCGATCTCGACCGCGTCCCTGGACACCGCGACCGTGCTGTCGCCGTAGTCCGCCGGCATCGCGAACAGCACCGAGCCGACGTTCGGGTCGTTGCAGATGAGCTCGAACACGGCCCGGTTCAGATCCGCGTCGGTGAATACCTTGGTGGTAAGGTCCACCGGATTGTCCACGAACCCGAATGCCGGGGCCCGCGCCCTGAGCGCCGCCAACGTCGCCGGCTCGAAGATCGCAAGCTCAAGCCCGGCGCTGCCCACCAGGTCCGCGGCGAGTGACGCCGTGCCCCCTGAGAACGAGTACACACAGGTCCGTGTGACGTCGCGGTCGGCCACCCCGAGGGCCTTGGAGAACAGCTGCAAGGTCTCGCCCAGCTCGTCTACGTCGTCGACGCGCACCACGCCGTACTGGGCGAAGACCGCGGAGGCCACCGCATCGTTCCCGGCGATCGATGCCGTGTGCGACGCCGCGGTCTTCTGCCCGTACTCCGAGCGGCCGATCTTCAGGATCACGATCGGCTTGCCGGCCTGGCGGGCACGCCGGGCTACCTCCAGGAACTTCGGGCCCTCGCTGAATCCCTCCACCACGGCGCCGATAACGCGGATCCGCTCGTCGTCAACCATATGGTTGACGAAGTCGGCGATGTCCAGGTCGGCTTCGTTCCCGGGCGAGCACCACAGGCCAATCCCCAGGCCACGATCCATCCACTGCATGAGCGCGCGGCCGATACCACCACCCTGTGTCACCAGCCCGGCCGGTCCGCTCGTCACGTCCGCTCCCGCCACCGGCGACATGCTCAACAGCACCCGGTCGGCGATGTTGGCCAGGCCTGGCGAGTTCGGTCCGTAGACCCGCAGGCCAGACGCGCGGGCGAGCCGCACCATTTCCTCTTGGAGGCACCGGCCTGTCTCGCCGCTCTCGGAGAACCCCGAGCTCAGCACGACGAGGTAACGGACCCCCGACGCCGCGCAGTCCCTGACGACGTCCAGTACCTGCTCAGCGGTCACCAGAACGACGGCCACGTCGATCGGCTCACCTGGAACGTCCGACACTCGCGGGTAGCAGCGGTCTCCCAGCACTGCCTCGTACCGCGGGTTGACGGGCACCGCGCCAGCGGGGATGAGTGAGTTATTCCGCACGTTGCGGTAAGTCGAGTACCCGAGCGATCCTGGCCGATCGGAGGCGCCGACCACGACGACCCGGCTAGGGCGCACGAGCGCGGATATGTCGGCGAAGTCCAGGGACGGGCTCATCGGGTCCCGCCGAAACGCGTCTGCTCCCATCAGGTACCAGCTTCCGTGATTCCTCGTTGCGCAAGGATTGTACACCAAAATGTATGCATTCTTGCTCGACGGAACCCGGCCCATGCTGAGCGGGACTGACTACTTAGTCATCAGGAAGCAGGTAGACGCTTTCGCCGCCAGGGCACCCTCCGCCGGACGTGACCGCTGTCGTCGGCTTCCGTCAGCGCGCGGCGCTTCGGGTGACCCCGCTGACCGACCCTTCGAAACCGCCGGTGCGGTGCGCGGCGCAGATCTCCACGAGCCGGTCCAGATCGAACCTCCGCAGGGCGCTGATGATCGACTTGTGCTCGGCGTTGATGCGCTTTCTCGCCTCGGGCTGACGCCACCACCATGCGGCGCTGTAGCCCTCCGACATCTGCCAGAGCCGGCGTACCTCCCGGCGGAACTGGTTCAGCGATGACAGGTCGAAGATGGTGAAGTGGAATTCACGGTTGTACCGCAGCACCTCGGCGATGTTGCGCTCGTCGATCGCTGCCATCATCTTCTCGTTGAGGTCCTTCAGATCGTTCAGCACCGCCGCGTCCGGGCGCTTCACGGTGCGTAGCAATTCGTCCTCAAGCAACGTGCGCATCCGGTGGATCTGCGCGAGGTCCTCGTCGTCGAGCCTAGCCACGACGTACCCTCGGTTGATCTCGTAGGTGACGACGCCTTCGGACTCAAGCGTCCTGAGCGCTTCGCGCAGGGGGCTGCGAGAAACGCCGATGCGCTCGGCCAGTTCGACCTGCCGGATCTTCTCCCCCGGCAGCAGCACGCGGTCGATGATCAGGCCGCGGATCTGCGCGGCAGCCTGCAGGGTCAGCTGCGGCTCAGCGTCGGCCGACCGGGATTCGGCTACCACCTTCAGACTCCTTCGCCGTGACGTTGCACTCCGATTTTACCGCAACAATGTATGCAATCCTGGAACGCGACGACTCGGCACATGATCGACTCGGCACATGATCGATGCAGCGTCGGTAGCAGATGTCCGCTCTGCGGGTTCGATCCATCTGGACATCTGCCGGGCAGCCTGGTGATACTACACGTGTGTCTGCGGCCTTGGACCGGCGGGCCTACGCGGAGCTGACCACCTCGACGGTGCCGACTCCAGAGGCGTTCGCCTATTGGCGCGAGATGATATGCGCCACCTTCGTGCGTCTTGCCGCGGAGCCGCTGACCGCCGGCAGGTTCAGCGGGCGGATCGAGCACGTTCCCATTGGGAACCTGGAGCTATCGGCCGTGGTGGCGGGAAGCCAGCACGTTCGGCGTACCCGCTCGCTCATCACCCAGGGAAACGAGGAATACCTGCTGGCCAGCATCCAGCAGCGGGGAATCGGACGGGTCGAGCAGGACGGGAGAGCCGCGACGCTGTCTCCCGGCGACCTCGCTTTCTACGACAGCACCAGGCCTTACACGCTGCATTTCGACAACCCGTTCCACCAGCTCGTGGTCCAGATACCCAAATGCGATCTGATGCTGCGTGACACCCGGCAACTGACCGCGCGCGCGCTCGGCCAGGGCACAGCGGGCGGAGTGGTCGCGACGTTCTTTACGTCGCTGTTCGGCGCGGCAAAGGAGAGCCGGGAGCAGTCCGGGGTGCTGCTCCCGCACGCCGTCGGGTTGCTCTCGGCGGCCGCCTCGTTCGCGAGCCATGCCGAGCCCGGCCCTGACGCGGCGGAGGCGCTGGCGCGCGAGCGCGCGCTGGACTTCCTGCGCCGCAACCTGACCGACCCGCGCCTGGACGCGGCGACCGTCGCGAAGGCGTGCCATGCGTCGCGCCGCACTTTGTACCGCATGTTCGGCGATGAGGGCGTGGCGGCGCGACTGCGCCGGATGCGGATCGAGCGTGCCCAGGTCATGCTGCTTCACGAACCCGGACGGCCGGTGGCGTCGGTGGGGTTCGCATGCGGGTTCGAAAGCGAATCCGGTTTCCACCGCGCGTTCCGGACGGCTACGGGCATGACGCCGGGCGAGTACAGGAGAGCCTGGCACTCCAGGTAAGGAACCGTGGCACGGCCGTCCAGCCTGGACCTGATCTCGATGCGTACCGTGTGGGCCAATAGCGCCGCAATAGTGCAGGAGGCCAGCGATGCAGCAGACCGTGCGCGTTGCCGCTGTTCAGGCCGAGCCCGCCTGGCTGGACCTGGCCGCGGGGGTAGACAAGGTGATCTCGCTTGTCGGGGAGGCCGCGGCCGGCGGAGCCCGGCTGGTGGCGTTCCCCGAGACCTTCATTCCCGGCTACCCGTGGTGGATCTGGCTCGACTCCCCGGCCGCGGGCATGCGGTTCGTCCCGCGGTACCTCACCACCTCGATGACCCGCGACGGCGCGGAAATCGACCGGATCCGCCAGGCTGCGGCACGGCATGACATCCATGTGGTGCTCGGGTTCAGCGAGCGGTCCGGT
>WNGJ01001100.1_pt1 | contig 26697 bp, 26 predicted proteins | sample 5400611 | NCBI WGS metagenome assembly WNGJ01 (sample SAMN13153375, study PRJNA577476) | soil metagenome | isolation source: 40 cm soil or saprolite under Garry oak tree replicate 1 | place: USA:California | collected 2016-06-15
CCCGCACGCGCGCGGCGGGTCAGCGTCTGCAATTCGAAGGCTCGTGGCAGATCGGCGAGCCGTTGCCTTTCGGACTCTACGAGATCGGGGACAGCTTGATGCCGGAGGTTAACGCGCATCACCGGCCAAGTTGACCATAACCAGTTCATAGACTATCATCAAACAAAGGAGTGACACTTATGCACATCAACAGGCTACAACACTGCGGCCTGGTCGTGCGTGATCTCGAGCGATCGCGCTGGTTTTACGGGAAAGTGCTGGAGATGCGAGAGGTTCCGCGTCCACCCAATTTCAAGTTCGCCGGAGCCTGGTTTCAAGGTGGCGACGACAGCCAGTTGCACCTGATTGTGGCAAGCGACACCACTGCCCCGGCCGGATTTGCAGATGAAGGCCCGGCGAAACACACCGGCCTGGCGACACACCTGGCCTTCGAAGTTGAAGACCTCGCAGCAGTCCAGCGCGCGCTCGAGAAGCACGGCATCGAGATTCTAGGTGGCCCCATGCTGCGCGGTGATGGAGCCGAGCAGTTATATTTTCATGATCCAGACGGCTTCCTGCTCGAATGCTATCACTGGGTCGATCATGGCACGCAGGAAGCGCCCAAACGCGGCGCTATTCACGGGTAATCAGCCTGAGCGCATTAGGCCATAATCAAGTGAAGTTGAATTTTTTTTATCAGGAAGGAGTTACAAGCATGTCATTACGTATCGATGACGTAATCCTGCCAGGCAATGTGAAATCTTTTACCGTCGGCACGCGCACGCAAGCGACCAGCCTCGGCGACTTGCATCCGTTTTTCCTGTCGCTGCTGGAAAAACCGGTGACAGCCTCCGTCGCCACTACCAATCCCGATGGTCGCCCCCAACTCACACCAAACTGGTGTACCCATGATGGCACGTACCTCTACCTGAATTCCGTCAGAGACCGCCTCAAAGACAAGAACATACGCGCGCGGCCCGACGTTACCGTGATGCTGGTGAACCCCGAGAACGCCTACCACTGGATAACCATCTACGGCACCGTAGAGGAAATCATCGAAGAGGATGATCCAGAAACAGGTCACATTGCTACCGAGAGCATCGATACTCTCGCCAGCAAGTATGTCGGCGTCACACCCTACCCGTTCCGCGACCCACGCGGCGAAGTGCGCGTGCGCTACAAAGTGAGACCCACCTACATCATAACCTTTGGCGCGGTTCCGAAGGACGAGTAACCAGATGCGCGCCGGGTGGGGGGTCCCGACATTTTTTCCCTCCAAAAGGTTGTGGTGCAAAGACTCACGTCCATCGTGAGCCATGTGAGTCATTGCACCACAGCAGTTGAAACTGCCTCGTGTGACCATCAATTTTGAGTGCTAAGCGCCTCGCTTCAGTCAAAAGGAAACAGGTACCATTAAACCCACTATTTCTCAACGCCCGACAATTGGCTACCTGATGGTTGCGGGTGGAGCAATCCTTTTCGGCGTCAATGGCAATATCTCAACTCTGCTCTTCAATAATGGCGTTACGCCCCTGACATTGATCTCTTTCCGTATGCTCATCGGCGGTATTTGCCTGCTGGCAGCCATGATACTCTGGCAGCGCAAAGCCCTCCAAGCGCCACGCCGCAGCTGGGGATGGATCGTGGTTTTCGGGTTGGTGCTCGCAATGAACACCTTCACCTACTTCCTGGCGATCAGCCGTCTGCCGCTCGCCGTTGCGCTCGTGATTATCTTTACGTCGTCGACCTGGATCGCGCTTGGAGAAGCGCTCTGGTACAGGCGTATGCCGTCGGTGTATGTGCTCATCTCACTCGGTCTTTCGTTGACGGGTGTAGTGTTACTCACGGGCATCTGGCACACCAGCCTGAACAACCTGGATACGCTCGGATTGTTTTACGCGCTCATTGCGCTCATCGCCTATACCGCCTATCTCTTATGCGGGCGCAGGGTAGGCCGCCATCTTCCATCAATGACCTCGACCGGCTATGGCGCGCTCGTCGCCAGCATATTCTGGTTCAGCGTGCAGCCCCCATGGGCCATACCCACCAAAACCTGGTCTTCTCCCTTTCACATTGTGCTGATCGCGCTGGTAGGCATCATCGGCATGGCCGCGCCGTTCGCGCTGGTGGTTGGAGGGCTGCGCCGCGTTGACGCAGCCCGCGTGGGGATCGTCGGCATGCTGGAATTGCCGGCATCAGGCATCATCGCCTATTTCTGGCTCGGCCAACGCCTCGACATCGGGCAAATCCTGGGCTGTTTGTTCGTGCTGGCAGGCGTGACCATCTTGCAATATGATAAGCCTGCATTCCCAACAGATGTATAGGTACGCGAGTCATTCATATGCGTGTCACTCAATCTCCTACCGACACCTGGGCCGCCCAACAACTACGGGAGGCGGCTGCTCATGGGCAATCGCCGAATTCTCTCATTCGTGATGGTGATAACAAGTTTGGACCCCGTTGGGTACAGCCGCAATTGATGGTGGAGAATTTGATCAGCCTCTGCAAACCCATTTCGGGGTCGTTTTTCATCAGAGTACTGTCCAGATAGGCCACCGTATTCTGGAAGAAGGCTTCATCCGACAACTTCTGCTCGCACGTTCCTCGACCTCGACACGGGATGAGACTGCAACCCCATCTGGCTTGAGAGGCTCTCAAGCGAAAATCGGCGGCAAGGGGCAAGAGAGCACCTCGCGCGCCGTCCATCGTCGGGTGGTTCTTCCCGCTGCCATGGCTGGGGTACGCTGCCGGTAGCGTTGCGTCACTAGGTTGCCCCCTCGCTCTCGTGGCTGCTCGAGCGCCACTCGCAGTGCTTGGTGAGGACGCGACATCCGTGATAAGAGGCTCGCCACCACTCGAGGTGGGCCAGAAGCTGTGAGGCCTGGTGGGAAGTGGCCCAGCTTCGACGTGCCAGCGCTGCCACTCCATGACGAACCGTGAGATTCAGCCGCTCAATGTAAGCGGTGTTCAGCCGTCCAGAGAGGCCCAATCCCTGCAAGGTGACCTGAAGAGCTGTCTGTGTCCCCAGGCGCATCACATGAGTGACGCGCACCAGCTTGCGCCTCCGGTAGCTTTTTTTCACCTGACCATAGATCAAGCCCGCCGCCACCTGCCACTGGCGTCCACGCCGTCCTTTGCGACCAGTCTCGAGCCAGTGTCCAAAATGGGCCGTGAGCGCATAAAAGTACAAGTTCAAGCCGTCACTGGTAAAGAGTGGGAGGCACAAAGGCAGCCAGGATCTGTCGGAGCGAGTGGATGAGCAAATGCGCCATGTGTTGGGTGCGGGGGCCGAGCTGAAGCACAGGAAGAATCTTGGTGCGGGGATCGATGGCCAGCCAGAGCCAGAGGATCTGTTTGGCGCAGCGGAGCCGGGTGCGGAGTTCGTCCAACTGCAGGTGCGGGAGGTGGAGATGGCAGAAGAAGCGCTCGTGCAGGGTGTGCGTGCCCGCCTGCACGAGTGAGCCACGTCGTGATGGTGGCTTGCCGGTAACCGAAGACACGTTCGGCAGCGGAAGCATCCAGCCCTTCGGCAAGCGCGGACAGCACCATGGCGATGTGGTGCGAGGGGGTTTTCAAACGGGACAAGGGCGTGTCGCGTCGAGCAGTGAACGTGCTGTGGCAGGCCTGGCAGCGAAAGGTCTGGATCCGCGAAGCCGGGCCATGGGTGCCATCCCCGACGAGGGCGTGGATTCGAGCGTCTGTAATCCCGGAGTATTGGCACTGTTGGTTGGGACAGGCGAAGCCCTCGGTGTTTATCCGCTTGGGTGCTCCCCGCCGGCTTTTCACCTCACTCCAGGGGCGTACTGGTGTAGAGGCAGGTCTCACACCGGAGGAGGAGAGGCGACAGATGGGACAATCAAGCGGGGTGCGTGGTTTGAGAAGACGTTGCACCGAGGTGCGCACAGCTGCTCCTTTTGAATGGGAAGGTTGAAGATGGAGCCAACAATGGAGACAAAGGCGCACCAAGCCGAGGATGAGGAAGGACACGAGCAGGAACACGAACATCTGAAAGGCCATAACGATCCTCGCTGTTTGAAATTGGGAGCATGGAGAGCTTCCTTATACTCTGGAGAGTTGGAATGGAGTGTCAAGCGAGGAGGACTAAAGTCCGAATTCTCCACCACCGAGAGGGGCAGTACCCCTCCAACAGGAGAAAATGGGAGTGAATGAGTAGCTGGGAAGAGGATTCTCTTGTAGGGCCCACGCCCACGGGATGCGCAACGAGCTTTACCTCATCAGTGAAGTGGCATGAGGGCATCCTTCAATGCTCTCGTGTTCCCATAAGGCAGAGGTATTTCTGATCTCTTTCCAGAAAACAGCGAGAGCATTGAAAGAGCCTGTGAAGGCACTTCAGCCAAATGTGTGTCTCGTTGCGCATCCCGTGGGGTATTTGTTAATTTGGCAGTTTTAATAAGTCTGTTTCTCAATCTCTGTTTTTCGAGCCTGAAGCTCAGCTAGTCTTTTCTTCAAGTCGGCTATTTCCTTTTTGATCTCCTTTAATTCTGTTTGATTTTTCCACTTTTGTAAATAATCCACACCAAGTTCTTCGATGATGTATTTTTCAAGCTGACTTCGTAAAACCCTAAGATACGGATTACCCCAGATAGAACCTTCTCGGTATTCAAGTTTACCAGCTTGTATACCTTTCACAATGAATTCCCTCTCCACACCATATTCCTTCTTAGCAGTGACGTCACTGAGAGTTCCCCCTTTTCGATTCCACTCACCATATTCTGCCATAGTTCTCCTCCTTAATATCGCATAACTACTCTACGAGTTAATTTTTACATAAGTTACCTTGTGCTGGCTACTTGTCATATCCGCCCGCTCAATCAGGTCTTTGAGAGCACCTTCCCATTTCTCTCGCAGCTTGCCGATTCCCCAGAGGAAGAGTACAATCCAGATGCATTCATCTGCTCAACTTCAAAAGGGGTAACGTACACTGTGCATGGAATTCTCACCTTCATCTCGCGGTCGATAGGCCTTTGCCTTCAGTCGCTCCACCACCGCTTCAGAGACTGGACGAAACCGTCCACCACTTCACTCTTGTTGGGGTCGCTGGCAGACCTTCCCAGAAGCAAGTCCGAACTGATGGCTGAAAACGCCCTCCTCCGAAAGCCTCTCATCGTCCTCCGTCGGCACGTGAAACGACCCACGGTAGTGGCTCATTTGAGAAGGATGGCTCGCTCGCTATTCTAGCTATGGAGAAAGAGCAGAAGACAGGCGGGCGTAGCATCACCCCCGACTTGGAAAACGAGAACACCAGGCGCACAAAGCGGGCCAAGCGTTGGCGTCGCGTGTTCTTCCACCGCTCGACATGAGCGGTCTCTCCCGTCTCGCGGGCCCACGGCTGTATGTTGCTCCTCCGGGATGACCGAAGCAGAGACTCTCAAAAAGGAGGTTCAGTAATGGCCCTGGCGCTCCTCCTCTGGAATGGCCTTCCACAACCGCTGGCATGTCTGTTTGCTGCGATCCCCAACCCCATAGGCGACCACTTGACGCGTCTTGCGGCACAGGGCGATCCAAATCCAGAAGCGGTTCGCTTTTTTGAGCACAAAGGACCAGAGCTCGTCGAGTTCCAGCGTGGTGGCAGCGGCATCTTCTGGATCGGGGGCCATCAAGGTCGTACTGAAAGGCGGGAGCAGAGCTCCTTTTTTTTGATCCACTTGGATACTGTGGTGCGAGAGACGCGCGATCCGTACGCGTCAGGCCGCGCAAACTGCTCCGTTCTTGATAAGCAGACAAGATCTCCTCGCGGCGAGCTTGTGGATAGGCGTGGGGAGTTGGATTCTCGCGGCTTTGTCGTCCGCACGAGCGGCAGCGATACAGCTGTTTGCCATTGGGTGCATGACCATTGCGTCCCAGAACGTCGCGTCTTTCAGTGGGGGCAGTGCAGAGGTATGGTGACCATGAAAGGCTCCTCTTTTTGAACCATGATTGACTTTCAGAGTCTACCATATCCTACTTATTTGTACCACTACTAGCGGGCCATCCTGCTCAAGTGAGCCACTACCCTCAAGTGAGCCACTACCCTTCCTCCACCATCTGATCTTCTCGAAGATCCTTGTTTGCTGAACGAATGACCCAAGGAGCCAGAACAGCACTAGTCGGCAGGCTTCGTGGGTATCGCTCTCACACCGGCTGCGGCCACAATCCGCTGGATGTTCTCGGGCGAGAAAAACTCTGCGACGGATACCGTCCCGGCGATGGTGCCAATGTAGCGGTTGGTCTGTTCCTGGTTCCCCTGGAGAGCAGCGAAAAGGTGCTGCATCTGTGGCGGGGATGGTTCAAAACTAGCCAACTGACAGGTCAACTCGTAGATCGGCATCACGGTTTCGTTGCGCTGCCGCTCGTAGTCGGCCAGTGCCTCCTCCAGCGGCCGGTGCTCGGTAAAGCCGCTATCAAGGGCCTCGCTCAGCAGCTCGGCATCACGGAAGGCGTCGGTGATGCCCTGCGCCGTGCTGGGATCTTTATGGTATCCGGCATCGCCTGCTAGGGCCCAACCAGAGCCGTAGGGTTTGCGGAAGAAGTTTGGCAGGTCAGCGGTGCCCACGAAGCGCTCTTCACGCTTGCCGCTCCGCACCCGCTCAGCCAGGTGGGGCACGAGTTCGAGCGTCTTGAGGTAGTTGCCTTCGATGTCGGCACGGTAGGCCCGGAACTGCGCGTGCGGCCATGCCACTACGAGACAAACGAGACCATCGTTGGTTGGGAAAGCGCCCATCATGCGGCGGTCTCGTTGGTAGATTTCGAAGCCCTCCATGGGGACGTCGCTCCAGTACGTATAATAGCCGCAGCCCAGCGTGGACTTCTCGTTGTAAGTGGGCGCCTGCACCGTGCGTGCGACCAGCGAGTGCAGGCCATCGGCCCCGATGACGATGCGGGCCTGTTCAGTCACCCAGGAGCCGCCTCCTGCCCGGCCACGGATGCCAGTCACGCGCTGGTCATCCATGAGCACTTCCTGGACGGTGAAGCCCTCGCGCAGCTCGGCTCCAGCGGCCACAGCCGCGTCAACAAGAATCTTGTCCAGCACCGTGCGCCGTGGACAGTACGCCTGGGCGATATCGTCGGCTTGTGGGGGCACGCCGGTGAGGGCGAAGGGAGCGAGGTCGAAGTGACCTTGGAGGATTGGCGGGCAATTACTGGCGGTGACTTGCTCCAGCAGGCCCCAGCGCTGGAGCTGGGCCACGCCCGGCTGATGGATGTAGTGGGTGGACATCCTATCGCTGGGGAAGGTGGCCTTGTCCACCAGCAAGACCCGGTAGCCCTTGCGGGCAAGTAACATGGCGGTCGGTGACCCGGCACAGCGGGCCCCGACGACGATGGCATCGTACATAGCATCTCTCCTTCTGTTGTGCCGACCTGTTGCATCGCTTCTGTGTTCATCAGCGGGAACTTCTGCTCTGAGTGTAGGTCACCAAGGGGGAAAACACATCGGGAGAATTCCGTGAATCGACTCCGTATCTGTGGAGGACGGGACGGACCCAAAGCCAGAGGGACTACGGAGAATCCCGTAGAGCAGGTCAGACCAGATGGTGTTCCATGGCGTAGCGGGTGGCGGCTACTCGAGAGGTGACCCCGATCTTGCTATAAATCGCGGTCAGGTGCGTGTCGACGGTGCGCGGACTGATGATGAGGCATTGGGCCACCTGCTCATTGGTCAGTCCCTGTGCCACCAGTCGCAGCACCTCAACCTCCCGAGCCGTCAGTCCGTCGGCAGAGGTGCAGGCTTTCCGAGGAGATGGAATGGAGGATGGTCCTGCTGGAGCCGTTTTCGGCATCGTCACTGCTGCCTGTGCGGCCAGCACTTGCTCCAGCGTCATAGCTCGCCCTTGCGCCCATGCGGCTGTAAAGGGCTTCTCCCCTACGTGGGTACGGGCAGCAGCGATTGCCTGCTCATACTGTGTGCGGAAGACCTCGGGCCGAGGAGCATGAAGGTCTTCGCGCAGGGCTTCCGCCGCTCCCCAGAGGCGGGCGGCCCAGACTCCCTCTCCTTGTGCTGCTACCACCTCAGCCAATCCTTCGACATAAAAGGGGAGATTGAGATTGGCGTCCTTCTCGCTGGGGCGCCCTGGCAGGTCTCGATCATGTTCCACACGGAAAGCAGTATGGATATGGCGCAGGTCGTCGCCCTCCCTGGCAAGTGTCAAGATATCTGCATAGCGGCTGCGTGCGGCAAGGTAATTCCCTTGGCGTGCCTGCACCCGCGCCAGCACGAATAGTGCCTCGGCCATGCCTCCCTTATAGCTCAGCTCGCTGAAGAGGCCCAAGGCCTCCTCGGCCTGTACGACTGCTGCGGCGAGGTTCCCTTGACCTAGCAGCGCGACCTCGGCTAAGCGCAGGAGTGAGACAGCAAGTCCCAGTGGATTGCCTTGCTCTCGCAAGAGGCGAGAGGCTTCCTCCAGCAACGAGTGAGCGGTGAGAGCATCCCCCTGGCCATAAAAGAGGAGCAGGCCCAAGAGGAAGTGTATCATGGCTCTGCCGTACACGTTGCCCAGGTCATTGAAGAGCGCCAAGGCCTCCTCATAGTGGGCTCGTGCTCCAGCGTTCTCGCCTTGCGTACGGTCCCTCAAACCTAGGAACATGAGTACCCAGCCCAAGCGCGCCTTGTTCCCCAGCATCCTGAAGGACGAGGCGCTCTCCTGCAGGTAGGCGTATGCGCGTGCCTGGCCATCTTCGTCTCTCCCCGTGCCAAGGGCACATGCCCCTAGCACATAGAGGCAGGAGGCGATCCCGATCTGATCTGCCAACTGCCGACTGAGTGCCAGTCCCTCCTCGGCCAGCACCTCTGCCCGCTGCATATCGGACTGGACCATCGCCAGATCCGCGGCCACGCTGAGCACTTTGGCTCGCAAGGCCGATGCCGCTGGCAGACGTATTGCTACCGCTTGCTCGAGGAAGGTCCGCCCCTCATGCAGCTGCGAATGCAGGATCCAAAATTGCCCCAGGGCACCTCCCAAACGCCAGGCCAGTTCCCGACGGTGCTCATCCTCTTGGTCGGACCCTGGCGAAAGTGCCCACGTGAGCGCCGCTCGCAGGTTGTCATGCTCCCGCTCTAACCGCTTCAACCACCTGACCTGTTGTGGACCTTCCAGCTCGGCCTCGGCCTGCTCGGAAAGCCGCAGATAATAGGTAGCATGAGCCTGCCTGGTCGCCTCCAGCTCTCCACTGGCTGAGAGGACCTCCAACGCATACTCGCGGATTGTCTCCAGCATCAGGAAGCGCGGTTCCTCCTCCCCCTCCTGCTCGGTTTGGTACACCAGGCTCTTGTCTAGGAGTGATGCCACTGCCTCGAGTACCTTTCCTGCACCCTCCCCAAGCGCCTCACAGACGGCCTCTGCTGCTTGGAGCCTGCAGCCACCGACAAAGACCGCGAGTCGCCGGAAGAGCCGGTGCTCCTCTTGAGCGAGGAGGTGGTAGCTCCAGGCTATGGTGTTGCGCAAGGTTTGCTGGCGCGCTGGCACATCGCGGGTCCCGCTTGTCAGGAGTTGGAGCCCCTGGGTAAGTCGTGCCAGCAGGGCCTGCGGGGGGAACAGGGGGATGCGGGCGGCAGCCAGTTCAATCGCCAGCGGCAGCCCATCAAGGCGGCTACATAGCTCAGCGGAAGGACGAGCGTTGGTGCTGGTCAACTGGAACGTGGGCTGCACGGCCTGGGCACGCTGGAGGAAGAGTGCGACGGCGGCATAATCAGGCAAAGTATCCGTCGGAGGCAGCTGGGTGAGGTCCGGCACGGCAAGGGGTGGGACGGGAAAGACGTGTTCCCCCTGGAGGTGCAGTACCGCCCTGCTGGTCACGAGCATGGCTAGGTGCGGGCAGGCGGTCAGCAGGTCTGTCAGCTGCGGGGCTGCTGGCAGGAGATGCTCAAAGTTATCAAGGCAAAGCAAAAGGTGCTTGTCTCGAAGGTCGGCGGTGAGCAGGTCCGAGAAGGGTCTGGCCCCACTCTCCTTGACGTCGAGTATCTGCGCAATGGTGGACAGGACCAGAGCGGGGTCACTGAGGGAAGCCAGGGAAACAAAGAAGACGCCATCGGGAAAGTCAGCCAGGACCTCGGTCGTCACCTGTATGGCCAGGCGGGTTTTGCCGATACCACCGGTGCCAGTGAGCGTGACAAGACGGACTTCGGGGCGACGCAGCGAGGTACAGACGGCAGCCACCTCCTGATCGCGCCCAATGAGGGGAGTGAGTTGCGCGGGCAGGTTGTGGGGGGGAGCGTGTCCGGATCCGGGGAAAGAGGCTCTGAGGTGGAGTGGAGTCGCAAGAGGATGATCGCTTCCGTCGAGAGTACTCCTGGGAGCAAGCACGTGAGCATGGGCATCAGCGTGGAGATCGCCCTGGACAACCACCCTTGCAGTGACAGCATTGAGCCGCTCGAGGGTCATCTCCTCGGTCTTGCCCAGGTAAGCTTTGTGAAGCTTGCCCTCATGCTTGTGGTAGAGGTACCAGTACCCCTGCTGACGTCTGCGTTCCCGCCGCACCGTGAAGGTGCCCAACTGGTTCCTGTAAGCAAAGGAGTGGTGCTGCTCATCCGCCAGCCAGCAGTACCAGGCCTTTGAGCCAACCACGATGGGGTCTGATAGCTCTTCGGGCAAGTGTAAGGACTGATCGGCTACGAACGGAAGACGACGGACCATGATGCCCTCCTGGGATGGGTCACGCACAATGGTGGATGAGTTACACACTACCTCGTCAGTATACCACAGGTTGGGTAACCTCTCATTGCAAGAGAGCATGGCCTTGACATGCGAGAGGGGAATGGGGGATCTCATGACACATTCTTCCGGCCATCTCCAAAGCGGACAAGGGTACACCTATCCCCATCCTACATAGGAGTTAGGGAGTGCCTCGATGACAGAAAACAATACAGTAGACGAATAAGAGGGTCCCAGGACCCAAGAAGAATCCTGGGAAGGAACGCGGAACCGACCGGAACCGACGGGATTCGAGTCCTCTGTCACCAATTTTTTCCCTCTTCCTTGCTCCGTCGGGAAAGCTGTCTCACAAGCTCCAAGACCTTTTGGCTGAAGATGAACAAGCTCAGAGAAGCACTCCTCCTCTTATACATCATCGGAGGTCAAGGCCGAAAAACCCGGCAGATGGGATACCCGCTTCCGAATAGCCGACTGTGTTGCACCGTGTGCTTGAGAAGAAAGAATCTCTGCGCAACGTTGCAGATGATTCTGGCGTCTCACATGAAGCGATCCGGCGTGTGGTTCGTGCTGCTCGTTGCGGCTCAAAGGCCTCTGTAGAACAGATATGCCAAGTAGTCAGCACAGCGGTCCTGGGCCAATCGGGCTCAGCAAACGCACAGGCCGCCCTGCGTGGGGCGCTCAGTGGCATTGGTGCCATCGTGGTACCCGACCCGCAGGTGCTGGTGCCACAGGCCTCCAGACTCTTCGACGAGCACGTGGACCTGCGTGACGAGGACACACGTGAGGAGATCCGCGATCTGGTCGAGGCGATGGCCCACTGGTGCCGACGCGTCCAGCCCAAAGAGCCTGTCAATGCGCAGTCGGTGACTGGTTCATAGGCTACCTCGCCAGCATATGGTTGACGCTGATGCGCAATTCAGAGCGATGCTTCCGCCCTTTCCAGCAAGAGAAAGGACCAGCCTCTCTTCTTGCATGAGAAGAGCGATATCTTCCTCATCTCATAGACGCCAACACGGAGTGCGCCCACTCCAAAGGCCGCGCGCTTGCCAGTCAGCACCTGGAGGGGAAGCCAATGTTACGAGTTGAGGAAAGAGGAGGGCTCGTTGCCCGCTTTCCATTTGATATTACAGCCGAGACTTGGCTTCTGAGCCGGATTGACCGGTCGGTCTGCCAGCACGGCTTCGATTGCTGCCCGTAGGTCCTTTCCCGTCACCGGAATCTGATTGCCGGGCCGACTATCGTCGAGTTGCCCTCGATAGACCAGTGTACGCTCCCGATCAAACAAGAAGAAGTCCGGGGTGCAGGCCGCCGTATAGTCTTTAGCGACCGCTTGGGTTTCATCATAGCACAAAAGGAAGGTGAATGCCTCCGCTTCTGCCATCTCTTTGAGGCTTTCAGCTGCATCATCAGCATTGGCTTTGGCATCATTGGCACTGATCGCCACGATGCCGATGTCTTTGCCCTGATAGTCTCGCCCCCGACGGTACTATCTCTTTCCATGGTGGATAATTCAGCCTTCTCTCCTACTGGCTTGACAGCCCGGGAGACTCGCCTTATCCTTGCTTCTCAAGGAGTTCTCCCTTCTCCCCATTCACGAGGAGGGGCCATCCACTCCACAACCCAACGCCTCCTCAGACCACGAACCCCTCTTGACTGCCCAGCTTGTCGCCTCTCCTGCATCCCCTCGCCGGGTATGAAACCTGCCCCTGCGCCAATACGTCCCTGGTGCGAGGTGAAAAACCGGCGGGGAGCACCCAAGCGGATACCCACCGAAGGCTTCGCTTGTCCCAACCGACAATGTGCGTACTTCGGGATCACCAATGCTCACATCCATGCGCTGGTCGGAGATGGCAAACATGGCCAGGCCGAGCGGATCCAGACCTTCTGAGGTCCTGCTTGCCGTACCACGTTCAGTGCGCGGCGTCACACCCCCCTCTACCGGCTGAAAACCCCTTCGCACCAGATCGCCATGGTGCTCTCTGCTCTCGGCTCGTGGGCTGGATGCTTCCGCGGCCGAACGGGTCTTTGGCTTTCGACAAGCGACCATCACCACGTGGCTGACCCGTGCGGGCTCGCACGCACAATCCTTGCACGAGCGGTTCTTTTGCCATCTCCACCTCCCGCACCTCCAATTGGACGAACTGCGAACCCGGCTGCGCACCGCCTCACAGGTGCTCTGGCTCTGGCTGGCCATTGATCCCTGCACAAAGATTCTATCTGTGCTCCTTTTGGGTCCTCGCACGCAAAACGCGGCTCATACGGTGATCCATTCCCTGCGAGAGATCCTGGCCGCCTTTCTGCATTCCGATCTTTACCAGCGATGGCTTAAACTTGTACTTCTACGCTTTGACGGCTCATTTTGGACACTGGCTCGCGAGGCGCGTCGTCGAGGGAGGATCGTGCAAAAGATGGCAGGTGGAAGCGAAACTGATCTACGGGCAGGTGAAGAAAAGCTACCGACGGCGCAAGCTGGTACGGGTCACGCCGGTGATGCGCCTGGGAACAGAGGACGCTCTCAAAGCCGCCCTACAGGGTTGAGGCTTCTCGGGTCGGTTGAACACCGCCATAATTCCGCGGGTCAATTTGACCATCCGACATGCAAGAGCCGCTCTGGCTCGTCGCACCTGGGCCACAGCACAGCAGTCCCCACACCTGCTGGCTCACTTGGAATGGTGGCGCGCTGACTCACATTTTGTGCGCCCTCATGCCTCATTGCGTATAGCGCTCATGCAGCCGCGAGAACGAGGGGGCAGACTGCTAGCGCAACGAGACCGAAAGCTCACGCCAGCCATGGCAGCCGGCAGAACCCATCGCAAATGGACGGCGCGCGAGGTCCTCTCTCGCCCCTTGCTGCCCATTTCCGCTTGAGAGGCATTCAAGCCAGATGGGGGAGCAGTCTCATGTCGCGGGGAGATGGGTGAAAGGGCTCGCAGAAGCACTCGCATGGAGCCTTTTTCCAGGATGAGGTGGTCTCTGCGGACTGCCCATGGACGAAAAACAACCTGAAGGAGGTTGAGAGAGGACTGATCGATTTCTCCACCATGTCCCATGGGAGTACCCAGAACGGATGCAGAGGCGGCAGATTGACCGATGAAGAAGTGTCAGCGGCTCCATCTCTTAGGGGGGTCAACAATATGTTGATCAGTTGTGAGTTGGTTTGAGCCACTAGCGTCTGTTGCCTACGTAGTACGAGCCGTCAGCTGCACTTCAATTTCAAGCTGGCTCGCCTCGCTTGTGCTTTCTTGATGCTCTTTCTTCACGAAATCTTTCAGGGGGAACACGAACTGCTTTCCGGTTCCATCTACATGAAACTCCCGGATTGCCTTCCCCGAGGACACTTTCACAAGCGCAGGCAGATGTTCCGATTGGCCTTCCGCTGTCACCCGGTGTACCCAGATCATCAGTTCCTGCGCTTTTGTTCCAGGCACGTGAAATTTTGCAGAGCACAGATCGGGAAATTCCGGGATAGCACCACTGGCAGCCTGATCAAAACGCTCTCCGTCGACATAGCCCAGTTCGACCCGTGCCTGGGTTGCGGCTCGGCCACAGTCCGTCACTGTAAACGTGCCGCTGCCCTGCTCTGCTGGCTCTTCTCGTACCTCGATCACCAGGCGGTGCGCAAAAGCGCCCTTGCGCGCCACCAGGTATGTTATCACCAGGATAACGACCCCAACCAATATCGCTACCATCCGTTGGAAAGCGTTCTGCCAGATAAAGAGCCCATGCAGGAACAGGATGCTCACAGCCACTAGGTAGATTCCCCCAGCTATCAGCGGATGGGCCAAAAACGGCAAGACGAACCCAGGTACGTTTTCTCCCTTCCTGCGGCTGGCCAACAGCAGTAACACCGGAAATACCCCCGCCAGCACGGCTACGGCGACGATCCCCCCAAAACTCAGCACCTGGGAAAATGACTCCAGCTTGTGTACTAACAGCCACTCAACCAACAGAAAAATCAGGAGCAGTGGACTGAGCCCCAACCAGGAACGGGCATATTCTCCTTGCGCCACTGCTTTCATGCGCCCCAGCCGCATCCCCTTCTGCATCCTTTGCACTGCATCGCGTTTGCGCGTGGCCACCTCCCCTGAATCGTCCAGCGTCTGCCAGATAGCACGAGTAGCCTGCCGCCTGCGCCGAGGGGCAAAATGCACGTGATACCACGCCTGGCCGTGCTCCCTGGTCTCTAACAAGACACCTTGCTCTACCAACCGGTTCAAAACGGTCTGGGTCGCCTGCTCAGATTGCTCCAGGACGTCAGCCACTTCCTCCACACTCGCTTGCTCTCGCCCTGCGAGCCAACTCACTACGGTCATATCAGGAGTTTCTGGAGTCTCAGCCATCTCCAGGAAGTCGAACCCGAGCGTATCCCATTTTCCCTCAAACGCCATCCGCATGGAGGTGACCAGTTGCACGCGCACCATATCGGCACTGGCAGTCACGATCTTTACCGTCAGTTGGATGGCATTGGGGGGAAGATCTGGAAAGAACTCAGCGAGGGTGGTTCTGGCTTCCCACGTCGTATTCACCTCCACCTCAAAGCGGCTCATATCTCCCCCTCGTTGGAGATCCAGGCGAAACTGTGGTTGCGTCCCTTTCAGCCCCAGATACGTGAGGGCCAGGCTGACATTGGCTTTGCCCCGAGGAGTAAACATGAGCTTCCCTTGTCGTCGCCCAAGCAGCAGGGTATGTCGAGACTGGCCAGGGATCCACTCTCGTACCGTGAAGAAGAGCGCCAGGCTAAAGTGGATGGACGCCATGCCCATGGCGAGGATTGCCAGCAGTACTCCAAATACATTCACCGCAGGGCCCGCCAGTTTAGCGAGTGGCGTCAGAGCCGTGCCTGAGAAACCTGTCAGGACCTGTGGCGCAATGGCCCCATTGACCGCCACGACCCACAGGATGTACAGGATCATCGCACTTGCCTGCGCTGCCATACACCCCAAGGCCAGGGACCGTCCACTTGGATCGCGCTGGAGCACGCTCCTGGCACAACTGTTGACGGAGAAGTGGCCAAAGTAGGCGGCAAAAATCACGCCGAAGATCAAGCCCAGTAGGGCCGGTTCAAAAGGTAGCCCATTGAGGAACGGGACATGCACGTACAGCAGGTGTTCCAGTCGGAGGTGTTCCAGAGCAAGGACCGAGAGGATCAGGATCAAACCCAGGTTGATCGTACCGACCACCAGGGCACTCGACACGGTGGCATGCAAGGTTTTCCGCCGCACAAAATACAACCCAAGCAAAAACAGGACGACCGCCCAGACTTCGGCGTGGATCGGCGTGGCACCAGCCAGGGTGAGCGAGAACCCGAGATAGAAGGCGAAAAGCGCCAAAAAACAAATGGTCACCACCATAGCAGTCAGGATGAGCGAACCGGCCCTTCCCAGGTAGTCCTGGACTAGCCTGCCGAGATAGCTTCCTTGGTAGCGGATCGAACCATTGCGCGTCACGGCTTCCGCCATCGCAGCGATCGTGAGCACATTGATCACGCCCATGACAAACAGGATGACCACCCCTGGCAGTGGACCCACGCCAGCCAATGCAATGGGCAAAGCAAGGATCGTTGCTCCAACCGTTTCCGTGAAGGTCAGGGCATAGGCGGTCCAAAAAGGCGGGAGATTCTCTAGCCAGCCACCCAGCTTGTTCCACTGCCAGCCGGTCCTCTCGAGCAGGCTCACCCGCCTGGTATAGATCGTGTCAAGCGACTGCCGGTACTGGCGCTGGAAGGCTTGTTGGACTCCCTCACTGTCGAGTCCTAACGCCTGCCTGATGTGGGGAATGTCCCGCTGTGCAAAGCGATACTTCTGTCCCAATACGTGAGCCAGAGCTGCTTGCAGGGTCCGGTTTGGTGGTATCAGGGATTGCCAGTGGGGGGCATACCGCTCTAGGTCGCGCATAGTCGGACGCACAGGCGGTTGGCGGCCTTCTGCCAGGGCTTCAAAGAACGCCAGCTCCTGCTGCTCGGCAGTCTCTTCGGTCAGGTAGCGATCGACCGCCCGCCGTGATTGCATCATGAGATAAGCGGTTCGGCTCTCGATTTGAAAGAGGAGCAGGCGTGCTCGCTTCGCTGAAAACCCTCCCAGAATCTCGGAAGGGGTGAACAACTCATCGTCGGTTGACATGTATCTCTGCTCCTTCGCTAGCCAGGGCCTGGCAGACGCGCTGGTACTCCTGCTCGAGGCGCGTGACCAACTCCGCCGTCCCTTCGACCGTCCCGTTCTTGCCGATGGTCTCCAATTCGGCGCTGAGCGCAGCCATCGTGCGGGCTCCCAAGTTGTTACTGCTGCCCTTGAGGTTGTGAGCCGCCCGTTTGAGCTGCTCGGGCTGCCCTTCGGCCACGGCTTGGTGCAGTACCTCCAACAGCGGGGGCGTCTCGAACTGGAACGCCTCGGCCAGTTCCTGCACGATATCCGGCTCCCCTTCTCCCTGGAACTGCCGCAGTTCAGCTAGCACTGCCAGGTCGAGGGCCGGACCAGGCTCGGCTTGCTTTTCAGATTCCAAGGTAAGGGGAGCAGTCTGAACTGGCGAAAGCGGACTCGTCGGACGCCGGTGTATCCGTGGCAATAGTCCAACCCGCTCCAGAGCCTCCTGGAGTGCTTTGATCTGAATGGGCTTGGTGAGGTAGTCATCCATGCCAGCAGCCAGGCACTCCTCGCGGTCGCCCTGCATGGCATTGGCTGTCACGGCTACGATGCGTGGATGCTCATCGGCAGGCCGACTCTCATGAATGGCGCGAGAGGCTTCCAGGCCATCCATGTCCGGCATCTGCACATCCATCAAAATCACGTCATAGTGCTGGCGCTGCAAGGCCTCCAGGACTTCCAGGCCGTTCGCGACGACATCAGCCCGGTAACCCATGTGCTCTAACAGCCGTAGTGCCAGCTTCTGATTGACAGTGTTGTCTTCGGCCAGCAGGATACGCAAGGGCAAGCGCTGACCCAGCAGAGCATCAAACTGTACACCGGTCGCCCCGGTTGGCTTGAGCACAGACCGGGCCTGCTCAGCTTCGGCAAAAATAGAGATCAGCGCATTATAGAGTTGCGAAGGCTTGATTGGTTTGTTCAGCCACGCTGCGAACTCGACTCCTTGCGTATCGACGTCGCGCCGCCCCAGCGACGCGAGCATGACCAGAGGCAGTGCCTTCGCGTTCTGGGAGCGGCGGAGCTGCCTGGCGAGCATCAGCCCATCTATGTCGGGCATCTGCATATCCAGGATGGCCACATCGAACGACACACCTGCTTGCACCTGGGCAAGCGCCTCCTTCCCCGAAGCATAGGCGGAGGGCAGCATGCCCCAGGACTGCGTCTGCAACGTGAGGATGGAGCGGTTGGTGGCGTTATCGTCAACGATCAGAATGCGCTTGCCAGCCAGGTGGGGCTGGCTAGTATCCAGGTAGGGGCGCCAGCGAGCGAGCGCCAGCCGGGCCAGAAAGGTGAAATGAAACGTCGAGCCGATGCCGCTCTCGCTGTCGACCCACATGGTCCCGCCCATCAGTTCAGCCAGGCGCTTGCTGATCGCCAGACCCAGGCCGCTCCCACCGTAGCGCCTGGTTGTCGAGGCATCCACCTGGCTGAAGGACTGGAACAGGCGAGCCATCCCCTCCTGTGAAATTCCGATGCCCGTGTCCCTGACCGCGAAATGCAGCTCACAGAACCTTAACGCATGCCCATCCTGCCCATGCGTTCGTTCGTCTTCCGCCTTCTCGATATGCCTGGCTGCAACTGAAATGACGACTTCGCCTTTTTCCGTGAACTTGACGGCATTGGAGAGCAGGTTAACCAGGACCTGGCGCAGGCGGGTCACATCACCATACACCGCAGCAGGTACCTGTTCATCCAGCAAATAAGCCAGGTCTAAGCCTTTCTCCGTGGCCCGGCTCGTCACAAGGTCAAGGGCCGACTCCAGGCACTCCCGCAGGTCAAAGGGCTGACTCTCGAGTTCGAGTTTGCCGGCTTCGATCTTGGAGAAGTCCAGAATGTCGTTGATGATGGTTAACAACGTATCGCTGCTCGCGCGCACGGTTTCGGCGTAATCACACTGCTCGGCGGAGAGGCTCGTGTCGAGCAGCAAGCCGGTCATCCCAATGATGGCATTGATCGGCGTGCGGATTTCGTGGCTCATCGTGGCCAGGAACGCGCTTTTTGCCTGGTTGGCCGCTTCGGCAGCTGTCCGGGCCTGCTCTAAGGCCTCCATCGCCTGCTTGCGCTCGGTAATATCGCGGATGTAGGCGGTGAAGACAGGTGGCCCGGCTAGTGGGATGTCGGCGAGAGCCAGGTCAGCAGGAAACTCCGTGCCATCCGCACGCGTGGCTGTCACCTCGACTCGCTTGCCGATCAGCGGGCCTTTCCCTGTTTGAAGATAATAAGCGAGACCACTGTAATGCTGCTCGCGGAGAGAGGCAGGGATGAGGAGTTTTGCCATGTCTTGACTCAAGACCTCCTCGCGCTTATACCCCAACATCTTCTCGGCAGCTGGATTAAATTCGATGATCCTACTGTGCTGGTCAATCGAGACGATAGCATCAAGGGCGGTCTCCAGGATCGCTCCCTTACGGGCCTCACTTGCCCGCAAGGCCTGCTCCGCCTGCTTGCGTTCAGTGATATCTAGATAGAGGGCAAGGGTGCCAGCGCGCCGACCTTCGACCATCACCGGAACACCCAGGGCTTCCAAATCCCTGTGCCGCCGCCGGGTAAGCACATGAACGACCTCTCCTTTCTTGACACGGGAAAGGTTGTGGATGACCTCGGCATGATACTCTGGACTACTCACTACTTCAACTAAGTTGCAGCCGACGATTTCGGCTTGAGAGCAGCCGAACAGCTGCTCAAAGGCCGGGTTGCAGGCCACAATCCTGTCATCAAGGTCAGAACTGACTACGGCGATGGGACTATTGTTCATCAGGGCCTCAAAATACTGCCTCTGGCTGTTGGCTTCCAGGTACAACCGGGCATTTTCGTGGGCGCTGGCGGCCTGTTCCTCCCGTGCCCGCTCCAGGGCTTCCATCGCCTGCTTACGCTCGGTGATGTCACGCAAGACAATCAGGCGACCAGCGAGGGAGCCGCGCCGGTCGGACAGAGGCGAGATGCGCAGATCAAAGGAGCGGACTGCCCCGCCTACCGCAAGGACGATCTCCTCGTGTGCCTCGGTTGTGCCGCGAAAGCGTTCAGTCTGCTCGGGCCAGGCGGAGGCTACCAGGGCGGCTGGTTGTCCAAGCAGTTCTGCAAGTGGGCGATCAAATATACGTTGTGCCGCCGGGTTGAGGTCCGTAATGCGGTTGTGCTGGTCCAGCACAATCACCGCATCGCTCATGCTTTCGATCACGGCATCGCGTGCCACCGGAGCGAGATCGAGCATGCGAAAGCGGAAGAGGCTCCAGGCCCAGATCAGGCCAGCGATAGCAAGCGTTAAAGGGGTGAGGTCCACATTCGATGGACTCAAGCCAGAGATCGTTACTATATTCCCCACAAGTGGTATCAGTACAGCAATGAGTACAGTGCTGGCCTGTCCGCGATAGAGAGATGCGGAACGCCAGCGTGTCCAGATGAATGAAACGATCAACATGGTACCGAACAAAAGCAGCGCGTAGCTAAACGCTACCGCGACCCAGAACCCGACATTATAAGTGAGATCCAAGACCGAGAGTGAGCCGATGGTCTGCAGCCTGATAGTGCTGTAGAACAGGTGGTGAAGAGGGTTGGTCCAGGGCACAATTAAAGAGACGAGAGACTCAAAGACCAGGAGGGGAACTATTATGCGGGTTGTCAACCATCTATCTCGCCCGGTGTATTGAAAGGCAAAGGCAAGCCATGCCATTATCACCAGGCTGGCAGGTAGCTGTGCGACCTCGTTTAAAAAGATTTTGGTGGGCAATCCAGAGCTTACCAGTTCCAATGCGTATACCAGCGACCACCCAGCCTCTCCCAGCATCATGAAGCTGAATGGAATTGCACCAGGTACAGAGCGGCGTAGCCATGCAACGAGCGCGAGCCAGCTTAATATTCCCGCTGCTACAATGAGAAGGAAGACAAGAATAAACTGCCCCTGCATTATATTTCTCCTTTCAGACCTCGGGGTCCAGTTCTTTGGCCGCGTTCTCTTGCATTCCGTCTTCCTCGTTGTCCTTGATCCTGTTGCGCAGTTCTTCCGCTCTGCCAAGCAACTGCTGGAAGTAATCGCTTTCGGTGATGTCGGCAACCTCGCGGGCGCGCCTCTCCTGGTCAATTTCGATACGTAATTGCTGTACCTGTCGCTGCAGGTGCTGCTCGCGGGCATAGACCTGGCGGGCCATCTCCTGAAAGACCAGCGCCAATTGCCCCAGTTCATCACTGCGCTTAGCAACTTCGTCCAGGCTCTCCAGTTGAAAGGTATTGGCTCTGATGGCTGCCGCTGCTGCCGTCACTCGCCCCACCTGTTGCAAGTAGTCGATTTCCTGGTCACGCAGTCGCTTTCGTTCCAGACAGGCACTGAGTCTCGCACGCAACAGTACCGGATTGAAGGGCTTGGGCAGGTAATCGTGCGCGCCCAGTTCAATACAGCGCACGACGCTCTCCAGTTCTTCTACGGCCGAGATCATAATCACCGGAAGATCGCGCAGGCCCGGGTCGGCTTTCAGATGTTCTAGCACCTGGTAGCCGTCCATTTCGGGCATCTGCACGTCCAGCAATACCAGGTCAAATGGCCCGGCCTGCAGTTTTTCCAAGGCCTGCCGCCCGTTTTCGACCAGCGTGGCCTGGTAGCCGAGTTTGGTGATGTAACGCGAGAGCATGATGCGGTTCATGCTGTTGTCATCCACGACCAGGAGCGAACTGGCGGGGTGGATGGAGATGGATTGGTTGTGGTTGCTTCCCCTTGCATCTGGGTCATCTCGGACCTGCTACTTCATCTCTATCGATGTAAACATTAATGCGACGACGGAGCAAAAGACGGGATTAAGAAAACGAGTACAGGTAACTGTTGTGCATGGGGCAAAGGGCCAGGAGAGCAATCGGTGTATGGTGGGTCAGGACTCATGGGGAAACGGTCCCACCATAAAGTTGAGAGCCCCTCACGAAATAAGACTTAACACAAGCAAATGATGAACAAAAACGCTCGCCCTTCTTGCGTCTAGTGAAGTATATCAGGTCGGAAGTAATAAGACAAGAGATTTTCCTGAATTGCAGCCATTGATGAAAAGATAAACGAACCGGAACCGACGGGTTTTGGTCTCTCTTACCCACGCCCACACTCTTGCTGGCTCCACTTGGCAAGCTGTATCTCAGGCTTCAAGAACGTGTGCCAGAGAGCGCAAGCGTTCGCCTCGCAGCTTCTCCCCCTCCAAGTCCATAGCATCTTCAATCGAAATACTAGATGCTCTCCTTCAAGCCACCGATTTTTCGAACGGATATCCTCAGTAGCCAGTACAGGGTCTGTTTGACTCTTGAGTGCGGTGAGATCATTTCTGTAAGAATAGGAACCCGGCCTCGGCTCCTACTGAGCGAAAAGGAAGACGAAAAAGATGTTCCCAGGACCCATCAGGAATCCTGGGAACGGTCGCGGAACCGACCGGAACCGACGGGTTTCCAGTCCTCTGTCACCAATTTTCTCCCTCTTCCTTGCCCCGTCGGGCACATTGTATCACAAGGTTCAGCACCTGCGAGGCTTCGGAGGAACCAGTTGAGGGAAGCCCTCCTCCTGCGGTGATCAAGCAGTGGCGGCCATGGCCAAAGCAGCCGGCAGACGCTCTTCTCGCTTCCCAGTAACCGACGGTGCTGCGTCGTGTGGTGGAGCAGAAGAAACCGCTCCGTCGAGTGGCAGCTGCCTCTGGGGTCTCTCACGAAACGATCCGCCGCATTCTGCTTCATGTCCAGAAGCAGCGTGGACAGCAAGAAGCGTAACGGGACAGATCCTGTTCCTGCGACCGAGGCACGATGACGTCTTGGTAGCAAGAGAGCTGGCAGATGCACGTGGTCGCCACCTGCCCATCGACCTTTCCTTGCCTGTTCCCCGAGCAGTGTCTGCAGATTCAGGGGAGGGAGGCAGAGAGTCCACCGTGCGCTGCTGGTCCCATCGGCACACCACAAGCGTAGCACAGGAGGGCAGGACAACAACGGGAAGCACCTGGACAGGGGACGGGAAAAGACGGCAAGCAGGACAGCTTGTGGGTTGGCGCAGGCCCTCCACCTCCATTCCTGGCAGAAGCGGAGCAGTTTCCCATCGCGCGGGACACCACATCTGCCCGCATTCCGTGACAGGTGAACCCTCCTCTTCGTGGACGGCTAGCACGAGCCGGCACTGGGCTTTCCAGGAGGAGGTGGCAAGATCGGATCTGGGCGGGAGGCGGCCAAAAGGTGGGAACCCTCTGGGAAGCCGCCAGGAGGGCAAACGAGGCACTCCAATATGCATCGAGCTAAGAAAGGAAGAGGTAAAGAGAAGCAAAGGAAAACTCGCTTCCAGTGAGAGAATCTTGCAGAAAAAAGATCATGTGAGATCTCTCACCGAAAGGAGCCGATGATGGAGAGTAGAGCACGTTTAAGTGAGTTAGCGCAGCAGTTTTTAGTCGAGCGACCCAAAGAACTGGAGAGACCAAGTGGCTTTGGGAAGCCGCAGCACGGCGCGGTTAGACGGCCCAACGTTTGTGCAGATGTGCGTGTTGGGCTGGATGAACAACGCCTCGGCCAGTTATTCCCAGCTCAATCACGTGGTGGCCTCCTTAGATCTTCATGTACGCAATCAGGCCATCGAAGAGCGCTTTGGGCCAGCTGGAAGCTCGCTGATGCGGCACTTGTTGGAAGAAGCGACAGGCCAACTCTTGCAAGGGCAAGGGGTGGAAACGCCGCTGTTTGAGCCCTTTGCTGGTGGCGTCTTCTTGCAGGACGGCTCGGTGGTCAGTCTGCCCAATGAGCCTCCGCACGAGTTGGCGTGGCTCTGGTGGCCCGTCGGGATCCAATGAAAGTGGGGTGCGCATCCAAGGGCGGTGGGAAATGCGAGGCGGGGGACTGCATGGCCTGTGGTTGCAAGATGCGCGCAGCTCGGAACGGCAAGGACCAGCCAGAGACGAGCCCTACCCTGAAGACTCGTTGAGGATCGTGGATACCGCCTATCTTAGCTATGCGGATATGCGAGCGGCCAGCCAGAGCCGACGCTTCTGGATCACCGGCGTCAAAGCGGACATGCTCTTTAGCGATCAGCAAGGACGGCTGTGGAACCTGACGGAGTGGTTGCGCAGTCTACCTGCCGACGAGCAGGTGGTCGAGGTGTGGGTGCGAGCGGGCAAGCAAGAACAGGTGCCGGTGCGCTTGATCGCCCTGCGTTTGCCTGAAGAGGTCATCCGACGACGCAAGAAACGAGCCAAGCGCGAGGTGGAACGGCGTCCACGCGAGCCTTGGCGTCCAGCGCTGTGGACGACGGCCCAAGCGAGGGTCGGGCGCCCAGCCGCGCAAGCGAGCTTTGCCCTCGCCACAAGGTGAGTGCGAGCAAACAGCGCCAATTGGAGTGGCTGCTGGTACTGACCAACGTCGAGAGCCAGGTCCTCTCCGCTCGACAAGTCGTGGCCCTGATGCGCTTGCGCTGGCAAATCGAACTGTTGTGGAAGCTCGTGGCGCGCAGGAAGGCAAGATTGACACGTGGAGAAGCAGCAAGCCTCAGCGCATCTTGACCGAGCTGTATGCCAAGCTCTTGGGCTTGTTGCTTGAGCATTGGGTGACCTTGGAGGGCTGTTGGGCTGACCCGCGTCGTAGCCTCTTCAAAGCGAGGCAAGTCATCCAGTGGACGGTGTCCTGGCTGGTTCTGGCGATACGAGGCGAGGTGGCCTGGGAGGTGGTGCTGGCTTGGATGTGTTCCTCGATGGGATCCAATTGCTGGACGGACAGACGGCAGCACCCACCGAGTACCTTCCAGCAACTGGGCGATCCAAAGCTCTGCGGTTCTTAGCTTGATGCATATTGGAGGGCAAACGAGGCACTCCTGGCCCGCTTCTCCCTCCAAAGGCGAATCCAGGAGCCAGTCATTGGGATGCGAACCCGCGACCGCCTGCTTGGAAGGCAGGCGGTCACACGCTCGCCACCTGGTCTCCATCGGCCTGAGGGCGGGTTTCATGCGATACACATGGCAGGTGAGCGGACCTGGCAAAAGATGTCGCCTGCGTTATTTACTCCTTTCGGTAAAACATGTCACGTGTTTTTGCCCATGATTTCGGCAAAAGATGTTGCGTTCTCTTGAGGCAGGAGTTCACCATGCTGAACAACCTCTCCCTTCTCTCTTTCCCGTTGACATTACAGCAGAGGGAAGAAGTTCTACCCACCCGCATGTTACGATTCGCTTAAGAACAGAGAGACGAAGTGAGGCCTGGTCATAAATCATCAGGCCTCATTTCGTTCAAGATGGTAGCACCTGCCCAGGGCGCTCTCGGAGGATATGTTCCGCTTCTGCTACGACCTGCCTGACGATATCTCCCGCCGCTTCGATTTCATGGATCAAGCCCACGGCGTTGCCCGCACGCACTGCCGCAATACGTGCGTCCCCCTCTTTCATAGCCACGATGACTTGACTTCGCAACTCTTCGCGCTGCGCCACGACCTCATCATCGCGCCCGTGCCATTCTGCCGTAAAATCGTTGCGCAGCACACGGTCTCCAACGGTCGCAGGGAATGGGAAACCGAGAGTCAGGTCATAAATTTTGGTGAACACGGTATCATCTGTGCCTGCCTGGACCATGCGCTCTTTTTCCCAGTTCCCTGCACCCGCTTCCTTGCTCGCATAGAACCGTGTCCCCATCCAAACACCCTCGGCCCCAAGCACCAGCACTGCCGCAAGTCCTCTTCCATCAGCAATGCCTCCTGCGGCAAGCACAGGGATCTCACCAGCAACATCCAAGACCGCAGCCACCATTGGAAGCGTCCCACTGTGACCGGTATGTCCACCGGCCTCGGTCCCCTGAGCCACGAGCACATCCACACCGGCATTGGTTGCTGCCACTGCCTGAGCCACTGTTTGCACTTGCGCAATCACCTTCACTCCCGCCGTGTGCGCTGGCGCAACATAGGGGGTCGGGTCTGCGAACGAATGGCTCACCGCCCTCACACGCTCTTCAAGTGCCACCTGCACCAACTCATCCAACCCAGGGAAGGAAGAGATGAAGCCCACACCAAACGGTTTCTTCGTTCTTTCACGAACCCTGCGAATCTGCTCTCGCAGCCAGTCCGTTCCGCCTGTCGTCATGCCTCCGAGAAGACCAAAGCCACCCGCTTCAGAAATGGCTGCCGCCAGGTCTGCCGCCGCAATGCCCCCGCTCATAGGAGCACCCAGAATTGGATGGTCTACACCCAGAAGATCACAAATGCGCGTGGATAACATAGTTGCCCTCCTAATACCACTGTTTTGACTTTCACCGGAGTGAGAAGACAGAAGGAACGCATGGATGAACCAAGGACATTGTACCATTCCTCCCCGAAAGAGAAACTGCCATGACCCTCTCTATCAGATGCCTTCACGACTGAGTACCGCTTTGAGCACGACTTGCCATTGTGTGTCGGTCTCAAAGCCTTTCTCAAATCGGCTTGACAATTTATGACCAGGCCTCGACTAAGTAGCCAGGACAGGGAGGTTCTTCCAGCCGATCGAGCACATGATCCTGGTTGACGATCTCTGCTCTCTTTCCTCCCGGTCCCAGCAGTCACTGTAACACGCTCATTCGCTCACATGTGTTAGATTTCACCCAACATGTTGCGGGAAATTTGAAGAGAGAGGAAACCGCTCCAGGTCCTCACAAAGCAGATGCTCGGTTTGAACGACACCTCATCCAAGATGTGGAGCGGCACGATGCATGTTGAAACATCGTGAAGCTGTGGAGAAAATCGGCTGCTGAAGGGGCATCCCTGAGAGTGGCCGACATGACCAAGAAGCTGGCATAATAAGAGGGAGCAAATCGTTGGAAGATCAGGAAGAGGCCTCTCACCATTGGCGTCTGATGAGGTAGACAAGCATCCCTGCCAAAGAGCAGGAAACACCACAACGAGAGAAGGAGATGCCACGAGCATGATACAACCACTCCAGAGTCGAGATCTCCGAGCACAGACGGTGATTCTTCGCAAAGGCCTGT